>JGI26080J50196_1000755_pt1 | contig 14481 bp, 17 predicted proteins | sample SaaInl0LU_22_DNA_FD_50196 | JGI IMG/M metagenome (IMG submission 50196)
GTCCGAGGGAAGGTAGGCGATGTGGGCGACACCGGTAAAGGGCAAGAGATGGTGCTCGCAGATGGAGACCATCTCAATATCTTTCAGGATCACGGCCTCAGAGCTCTCGGCTGGGAAGGTTTCGCTCAGTGCACTGAGGGGATCTTTGCTAATGCCACTAAAAAATGACTCGTAGGCGTCGGCGACTTTTTGCGGGGTCTGGGCTAGCTCCGGACGCCCGGGGTCTTCTCCGATTGCCTCGAGAAGCTCAACTACGGCCTTACGAATCCGTTCCGGCTGCATCTTTGGTCTTCTTGGTTCGCCGAGTGGGGGACTTCTTGAGCTCTTTTACCTTGCGCTCGGGAACTGCAATTGGCCCCTTGGTGGAAAGAGCACGCTTAGTCGAGGAGCGCCACGTGGTTCGCTTTGGGAGCTTCTTTACGGCCTTAAAAATTGTGGCTATCTCGTCCTGGTTCAAGGTCTCCTTCTCGAGGAGCTCTTTTGCAAGCTTGTCTAGAACCGCACGGTTAGTAGTAAGAGCCTTATGGGCCTCATCCATTGCGGTCTCCAGAATCACCTTTACCTCGGCATCAACCTGCTGAGCCATCTCGTCAGAGAAATCCCGGTGGGTGGCAAGCTCCCTGCCCAAGAAAGGTTCCGCGGTTCCACTTCCAAGTGAGATGGCGCCAATCTTGGAGCTCATCCCGTACTTGGTAACCATGGTTCTTGCGATGTTGGTTGCCTTCTCGAAGTCATTCGAGGCTCCGGTGGTGGGGTCCTTGAAGACGATTTCCTCTGCAATGCGGCCACCCATCGCATATGCGATCTGGTCCAGCAGCTGGTTGCGGCTAATTGAGTAGCGGTCCTCCATAGGCATCACCATGGTGTAGCCGAGGGCCCTGCCTCTTGGAAGAATAGTGATCTTGGTCACCGGGTCGGCGTAGTTGGCAGCTCCCGCAACCAGCGCGTGGCCCGCCTCGTGATAGGCAGTGACGAGTCGCTCGTGATCTTTCATGATCGCGCTCTTTCGCTGCGGACCACCGATTACCCTGTCGATTGCCTCGTCCAGCACCTCGTCATCGATCTCTTTGCGATTAAGCCGCGCTGCAAGCAGTGCCGCCTCGTTCAAAACGTTTGCAAGATCGGCACCTGTGAACCCAGGGGTTCTCCTGGCGACTAGAGCTAGGTCAACCTTCTTGCCAAGTGGCTTGTTCTTCGAGTGAACCTTCAGAATCTGCTCTCTGCCCTTGAGATCTGGCGCGCTGACGCCGACCTGCCGGTCAAATCTGCCTGGTCTAAGAAGAGCTGGATCTAGAACATCTGGTCGGTTAGTGGCGGCAATCAAAATGACGTTTGTTGAGGTGTCGAAGCCGTCCATCTCAACTAGCAGCTGGTTCAGGGTTTGTTCGCGCTCATCGTTTCCACCACCAATGCCGGTGCCGCGGTGTCGACCAACGGCATCAATCTCGTCGACGAAGATGATTGCTGGAGCTGCCTGCTTAGCCTGCTCGAAGAGGTCCCTAACCCTCGACGCACCAACACCTACGAACATCTCTACGAAGTCAGATCCTGAGATAGAGAAGAACGGAACCCCTGCCTCTCCGGCAACCGCCTTGGCGATCAGTGTCTTACCGGTTCCTGGAGGCCCATAGAGCAAAACGCCATGGGGAATCTTGGCGCCCATCTCTTCAAACTTTTTGGGGTTCTTCAAGAACTCTTTTAGCTCGTTGAGCTCCTCGTGAGCCTCTTCAATGCCAGCGACGTCCTCAAAGGTGATTTTTGACATCTCTTTGCTCACGAGCTTGGCCTTGGACTTGCCAAACTGCATAACCCCACGACCGCCGCCTGCCATCGAGCTCATCAGGAACCAGAACAGCGCCAAGATGATTATGAAGGGCAGCAGCGATCCGAGCAGAGCAAGGATCCATGGCGTGGAGGGAACCTCGTCAGACCAGCCCTCAGAGATTTGAGCCGAAGCTACGGTCTCGGCAACAACCTCTGCTCGGCCAGAAACAAAGTAGAACTGAACCTTGTCACCAAACTCAGCATCGGGGTTGCGAAGCACAACGTCGACCCGCTGATCGCCATCGAAGATGGTCACCTTCTCAGCCGAGCCTGAGCTGATCATCTCCAGCCCGACCTGGGTGTCCACCTTGGCGTACTGCTCGGTGTTCATCAGGGTGCTGCCGATGAAGACCACGCTAAGCGCGATGGCAATCCAAAGCCAGGGACCCTTGAGAAACTTCTTGAGCCTGCTCTGTGGGTCGCTCTTCTTGTCTGCCTTTTCTGCCATCAAAAACCTTTACTCATAAACCGAGGGCGAAAGAATGCCAACGCCGTCTAGGGATCTGTAGTGCTCGTTGTAGTCGAGCCCGTAGCCAACAACAAAAGCATTTGGGATATCAAACCCCACCCATCTGACAGCTATTTTCACCTTTGCAGCTTCTGGTTTCCTGAGAAGAGTCACAATCTCAACCGAGGCGGCCCCTCTGGCCTTGAGGTTTGAGGTCAGCCAGGACAGTGTCAGACCGGAGTCAATGATGTCCTCGACTATCAGTACGTGACGGTCCTTGATGTCCGCATCCAGGTCCTTAAGAATCCTCACTACCCCGGAAGATACGGTTCCGGAACCGTAGGAGGACACCGCCATCCAGTCCTGCTGAACCGGAATTGAAAGCGCCCTGGAGATGTCTGCCATGAAGGGAACTGCGCCCTTGAGGATGCCCAGAAGCAGCACCTCTTTGTCTTTGTAGAACTCGGAGATTTCGGTCGCAAGCTCGGCGACTCTCTCCTGAATCTGGTCAGCGGTGACCAGCACCTCTTGAATGTCTGGGTGATTTAACTGCACTTGCAGGCTCCCGGGCTAATTGGCTGTTACTAGAAGGCGGTCGTTTACCCGCTCTACTGTAATGCCAGAAAGGGCGAGCTTTTTCTGTCCGTGCCAATTGATAACTAGCTGCTCTACCTCCAAAACCTGAGCCCGAGAAATGGTCGCTCCGCTGATGCTCTGCAGGTAAAGCTGAAGAGCTTTTCTCCTAAGTCCCGGATGCAGGCCCTCAACGCCTGCGACATCGAGACCAGAATCGCCGGCCGAGTCTGCCAGAACGGCCTGCGCCTGCTGGGCGAGGAAGTCATCGGCCTCAAAAGCAAGGCCGGCAGTTCTGGCGAGCGCCGCCTGAAACCCCGCACCCAGTGTCTTCTCTAGCTCTCCTGCAAGCTTTCTGACTCGAACCCGCAAGAAACTCTCGTCCTGGTTGTGTGGGTCATCCCAAAACTCAAGACCCTGATCCAGGCAGGACTGCCTAAGTTCCTCTCTTGTGATGTCGAGAAGCGGCCTGACAAGGCTTCGCTCCAGGTCAATTCTTGGCATGCCGCTAATTGATCTAAGCCCCGAGCCTCTTGCCAGGCCCAGCAAGACTGTCTCCGCCTGGTCATCCTGGTTGTGGCCAAGCAGCACATAACTCGCAGAGTGTCCCACTCTCGCCCTTTCAAGCGCTGCGTACCTAGCATCCCTAGCGGCAGCCTCGAGGCCCTCACCCTTGGGGTTGACTCTTACCTGCTCAATAAGTACTGGGGCCAAACCCAACTCACTGCATCTGTGTGCAGCCTGGTCGGCAACCTCTTGCGAATCGCTCTGTAGGCCATGGTCAACTACTACCGCACCAACCTTGTGACCAGCCTTGGGGACCTCAAACGCCGCCGCGGCGGCAAGTGCCATCGAGTCCGCTCCGCCCGAGCAGGCAACTAGGAGCATTGATCCAGGCTCTAGCTCGAGCTCTGCAAGTAGCTCCCTGACAGCGCGCCGAGCGTTTGCCATGGCGGGGGTGAGGCGAGGTCTAACTGGCATTGGCTCCGATTCGATAATGTTTACACTCAAAGCCTATTTAGGAGAACCGGTGTCATACGAAGTAGTTATTGAGATTCCTCGCGGAAGCAGAAACAAGTACGAGGTTGACCACGAGAGTGGAAAGGTCTGGTTGGACAGGGTGCTCTTCACTCCTTTTGTCTATCCAGTCGACTACGGTGCCTTCGAAAACACCCTAGGTGGCGATGGTGACCCGCTGGATGCGCTGGTTCTACTGGAGTATCCGGTCTACCCCGGAGTCCACATGAGCGTTCGCCCGGTAGGCATGCTGCTTATGGAGGATGACGGCGGTCAGGACGAAAAACTCCTTTGCGTTTTGGACAAAGATCCTCGCTTTGCTCACATCCAAGACATTCAAGATGTTCCGCAGCAGACAAAGAACGAGATCGAGCACTTCTTTGAGCACTACAAGGACCTAGAGCCTGGCAAGTGGGTCAAACTCGGTGGCTGGCAGAACAAGGCTGCGGCTGAGAAGGTCCTAGCTGACGGCTACGCCAACTACAAGGGTTAGTTGCTAGTAGCGGTTGGCCTGCCGGCATAGGGCCAAAGCTCGCCATAGCGAACCGGAACAATCCTCACNGTTCTCGCTGGGTTTGGTGCCTCGAGCATCATTCCATCGCCTAGGTAAATTGCCACGTGGTACTTATCTCCNGAGAACGCACTCTCGGTTGACCACCAGATCAAATCTCCTCGCTGCGCATTCTGGAATGGCACCAGCTTCTTCTGTCCGGCAAGCACGTTGTATTGCGCTGTGGCTGAGTGCCAACCGATATAAACACCTGCTGCGGCATAGCTCTTCATCGTGATACCGCTGCAGTCCCAAACATTTGGTCCAGCTCCCCCAAGAACATATCTTTCGCCAAGCTGCTCACTTGCGAAGGCGATTGCGGTTTCAACCTGAGCCCAGTCTGGCTCTCCCACTGAGTAGAGCTCGGGAGCGGTGGGAGCAGCCCTAATCGCCGCCTGCCTTCTCTCCCACTCAAGACCCTCTTGCCTTTGGCGCTCGACTTCCTCCGCGGTGTCTTTGAGCTCTGCGAGCTGCTCCATCATCGTGGCGCGCTCACGCTCCGACTGGGCAACCTTTGCAATGACCGCATCCGCGGCATCCTGGGCCTCTTGGTAGAGCTGCTCGGCCTCTGCCTCTATGTCTTCGAGCTCGATACGGGATTGTTCAAGCTCAAGCGCCAGGGCCTCGGCTTGGGCTTGCTTGTCCAGTGCGGCCTGGTAGATAGCCTCGGTGCGCTGAGCAATTAGCTCCTCCATGCTCATCTGAAAAAGCAGATTCTCGGCATTGTTTGGATTGAAAAGAAGTTCCAAAGTGGTGTCGGTTGCGCTGCGATCGCGGAACATCTGGGCGACTATTCTCCCCAGCTGTAACCGAGCCTCCTCGGCCTCGGTGGAGGACTGCTCAACTCTGGCCTGGAGCGATTCAACCTTCGCAGCCATCTCGTTCTTGGCATCGATGGCCTGGTTGTATTCCTCGTTCTTCTTTAGCGCAATGGTCTCGAGAGCTCTCGCCTCTTCCTCGAGGGTGACAAGGATTCCCTCGATGCGCTCAATGAGCTTTTCCTTTTCCTGAACATCTCGTTTGGCTGCGGCAACCTCTGCGGCAGTTGGGTAATCAGGGTTTGCGTAGGCGGGGGTCAGTAGCAGCGTTCCGGCGACCAGGCCGATGCCGGAAAGGGCAGCAATAATCGCGTTTTTGCGCAGTGCCATTTCCACCTCCCTGCCAAAAATCTAAGCCAAAGCTTCAAGTATCGCCTGAGAGTTCCCTATGTGTTGCGCAACTTGCCGAAACACAAGTAGTCTTTACCGTCGGTGCTTTGAAGTTGCCAGCTTCTGGCCCCATCGTTTAGCGGCCTAGGACGCCGCCCTTTCACGGCGGTAGCACGGGTTCGAATCCCGTTGGGGTCACTAGGCGAATGAGAAGCATCTCTGGCCCTGTAGCGCAGTTGGTTAGCGCGCCGCCCTGTCACGGCGGAGGTCGCGGGTTCAAGTCCCGTCAGGGTCGCGTCGCGAAAGCGAATGGGGAGCGCAAGCTCCAAGGCTCTGTAGCTCAGTTGGTAGAGCGAACGACTGAAAATCGTTAGGTCACCGGATCGACGCCGGTCGGAGCCACCAGAAAGAGGCAGATAGTGACCATAATCTTCGGTTTACTATCTGCCTTTTCTTATGGTTACGCAGACTTTGTTGGGGCACTTGCCGCCAAGAAGGTAAGGGCTCTAGCCGTAACGACGGTTGCCTTCATATTTGGGCTATTCGTTGCCCTGTTTCTGTCATTGTTCTTCGGCGCAAGCTTTGAGCCGAATGTAATCCAAATTGGTATTTTCGCGGGCATCTGCTCGGCAGCTGCAATCACATTTCTCTACGCGGCGCTCGCGTTAGGTCCAATCTCGATCGTCAGCCCACTGACAGCCGTGCTGTCTGCAATGATTCCCGTGCTTTTTGATGTTGCAACGGGCCAGCAGCTGAGTTCCTTCGCACTGGTTGCAATAGTGCTGATTTTGATTGCGGTGGTACTGGTGGCCTTCATCCCAGGAGAAGATGTCAGGCTTCCAAGCTTGAGAGCAGGCCTCTACTCAGTTGGAGCGGGAGTGGGGTTCGCAGGCATCTTCCTGTTTTTGGACATGGCCCCTGAGGGCAGTGGCCTGGGCGTGCTAGTGGTGATGAGAGTGGTCGGCCTGATCCTCTTGGCCGCAGGCCTGATTGGACTGCTGCTGAGCGGCAAGTCCAAGGTGTTGGTGGAGCGGGAGCTTTTTAGCAAGGCAATTCTCCCGCTGGTGCTGCTGGCTGGCCTGGGCGATGTAACCGGCAATGTGTTTTTCATGATTGCCACCTCGAGCGGAGCTCTAGCGGTCGCCGCAGTGCTAACTTCGCTATACCCGGTGGGAACAATCCTGCTGGCAAGAATCTTCTTAAAGGAGCGGATTGCTCTGAGCCAAAACATCGGCATCGCACTTGCCATTGGGGCATGTGCCCTCTTGGCAGCCGGCTAACTAAGGAAACAGATTGAAAACAAAGAACCGCTGGGTGGGACTGGTCTTTATATCAATGGCCATCTCTCTGGTCATTATTGACGGCACAATCGTCAACACCATCTTCCCTAAGGTCATTGAAGACCTCTCCCTAACCTCCACGGAGGTGCAGTGGGTTCAAGAGAGCTACGTCCTAGTCTTTGCCTCGACCCTTTTGGTTTGGGGTTCGCTGGCAGACAAGATTGGCCGCAAGCGGCTGCTGCTGATTGGAATCTTCATCTTTATTGTCGCCTCGGTCTGGGCGGGCTCCACCGAGTCGGCGGGCGACATGATTGCCGCAAGGGTTGTTCAGGGTTTTGGTGGCGCGATGGTGCTCCCCACCACGCTGTCTCTGGTGAACGCGAACTTCCAGGGTAAGGAGCGAGGCATCGCCTTCGCCGTCTGGGGAGCAACGATTGGCGGCATGGTTGCGGTTGGGCCCGTGCTGGGCGGCTGGCTCGCAACCGACTTCACGTGGCGCTGGGCATTTTTGATAAATCTTCCGCTGGGCATCCTGATTCTCGCCGGCCTTATCTACCTGATCCCAGAATCGAAGGCTGAGGGTGGCCGGAAGGGCATCGACTGGGTAGGAGCTGCGATCTCAATCGTCATGTTCGGCACCCTTGTCTTCGGACTTATCGAGGGTCGCGTCTATGGCTGGCTAACTCCTAACCCAAAGAACCAATTCGCCTTGGGTGATTTCGTTTGGCCTGAGGACGGCATTTCCGTTATTCCGGTGGCGCTGGCAATAGCTGCCATCACCAGCGTGATGTTTGTGCTCTGGGAGCGTAAACGTGAGCGCGAGGGTAAGAGCGTTTTGTTGGACCTTGGGCTATTTAGCATCGCCTCCTTCCGCAACGGCTCCCTCGCCGCCATGATCATCTCGCTGGGCGAATTCGGGCTGCTTTTTGCAATCCCGCTATGGCTGCAAAACGTTCTTGGTCTAAGCCCGATAAGTTCAGGGCTAGTGCTGTTGTGGCTTGCTGGTGGAGCCTTCATGGCTTCTGGAATAGGTGGGGCGCTTTCCGGAAAACTTCCACCGGCGCGAGCGGTCCAGATTGGCGTTGGGCTTGAGCTAATCGGTGTTGCGGGAATTGGTCTTGTGGCATCGGTTGATGCCGGTTGGGGAGTTATTGCTCCNCTGCTGTTTGTTTACGGCATCGGNATAGGTCTTGCAACCGCTCAGCTGACGGGTGTNATCATGGTGGATGTTCCAATGTCCCAGACCGGNCAGGCCTCAGGTTCTCAGTCCACCGTGAGGCAGATTGGTTCTGCGCTCGGTATNGCTGTTCTTGGCAGCATGCTCTTCACCGGCACNCAGGCCTCATTCGANGATCGTCTTGACGAACTNGCNGTTCCCCAGAGTCAGCAGGTGATTCTCGTTGATGCGGTGGTCGAGTCGGCAGGCGGTGCTATCCCGCAGCTCTCTGAGGGTCTCGCCTCTCAGGGTGTATCTCAAGAACTAGCGCAGTCGATCGAGGAGGCTGCCGGTGATGCCTTCACAGACGGAGCTAAGTGGGCGGCATTCGCAGCTGCGATCTTCCTGCTGTTGGGCTTTGCCTCAACCTTCCGCCTGGGCGCTAGGTCGAAAGAAAAGGCCTAGAGGTTCTTATCTGCGAAGTGGGTTGCGGCCTGATAGATGTAGTTGCCTAGACCCTCACGCTGACCCTCATAGGTTTCGTTGTAGCNGGTAGGTANTGCGAAACTNAGCGCAAGGTTTTTGTAGCTCTCGCGATCTGGGGTCCAGAACCTCAGGCAAAACTCGTAGTGCTCCTTGACCGCATCCTGCATCTTCTGGTGCTCAGGCTCNAGTCCCTCGTCGAGGCAGGAGATCATTTTCTCGGTAATGGCTGCGAACTCTTTGGTGAACTGCTGGTTCTCTTCGCTCGAATAATTGTTTTGGTAGTAGCTACCCACAACCAGGTTGTTCTTATCGTCAAAGTTCACTCCCACAAGTTAGCAAATTCGCTAGTGTTTGAAGGGTGTTAGCCAACTGGAGAATGGCTGGCATGGTGTTTGTCGGTGGCGCGATTGGAACCATGCTGCGTCACCTAATCGGGGAAGTGTTCGGCTCTTCCTATGAGTTCCCCACCTCAGACTTTCTCGCCCTAGTTTTTGTGAATCTGGTTGGTAGCTACTTTTTAGGGCTAACCGCAAGGCACCCGATTTTCGCAAGCGAGAAAAGAAAAGCATTCTTTGGTACCGGCCTCGCCGGGGGCTTCACCACCATGAGCGCGCTAACACTCTTCATAGACACCCAGGGGCTCTCGCCTGAGATTGCACTGCTGCTTTTTATCGGCCCTGCTACCTATGCCTTTGGTTGGCACCAGGGCAGAAGACGAGCGAAGAAGGTGGGGCATGAGTAACCCGATTCTTCTCACGCTTCTGATTGGCGCTGCCGGTGGAATTGGCGCTGTGCTGCGCTACGCCATCATCTCCTGGCACGGAGCGCTGCCCTTTGGGCTTTTTGCGGTCAACATTCTTGCCGGCGGTTTTGTCGGCTACATCTACTCCGGCTCGCTGACCCAGGACTGGTTGGTGATCGCATCTGTAGGGCTTGCGGGAGGTCTTTCAACTTTTGCGACAGTCTCGGCGGAGGGGTTTGATTACTACCACCGAGGACGCTTGGTGCAGATGCTACTCACTCTGGTAATCAACGCTCTGATGCCTCTTCTGGCAATGATGCTTGTCATGCAGTTCGTGTAGTTTTTGTTATCATTTCTCAAGGTTTTCCAAAGGTTTCCAAGGCAGTATGGCCAAGGACTACGAGAGATAAAGGGGGCTCGCCATGGGGCGTGGCCGTCAAAAAGCAAAGAACACCAAGGTCGCTCGCGAGCTGAAGTACTACAGCCCATCGACCGACTACTCAGCGCTTGAGGCCGAGCTAGGTCAAAAAGCCGGGGAAGAGAACGAAGACTTCGTGGACCGCTGGGCTGATGACTATGAGGCTCCGCTTGATGACGAGCGCGTGGTTGATCTCGACGACGAGCAGTAGAAGCAGATACTCCCATAACCCAATAGGTTTTGTACAAAACTTGACACTGTTTTGTACAATAATAACATGGCCAAATTTTCTGCCTCCGAGGCAAGAGCGAACTTCAACCGCGTCCTTGAGCTAGCTAAAACCGAGGCTGTGGAAATCCAAAAGCACGGCAAGCCCTCGGCAATTATTCTCAGCGCAATGGACTACGACAAGCTAATTGACTATATCGAGGACCTAGAGGACAGCCTCACGGTGATGGAATTTGAGGCAGATCCAAAAGCTTTTGGGAAATCTACGCCCCTGGAAGAAGTAGAGCGTGAGCTCGGCCTCAAACCGCTATGAAGTTGAGCTGAGCGAAGTTGCGAAAAAGGATCTCGCAAAGCTAGAGATCAAGATTCAAGAACGAATTCGCTTGGCCTTCAAGGTACTCAGTTTTCATCCAAGGCCACCACTTGCGAAAAAGCTAAAGGGGCGAGACGGCTACCGGATTCGGGTTGGAGACTACCGAATAATCTATGAGGTCTGTGACAGCCAGGTGCTCGTGCTAGTCATTCGCATAGGACATCGCAAAGAGATATACAAAAGTCGATAATTACCACGCGTTAGCGCCGACGACTAAGCCAACAAGAAGGTCTATATTTACTCGGTCGTCTCTATAGTCCTCGGTGAGAGCAAAATACTCTCCGTCTTCCGAGGCAATCCTCACGGTTCTACCCTCTGATTCGAGAAGGTCAACTGCAGCCTCTTTGGTCATGCCAACCACCTGNCAGGCCAGCACCTTGGTCTCGATGTGNAGCTCGGTGAACTGATCCGAAGAGGTGTCCTCATAGCAGTGCACATTAGGTGTGTCCCTCACCACGCTCACAGTTGCCGACTCTGCTCCGTAAACCAAGCCGAGCAGGAAGGCCCCGATGGCAACTGCGATGCCGACAACTCCAACGCCGACGGCAGCCTTATTGCGCATAGTCCCCAACTAAACGAACTGCTCCGCCCTGAACCCCCTTGGCGTTTGTGGTGTAGCCCTCGGCCTCGGCATCACAAGCTGTGGATTCAATCACCCCGAGCTGCCAAGAGTGAATACCACTGTTGGAGATCAGCTTTGCGATCTCTTCGGCACTGGACTTTCTAACAACGAGTGCGAAGCCAAGCCCTAGGTTCCAGGTGCTCTCAAGGTCTTTGAGATCATGCCCGGCCCAACCGGCCAAAACCCTAAAGACATCATCTGGGCTCCAGGTGCCGCGGTCGACATCCAGCGAAACGGTCTCGGGCAGCACCCTCGAAAGATTCGCCGCGATGCCGCCTCCGGTGATGTGGCTCATGGTCGCAATCTGCCCATCAAATTTCTCAAGCACAGTGTTGAGCACCCCGCTGTAAAGCCGGGTTGGCTCCAACAGCTTCTCACCCAAGGTGGTCGAAAACTCAGCAACATGGTCTTTATAGCCGAGACCTTTGTCGGCAACGATCTTCCGGACCAGCGAGTAGCCATTGGAGTGGAGTCCTGAGGATGCCAGACCTAAAACCACATCGCCGACCTCAACCTTGTCGCTAGAGAGGATCTTGCTTTTTTCGACAACTCCGGTCGCAGCTCCCGCAACGTCGTATTCGTGCTCACCTAAAAGCCCGGGGTGCTCAGCGGTCTCTCCTCCCACAAGAGCAACGTCGACCTGCTTGCAGGCCTCGGCAATGCCGCGGACTATGTCCGCGATCCGGCTCGGGACAAGCTTGCCGCAGGCTATGTAGTCGGTCATGAAAAGGCTCTTCGCACCGGTGACGACGATGTCATCGACCACCATTCCAACAAGGTCTTGGCCGATGGTGTCGTGCTTGTCAATGGCCTGCGCAATTGCGACTTTGGTGCCGACGCCATCGGTTGAGGTCGCGAGAATCGGGTGCTCGTAGTTCTTTAGAAACCCTGCGTCAACCATCCCTGCGAAACCGCCGAAGCCGCCCAGAACCAGGTTGTTGTGAGTGGCCGAAACGGCCTTCTTCATTAGCTCTACGGCCTTGTCACCGGCCTCTGTGTCAACACCGGAGGAGGCGTATGGATTAGTCATCTACGTGTACGTGCTTCTCTTCTTTGATTGTCGCCACNCCTCTTTCAAGCAGGTTNTTACCCAGCGACTCGGCAGCTGGGAGCTCGATTGGGTATTCNCCTGTGAAGCATGCGGTGCAGAGCGATTCTGGCTTTTGGTTTGTGGCAGCAATCATGCCGTCCTTGGAGAGATAGCCAAGGGAGTCTGCCCCAATTGATTGCCTGACTTCGTCTGGCACAAGTCCTGAGGCAATCAGCTCAGCCCTTGAGGCGAAGTCAATTCCATAAAAGCANGGCCAGGTAATCGGCGGGCTGGAGATTCTCACATGAACCTCGGCAGCCCCCGCCTCTTTGAGCATCTTNACAAGAGCCCTTTGGGTGTTACCTCTAACNATCGAGTCATCNACCACGACCAGCCTCTTGCCCGCAATTACCTCACGAAGTGGGTTGAGCTTCAGCCTGATACCCAGCTGCCGAATGGTCTGAGAAGGTTGGATGAACGTTCTGCCGACATAGGCGTTCTTGACAAGCCCGTGCCCAAATGGAATTCCGCTCTGCTCGCTAAAACCAATTGCGGCAGGCGTTCCTGATTCTGGGGTTGGCATTACAAGGTCTGCCTCAACCGGGTACTCCTTGGCCAGGGTTCTCCCCATCTCAACCCTCGACTCATAGACAACTCGGCCATTAATAGCGGTGTCGGGACGAGCCAGATATACATACTCAAAAACGCAGCCTGCCCGCTTAGTCTCAGCAAAACGCGAGGAGCGAAGTCCGTTCTCGTCAATTGCAATCAGCTCGCCAGGCTCAACCTCGCGAATATAGCTCGCACCAACGATGTCCAAAGCCGCGGACTCGGATGCCACAACCCAGCCGCGCTCGAGTCTTCCCAAGACCAGTGGCCTTACTCCCTGCGGATCACGGGCGGCATAGAGGGTTCCCTCGTCCATAAAGACCAGACAGTAGGCGCCCTTCACAAGTGGCAAAAGTTCAAGTGCTGTTGCCTCGAGTGAGCTGTCCTCATTTCCCGAGAGCAAGGCCGTCAACACGGCGGTGTCGGTGGTGTTACCTCCCCTTAGCTCACCCTCGTGCTTTGGGTAGCGCTTCTGCAAGAGCTCAAGAAGCTCGGAGGTGTTGGTGAGGTTGCCGTTGTGACCCAGAGCCACCGTGCCGTAGGCAGTCCTGCCTAGTGTTGGTTGGGCGTTCTTCCAGTGCGAGGCACCGGTTGTTGAATACCTGGTGTGCCCTACCGCGATGTGTCCCTCGAGAGACTCAAGTGCAGCCTCGTTAAAAACTTGAGAGACAAGTCCCATGTCTTTAAAGACGAGGATCTTGTCTCCGTTTGCAGTTGCGATTCCAGCCGATTCTTGGCCTCGGTGCTGGAGGGCATAGAGCCCGAAGTAGGCGAGTTTGGCTACCTCTTCACCCTCGGCCCAAACGCCAAAGACCCCGCATTTATCTTGCGGGCCTTTTTCGCCCGGCANTATGTCGTGATTTAGTAGCCCGTCCCCGCGTATCACTCTGTAACCCTATTGGCTATCGCCCGCTTGGCTCTGCGCGAAGATACCAGGTCAAAAATAATCGCCACCAAGACCCCAAGACCAAGCCCTAGGGAACCGAGCGCAATCATCAAAAGACCAAAGAAGTTCTCTGGCACCTGTGCATTATCAGGAGCCACGACAAAAATGACGATTGCAATCAGAACGCCAAGAGCACTGCCGGTAAACATCCAGGGAAGCACCTTTGGCGCTCTGCGGATTTCATTTCTTCGTTCTCGGCCACCACTCAATTAAACCAGCAAACCCCGGCCAGCAATACCGCTATTTACCCAACGCAACGGGAAAGAGCTTTGCGGCCTCGCTAGCAAGAGTTCCCGAGGCGAGAACTTGACCTGCGGAATGCGCAGACTCCCAGCTGAGCCCTCCCAGGCAGAGCTCGAGAAATACCTCCGGGGCCATCTCGATGACGTTTGGCGGTGTGCCCCTGCGGTGATCAAGACCCTCCAGGCACTGGATCGCTCCATATGGAGGAACCCTAAGCTCCACGGCTCCCCCTGGAAACCTATTTTCGATCAGCTGGAGCAAGTACCTCACACTCATCGGCACATCACCATCGGCAATTGCCGAGGCTCCCACCTCGTCGCCTATCTGCTTCTTGCCCATTAGCCAATTATCCACACCCTCCAGATGCCTTGGATTTCAAACAGCAAAGGATTCTGGCTCTTTAGCAATCCAATTTGGAGCCAGGCTGTTGCTAACAAGCCTCAAACTTAGGTATTTTTATGTGTATTCAAATACCTAAGAAAGGAGGTGAGAATGAAGAGAGAGCANCTAGACAACATGGTTTCAGTAACCGATTTGGCCAACAAAGCATCACAGATAGTGGCAAAGGCGCAAGNGGGTAAGACTCAAATTGTCCTAAAGCACAACAAGCCCGCCGCTGTCCTAATGGACGTAGAGCTCTACCTTGCGATTGCAGAGCTATCCAACGTCTGGCACAAAGACCTGGACGAGGGCGAGTGGACAGACATCATCGACTACGCACAGACGGTTGTAACCGTCAGGAGAGCAGATGCCAACGACGATGGCACCCGCTACACCTTCGATGAGTT
>JGI26080J50196_1000756_pt1 | contig 14473 bp, 16 predicted proteins | sample SaaInl0LU_22_DNA_FD_50196 | JGI IMG/M metagenome (IMG submission 50196)
AAGTAAGAGGAATGTAAAGTTAAGTTCTTTTAATCTATTTACAAACCAAGCAAATACCGAAGAGAAAAAAGAATTCCTTGATGAGTTCATCGAAAAAACATTTCAATACATTGAAGAACATGAGATTGATGTTGTACATGCACACTATTGGCTCTCAGGATTAGTTGCNAAAGAGATAAAACAAAGATATAAAATTCCTTTTATTTTTACTTCGCACAGCTTGGGAGTTTTTATACAGGAAAATGGTTTAGATAGGATTAGTGCTGAAAAAGAGATTTTTAATTCTGCTGATAAAATTACGGCCTCCAGCCAGTTTGAAAAAGAGAATTTACTAAATCGNTATGGTGCTGACAAGTTAAAAATACATATTGTCACTCCAGGCCTTAATGAAAAAACTTTCAAAGCATTTAGGGGAGAGAAAAGAAAAAATATCATTCTCTCAGTTGGAAGAATACAAAAACAAAAAGGGCAATTACAAACCCTAGATTTATTTAAAAACCTACAGTATCGAATTAAAGGTCTTGAATTAATTTTTGTTGGAGGTCCAAGTGGTGCTGATGGAGAAGCTTATCTTACAAAAATGAAGAACAAAATTGAAGAACTTAGAATCGAAGATGAAGTTCAGTTTGTTGGATCACTGTCTCAAAAAAAATTAGTAAAACTGATGCGTAAGTCTAAATTATTAATTCATTCAGCAGAAAGCGAAACATTTGGCTTGGTTGCAATAGAGGCACATCGTTCAGGTCTTCCAGTTTTAAGCACCAATCAGGGTTCTTTTAAGGAGATTATCTCAAATAATGAAGATGGTTTAGTTTCTAAATCTTTTGAGGATATTCAAGTATACGACTTCATCATAAAGTTATTTGAAAATGAAGAGTATCGATCACAATTAATTAATAATGCAGTTAAGAATTCTTTAGTATTTAATTGGGAGATAACTGCTCAAAATCTTAAAAAGGCTTATAAAAATATTACCTAAACAATTCCAAAGATATTGGTCTTAAAGACAGTTAAGAACTTAAGTTTTCATTAAAAAAGCTAACAATAACTTTTCCAAATTCCTCGTTATAACCCCAAAGGCTTTCAACATGTCCCATGTCCTCATATCGATAGGTAGTGATTTCAACCCCATTATCGTTTGCAATTTTTATTAAATCATCTGTGTGATGTGCAAGAACTCTTTTGTCTAGCATTCCATTGAAAACCAATATTGGTTGCTTATTACCACCAGCTATCGCAACTTCAGGGGTGACTTCAGTAAGATTTTCACCTTTAAAGATTCTTGCATAGTGTAAAACGGGTGTATAAAGACTAGGAGGAAAACCTTGGAATTCCATCTCTTCTCTTACGAGAGTCTCAAATGCAACTGGCGGATCGTGTACTGCAATTGCGGCAAAATTCTGAGTTTTGGCTCCAGTTTGCAAGGTAGTTAGTGCTCCTAATGACTGACCATAAATACCTATTTTATTTGCACTGATATTCTTTTCGCTCACTAACCAGTCGACTACAGCTGCTGAGTCGTCAGATTCTTTTTGACCTGCAGAATAATATCCATCTTCACAAGTACTGTCGCCATGATCTCTCATATCCATTGCTAAAACATTGAACCCGCTTTTGTACAGTATTCCAGAAGCTAGAAGAACACCAGATGAGTATTTGCTACTTGTTAATCCATGAATAACAACAACAGTTTTTGCCTGTGGATCATTTTGCATCCACCAAGCACTTAGTTTGACATCATCTGTTGAATCAATACTTACTGTTTCGTAGCTTGGCATAAAGTATGGTGTTACATCTACATCATATTCATCCCAACCAGAGAAGTTTGAAGGGTTATTTGTTTGTTCACCCTCCCAGACAGTGCAGGGAACTGTTGCAGATGCATCATAGATGTAGTAGCCAACCCCAAAATATCCAACAATAACTAATACTAAAAATCCGTAAAGTAATTTTTTAATGATTCCCCCTCTTCAAAGTAAATATATACAGATTTATTTGATTATGCTAACTTAAAACAATTTTTCCTGAATATTTAATCTCTATATAATGAAATCTATGAAAAAAATAATTTCTTTCGCAACAGATTTTGGTTTAGAAGATGGCTCAGTAGGCGTTGTTAAAGGTGTCATAAATAGGATAGATCCTGAATTAAAGGTAAATGATATCTCACACGGCATTCCGGCTCAAGATATTAGATATGNAAGTCTCCTCTTAATGAGAGCTATTCAATATATCCCACAAGGAGTCTTACTTGGTGTAGTGGATCCTGGAGTAGGGACAGAGAGAAAAGCAATTGGGATAGAAACCGAGTGGGGTGTCATGATTGGGCCAGATAATGGTTTATTAAATTTGGCTTGTGCAACTGTCGGTGGGGCACAGAGAGCTTTTTTACTTGAAAATACAGATTGGATTATTCCCTCTGAAGGTAGTACTTTCCACGCACGGGATATTTTCTCACCTTTTGCTGCTGGATATGCTTCTGGACAGCTTGCTTTAGAAGAATTTGGACCAGAAGTTGATCTTGGAGACTTAAAGCAGTACTTAATTCCCCTTACAGATGTGTCCGAAAAAGAAATTAAGGGTGAAGTCCTTTATGTAGATCACTTCGGAAACTGTCAAACGAATGTATCACCCGAAGAACTCAGAAGTTTAAATCTATCTATTGGTGATGTCGTAAATGTAACGGTAGGTAGCCGTAGTTTTAAAACAACTTGGTGTGAAAGCTTCCAGAGTGAGTATTTAGATAATGTCGGCCTAATAACTGACTCTTGGGGAATGGTTTTAATATTTAGAAAAAATGGTAATGCTGCAGAAATCCTAGAGTGTAAAGATTCTTCGAAGGTTAGCTTTTCAATTTAAATGAAGCTTAAGACAATAAAACCAGAGACAAAAATAATTACTGCTAACAGCACTACAAAAACTAATGTCCAAGGTCTCATAAGAATATTTTAGGTTTATGAAAACTTTACATTTAGTTGTTACAGAAAACTGTGAACTTTGTGAAAAGGGTTTAAAGACTATCACTCTTTTAAATAAATTTTTTAAAATTAATACCGTTCAAGTGGAAGATGGATTCCAAGAATATCTTTTAAGAGTTCCTGTGCTGCTCAATGGAAACAAGGTCCTCGATGAAGGAATTTTAAATAAAGGTACTATTTTAAAGAACTATTTATTTTCTTAAATATCTATTGGTTTTGAGAGATCTCTATTTTGAATTTCATATTCTAAGAACTCAATAATTTTTTCTGCAACATCAATTCCGCTTGCACGTTCAATCCCTTCAAGTCCAGGTGATGAGTTAACTTCTAAAACTAATGGTCCACGATCTGATTGAATCAGATCAACACCTGCAACTTGAAGACCTAAAACTTTCGCTGACCTTACAGCACTCTCTTTTTCCTCATCAGTCATCTCATAATTTAAAACAGACCCTCCAAGATGCACATTGGATCTAAATTCACCAGGTTTGGCTTTTCTCTTCATCGAAGCAACAACTTTATCACCAACTACTATCGCTCGGATATCTTCACCGTCTGCTTCTTTAATAAACTCTTGAATCAAAATGTTTGCATCAATATTTTTCATTGTCTCGATAGCACTAATTGCAGCCTCCATAGTTTCCGTAAGAACGACACCTCTCCCTTGGGTACCTTCTAATAGTTTTATTACAAAGGGAGGTTCACCTACTGTATTNAGGACAGCTTCAATATCTCTCGAAAAATGAACATAGCCAGTAACGGGCATTTCAACACCACTATTACCAATAAGTTGAAGAGCTCTTAGCTTATCTCTTGAACGACTAATCGAGGCCGAAGAGTTAGCTGATAGAGAACCCATTAATTCAAATTGTCTGACCACAGCCGCACCGTAGAATGTCCAAGTTGCTGCAATTCTAGGAATGACCGAATCAAAACTAAGTTCATCACCTCTGAAAAAAATTCTTGGGTTTGCTTTTGCAATATTCATATAGCAACGGAGATAACTCACAACTTGTGTGTCGTGACCTCTTTTTTTTGCTGTTTCATACAATCGTGAAGTTGAATACAAATTTATATCTTGAGAGAGAATCCCTAACTTCATTTCTTAATTTTTCTTTCTTTATCATTTGATTTTGTTAAAAAACTAATAGATGGATTTACAACCCATCTTCTTCCAAGTGCTTTTCTTCCAATCAACATTGTGTAATCCATCGGCCCTCTGTCAGTTAATGTAAGTTCAATCTTCTTAGCAATACCATCCATTAATAAAGTAGTTTTAATATATGGTCTTTTTTCAACATCTCCATTTGAACTCTTTATTCTTTTATANCCCTCAAGCGGGGCCGAGGTTTTTCTAACNGTATTATTTCTTTTCATGACTGTGAATTTTACATATTTAACTTTGTTTCTAGATACAATTTTTATATCTGCAGCATCAATTGAAGCAAGATTGGCACCTGTATCAATTTTTGCGATGACACTTACAATGTTTAAATCAGGTAGAGCTGCATTCTCTTTCCAGCCTACGACTCTCTTAGCCCTTTTTTTTGCAGCCACTTAGAGAACTACGTAAAACAATAAGCCCGCAAAAGCGATTAGAGCTAAATGAAAATAGATAACAGGTAACATAGCAAAATATTAATTAGTTTTTGAAAAGAAACAAAGTGTTTTTTAAGGAGTTGTACTGACCGCTTCTATATTTTCTTCGTCTTCTTCTGTTTCAAGAAGACCACAATCAATGAGTACTTCTTCTGTATTTCCTCCACCGAATACCACTCTTTCAAACACAACAACCGCCATAAGTTCTTCTTCAGTTAATTTACCTTGGAATCCAGGCATGCCGCCGATTGATATTGTATCTTCAGCACCATAAGCTGCTCCTACTTCGGCCTGCCAGCCAGCTGATCCAAGTTGTATCCACTTCGCGTGATCTGCACATGTTGGGAATGTTTTATAAAGTGCTCCGCCGATAAAAGATGGTCCAACACCACCCCCACCATTAGCCCCGTGACAACCAGCACATGCCGCGGCACCTGAATATACTTGCTGACCCACAGCTACATAATTAACAGCGTTTGTAGAGGCTACACCTTTTCCTTCAAAGGGTGANCCATCACAATTAACAGTTTGTTGAGATTTTCTATCTACATCTAAGATTCCATTTACTCCGCATTCCTGTGCACCAGAAGTATTAATCATTCCTATGAGGATAAATACTGGAATAATCATAAAGCTAAAGTTCAACCACCTTGGGAGAGTAGTGTCAGTATTTAACTTAATACCCATAGTGTTGTTGGCCATGGAGACTTTTTTGATTACAGTTTCAACTTTTGTTGTTACTGATTTAGCAACAGGAGCCTCTTCAACTACAACTTCTTCTACAGGAGCCTCTTCAACTACAACTTCTTCTTTGACTTCTTCTACAGGAGCCTCTTCAACTACAGGCGCTGATGCGGCAATTGCCTCTCCACCAGCCCATGATTGTAAAACTTCTTCAACAGTATTTCCAGATGCTTCAGCTCTTGCTTCAGCAGACCTTTGCACAAGGGTCTCTGGAGCTCCTAGTATCTCTGCTACTTTGGCTAATAATTCACCCACTTATATCACAGCAACTTTCCTTCGTATCAATTTTGGATAAAGTTTTAGCACCAGAATAATAACCAGCGGGGTAGGTGGGACAAACAGCTTGTATAGTGCCATCATTGAGTTCTAATACCATTCCATCAAAGTTTCTTGAAGTCATATATTCTTCTGCATCCTCTTGGCAACAAAAAGGTTTTGAACATCTTGTAATATCCCAATCGTTGTTTACCTGTTTTTTACTCATTTACTTCCCCTAANGATAATAAATAAGTTAATAAATAATCTAAATCTGAGGTGCTTAAGAAATCATAGTTAGGGTGAGGAATAGTATCTCTCACTGATGCAGAGTCTGTTAAATATCTAGTTAACCATTTTTCATTGTTGGTGGGTTCTCTTGTTGCCGATGTAGATAAGTCTGGGCCTAATCGAAGTAATCCAGTGTTCTTTATAATTACTTCATCGGCAAATTTATTTTTTAAAATTTTACCATTCTGTGAATCTGGTATTAAAAGTCTTACATTTTGTGTATGACATGATTGACAATTTAAATCGTTATAAACTTGAGCACCTTTTAATACTTCTTGGCTTACTGCAACCTCATTATTTAGAGACTCAGCAACCAAATCAGCACTCTGATTTTTAGGTATTGCAAATGCAAAGAAGTAAGTAAACATGGCAACACCTAGAACACCAGCGATGAAGATTAAAGAGCTTTCCTTTTTTAATTCAACAGATTCCTCTTCAATAACTTTCTCCATTGTTTCCACAGGAGCCTCTTCAACTACAACTTCTTCTTTGACTTCCTCCACAGGAGCCTCTTCAACTACAACTTCTTCCACAGGAGTTTCTTCAACTACAGAAGTCTCAGCTGCTGGCGCTGATGCGGCAATTGCCTCTCCACCAGCCCATGATTGTAAAACTTCTTCAACAGTATTTCCAGATGCTTCAGCTCTTGCTTCAGCTGATCGCTGAACCAATGTTTCTGGAGCTCCGAGTATCTCTGCTACTTTTGCTAATAACTCACTCATCATTATCTCCTGATATCTCTGATACAGTTTCAGACTCAGTAACGGATCCACCAATAATTGCTTTTAGTGTTGAGAGGGTAAATAAGAATGTTGAAAGTAAAAATAATAAAGATAGAAACAATATGAAAGTGTATGGAGTTGAAATTAATGACCATGTGATCAAGAAACCTTCTCCATAAATTGTTGGATTACCTGCATTTGCACCAGCATTCCATGAAAATCCCGAATTAATTCCAATTAAGGTATTCAATGAAAGTGTCGCTACAACAGAGGTTCCTAAAAGATAAGCATTAAAAGTTTCCAATCGACCATAGATGAATTCTCTTCCATATATTTTTGGCACTAGATGATAGACAAATGGAATCAAGATAAGAATGAGNCTATACATATATCCGTAACGGACACTGTATTCAAAATTAGTAAGACTTACAATCGGCGTNACATTAGATATTGAACTAATAATTTGTAAAACATTTGTTAATCCAAATACGACAAAAGCAAAACTTATCAGAACTGAAAAAACAGGCTCTTTATTTTCTTTTGTAGCGATTGTCTTTGAGTAATTAACTATTAGAGCAAGGAGTGGAATTATNAGGCTAAGNGAGAGGTAAATTGAGACATTCTCAATCCANTCAGGTAACGTAGTTCCNTAAAAATATTTAAAACCANTCCANGGTAATAGGAATAAATAACCCCAGAAACTTATTGTCCCCAGTGTTTTACTGAATAAAGTTGCTTGCATACCTTTAGTTATCAAGAAGTAAAAAATTGATAAGAATACAAACGAACAACCAACATATATATGTGTTGACAGGTACATAGAATTTATGAAAAAGTTATCAGACATAACGGTGTATTCGCTTCTGTAAATTAGTAATGAAATTAGATAAAACACAACAGCCCCAAGTAGAAATTGACTACTCAAAAAGATTGAGGGTTCTTTTTTAGCTAAAAAGTTTAACAATATGAGACCTAAAAAAGCTCCGACTAAGAGTATTTTAATTAATAAAAGAACAGATGTATTTCCAAGATCGAGTAACTGTTCAGGTGATATAAAAGCTAGTACCACATCTATAAATTCAATGCCGATTAACCCAAGTCCGGTGAGGAAGAAAAGAGGAAATATAATTATCGATCTTCCTAATGACTTAGACAAAAGGTAGACAACTGTCACAACCAATATAAAAGAAAATAAAAAATTGAAACTGATTTGGTTCGACAGCTTATCTAAAAATCCATAATTAAGAACCTGGTTTCCAGGAAGAACATTTGAGAAGGATCTAAAGGCATCTTTTAAAAAATTTATTGAAGCAGATAGTAAAACTACTAAAGGAAGTAGAAAAATAAAAACTTTGGATAAGTCTTGTTCATTGTTTGGAATCAATTTTATTTTCATCAATTTCTATACTAATTACTCAAACAAACTTTAGTAGTAAACATAATAAATACAGAGAAAAAACTTAATAAATTAATAAAAAAACTTATTCATTCAATTTATAATATTGCATGGTTTTGCGATAAAATAGAATGTAAACATTAAGGAACTGCGTTGATAAATTTTGTATATAGAAACCGAGTAAAACTCGGTTTACCAACTTTCTTTGCTGGCTTAGGTAGCTTGACGGGTGGAGTTATAGTTGCTCATTATGCAGGTTTTCCTCAAGGTGAAATTGTAGATTATTTCAACTGGATACCAAGAGGTTGGCTTCCACAGACCATTGGTCAATTTATTGCCTTTAGTGGCAGTCAATTAATTCTTATTGGATTAGTTCTTATGGCATGGAGCGATAAACCACTTACCTGGAGTAAGGCAGCATATTTTTCTTTTTTAAGCTGGCTTCAACTTACATTAATTTTTGGGGTCCTTCCATCGGAGTGGCTGAACCTAGCACAAGGTCCACTAGAGTGGACTAACCAAAGAGAGTTTATTAAATTTCCACCAATGTTATTTCTTGGTAATGAAGTCTCTATGAGCTTTGGAGCTTTGAAAGATGTTATCCAATTAGGAATATCACAAGGTGCATTAATTGCTGTCTTTGTGCTTGGGTACATGGTTCAAGATATCAATAACATGAAAGAAAAAGGCAAAGTTAAAATTTCTGACTATGGCAAAAAAGTCGTGAAAACAGGTACAGATGGCTAAAAAATCTGAAGTACTAATAGAAATGCCAGAGTTTGAAAAAAAATACAATCTTGCAATGGTTGATGCACAAAAAGTATCATCTAGAGTTCGTCCGAAACAATTTCTTCATATCGACGAAGCAGAATGTATTCTTTGTGAGGGTTGTGTAGATATTTGTCCGTGGAAATGTATCCACTATTTATCTGTTGATGCCATCGATGACTCTGTAAATGTAGAGTCTCCCAATGCAGAAGAAGCTCCAGGCTTTTTCGTCGTTGACGAAGATGCTTGTACAAGATGTGCGCTCTGTGTTGACAGGTGTCCTACTGGAGTAATTTCATTAGGTAAATTTGCTGGATCTTTAGCTGATGCAGCTGTTGAGAATGGTGTGTATACAGCACCTTGGGATGAAGACTCAGGGGAAAGAACTGACAGACACGGGTATATATATGGAAGGTTATAAAATAATATAATGGCAAAATTAACCCTTAAAGAGAGATTCAAAAAAGTATCCGCCGGTTCCGGAGATGCAGCTAGAGCAAGCAAGTTTGCGACAAGTATTTTTCGTCCAGGCTCACCTTTTAGAAAAGGTTATTCTGATAGCCCGAGAAACAGATCATATGTAGTGATGAACAACGTTCTCTATCACTTACACCCTGTAAAAGTGAAACGACATGGTGTGCGTTTGTCATACACACTTTGCCTAGGAGGAATGAGTTTCTTCCTATTTATAGTTCTGACTATTACAGGNATTTGGTTGATGTTTTACTTTCGACCAACAGAGATGGCCTATGCAGATATTCAGGCCCTACAGACGAGCGTAGCATTTGGTTCCTTAGTGAGGAATATGCATAGGTGGGGAGCACACCTTATGGTTCTTGTAGTNTTTCTTCATATGTCACGAGTTTTTTATCATGGAGCATATAAAGCACCNAGAGAATTTAACTGGGTCATNGGCGTTATTTTGTTATTTTTAACATTATTTCTGTCTTTTACTGGCTACCTTCTTCCTTGGGATCAGCTGGCTATTTGGGCTGTTACTGTNGGTGGCAACATGGCAAGTTACACGCCGGTGTTTGGCGCCCAAATTAAGTTTGGGTTATTTGCTGGCTTAGAAGCAACAACAGCTACATTGCTCAGATTCTATGTATTGCACGTTCTATTCTTCCCATTCATCATTGTTATCTTTATGGCAATTCACTTTTGGAGAGTTAGAAAAGATGGAGGTATCTCTGGACCGCTCTAGAGAATTATAAAACATGGTTGATATCCCAGAACACTTACTTTTAAGATCCGCAGAAGCTAGAGCTAAGGCTTTGGGGATTACTGTTGAGCAAGCTCTTGCTGAAATGAAAGGTGAAGCTACCCCGACTGTTGTCGACGAGGAACCAGAAGTTATTGAAGTAGACTTACCTACACCAGTTGAAGCTGAAGCACCTGCTCCTGTAGAAACTCCTAAAGTTGAAGCAACACCTGCAAAAGCTGAAGCACCTGCTCCTGTAGAAACTCCTAAAGTTGAAGCAACACCTGCAAAAGCTGAAGCACCTGCTCCTGTAAAAGCAGCAACACCTGCNCCTCCAAAAGCAGATACGCCAGAAGAAGTAGATTTTGCTCCAGAAGTNAAAGTAACACAAAGACTATTAACTGTNGTTAAGGCAAAACCAATTCANAAAGCGGCATCTGAGCCAGTTGATAAAGTTAACACTTGGCCACACCTCATGCTTCCAGAGTTTATTTCATTAATGGCAATGATGGCATTTTTAATTTTATTGAGTGCAATACTGCAGGCACCACTTCTAGAAGAGGCAAATCCAAATATTACTCCTAACCCAGCAAAAGCTCCTTGGTACTTTCTTGGTTTACAGGAGGCATTGTCTTATTGGGATCCGCAGATTGCTGGAGTTATGATTCCACTTGTTATTGGCTTAATTGGTTTTGCAGCTATTCCATATATTGATAGAAACAAGGAGAACAATCCGTCAAAGAGAAAATACGCAATCATGATGTATACATTTTTCCTAGCTGGAGCTGGAACACTTACGATAATCGGAGTGTTGTTTAGAGGACCTGGTTGGAACTGGACGTATCCATGGATTGACGGCATATGGTTTGATGACTTATTAGATTGGATATATTTCGAATGAGCATAGTTGAGCTATCTTTTATTGCCATTGGGGCAATAGGTTTATTAGGTGTTGTAGGAATTGTCGCAATTGTTAGCGGTAGAGGACCTGGAAACATTGATTGGAAGAAAAACTTAGACAAACGAGCTGTAAAAGCCGAAAAGAGTAAAGAAAAGACAAGTTTTTTTGCACCCTCAAAACCAAAATCAGTTGAAGAAGTAAATGTCGAAGAAGTTNCAGCAGATGAAACTGAAGAAGTTGTAGAAGAGACTGACGGCTCAATCAAAATTGAAGAAAAAGTNGTTTACGAAGAAATCTCTGAAGAAGAGAGATACATCACAAGAAAACAATTTTTAGGAAAAGCACTTGGAGGCACGTTTGGAGCTTTCATGGGAATCCAAGCGCTGGCATGGCTTGGGTTTCTGTGGCCAAAAGTATCAGGTGGTTTCGGTTCCAAGGTTGATGCTGGGAAAATTGAAGATCTGAAAAATCAAATTATACAAGCAGATGGTTCTGTTATACCTGCGTTCATTCCAGAGGCACGAGCATATGTTTTACCATTCAGCGAGAGTACCGCAGGAGATTCACAATTTACTGACGGATCAACAATTGCTGATGGATTAGTCGCCGTTTATCAAAGGTGTGTCCATCTTGGTTGTAGGGTTCCATGGTGTAACTCATCTCAAGGTTTCGAATGTCCATGTCATGGTTCAAAATACAATATGGTTGGAGAGTATTACGCAGGACCAGCACCCAGAAATTTAGATAGATTCGCAGTAAATGTGTCATCAGCAGGAAAGCTTATTATTGATACAGGTACAATTATTGAGTCCCCTAGAGCTCCAGGACTTTCTGTAAAATATCCTCAAGGTTTATCATGTATCGCTTTAGCTCCAACTGAAGAGTCTTAATGAATAGTTCTATTTTCATAACCCTTCTTTCATTAGCTATTGTTGGTGCTTTGGCATACTTTGCTGCTGTTGGGTTTAGAGGTTCTGGAAAGAATGAAGAGCTACCTGCAAACCTTACAAAATATAAATCTGATGATGAATTGGAAACCAAACACCTTGATAAGTCATTGTCATGGGCTGTACTTATTGCTTCCCTTTTAACTATTATGATTCCACTTTATTATCTTGGTGAAGACTCACGACAAGAGAGTTTCGTTGAAGAGTTTGAAGATGTCTCCGTAGAAAGAGGACATCATTTATACGAAGAATTTGGCTGCGGCAATTGTCATGGTGTAGATGGTGGCGGTGGAGCTGCTTCCTACGTAGAAAAACGTAGTGGAGTGTGGCGGTGGAGCTGCTTCCNACGTAGAAAAACGTAGTGNAGTGAAGGTAACGTGGGCAGCACCTGCAATTAATAATGTTTTCTATAGATATGATGATTCGGAAGTTAAATACTGGCTTATTTATGGAAGAGCCAACTCACCTATGCCTGCTTGGGGTCTTGAAGGTGGAGGTCCAATGAATGATGGACAACTTGAAGATTTGATTGACTACCTACACTCATTTCAGGTAGAGCAGTCCTTTGAATTAGGAACTATTGAATCAAGTATCAACTCTTCTTTACTCAGACTTGAGAACTCAGCACTTCAAGTAGAAAACGAAATTATTAACCAGAAACTTTTAATTGAAGAAATAAAAGCTGGGCCAGCAAAACTACCTGTCTTACAAGAAGCTGTTGATAAAATTTCAGCATTACTTGAAAAAGATAGCGGGATTGATTCGGATGAGGATGGTCTCTATGACTCGGTAGAAGTTGAGATTTCAGAATATAGTGCAACAATTGCAGACATTGTAGGTTTATCTATTTTAAACCTGAACCCAGAAGAAGAAGAATCGACACCATCTAGAAAAGACGCTTCTGTCGCTAGAGGTTATTTATCGCAGCTCAACTCACAATTAATAAACACTGGCATATTGGTAGAGGGTCAAGAAAAATTCTTAAATGAAGGATTAGATGGACTTAAATTTCTAGAAACAGCATTAGAGCAAAGGCTATGGGAAGTTTCATTTGAAGATATTGCCGAATCAACATTTGGTGGGAATATAGATGATGCCAAACGAGCTGTAGGTCTGTTCAATGCTTACTGTGCACGATGCCATACTGCAGGCTACTCAGCTGGTGTTGCGTATACAAAGAAAATTGGATCTGGCGGATTAGGGCCAGCACTTAGAGGTGGTAGAGCAAATATACAGTTTAAATCTAGAGGTGACCTTATTGATTTTATTATCAACGGGTCCGTCAATGGTAAAGGATATGGAGTCAATGGTGTTGGCGGAGGTAAGATGCCAGGATTCGGAGCTGTATTACCAGAGTCTGACATTACATTAGTGATAGACTATTTAAGAGGAATGGAGCCTGATGCGTGACATAATGAGATCGTTGCTTTCAGCAAATCTAACAATCACTGGAATAATTATGTTTATAGGTTCTCTTGTAACATTTTTTGGATCAACATTTTTAATCAATGCAACCAACCTTGGTAAAAGATTAGGATTTTTAGTAGTTGGAGCAGGAACCTTCGGTTGGTGTATTATAAATTCAATACTCTTTGTTCTTTACGCACCCCGAGGTCCAAAACCTGCAGAAATTGAGGGACTAAATGCTTTCGAAATTAGAATTCTTCCCTTAACATTTCTCGCTGGTTCTACAATACTCTTTGTAATGTTTGTTCTTGCACTTAATAGGTACGAACAAGAGAAAATTGAAGCTGAAGACACTACTGATTAAAAAACTATAAACCTCTCCTCTGTATAATTAAATCATGGAACAAATAGTAGATATTATCACAACAATCGTACAAGTAATTATCGTCGGTATAGTTATTTTTAGACTTTTCAGAATACTAAGACCCTTCGAGAGAGGTCTAATAGAGAGATTCGGAAAATATAACAGAGAAGCGAGTCCAGGTTTAAATATTGTTATACCTTGGGTTGAACGTCTCATCATAGTTGACATGAGAGAGCAAGTTATTGACGTACCTCCACAAGAAGTTATTACAAAAGATAACGTAAACATCACAGTTGATGCTGTCATATATTACGAACCAACAGATCCAAAGAAATTAGTTTATAACGTAGGAGACTTCATTACCGCTGCAACAAAACTAGCTCAAACTAACTTAAGAAATGTTGTAGGTGATTTGGAACTAGACGCAGCACTGACTTCTAGAGAAAATATTAATACTCAATTAAAACTTATTCTTGATGAAGCTACTGACAAGTGGGGTACTCGAGTTGTAAGAGTTGAGATTCAAAGAGTAGATCCACCACAAGATGTTCAAGATGCAATGAACAAGGTCATGAAAGCTGAAAGAGACAGAAGAGCAGCAGTTACTCAAGCTGAGGGTGAGAAAAAAGCTGCAATTTTGACCGCTGAGGGAGAAAGACAGTCACAAATATTATCTGCACAAGGTGAAGCAGAAGCTCTTAAAGCTGTTGCGGATGCACAAAAATATGAAAAAATTGCAGTCGCACAAGGTGAAGCAGAGGCTATTGAACAAGTCTTTAATGCAATTCATAAAGGAAATCCATCAAATGATTTGATCGCTATTAAGTATCTTGAATCATTAGAAAAAATTGCCGATGGAAATGCAACCAAGATATTCTTACCAGCTGAATTATCAGCGAC
>JGI26080J50196_1000773_pt1 | contig 14359 bp, 11 predicted proteins | sample SaaInl0LU_22_DNA_FD_50196 | JGI IMG/M metagenome (IMG submission 50196)
AAATCTTCTTCTTTGATTTCTTCCCCATTTAGGTAAGCTTCCATTAGTTTTTCATCTTGCTCTACAGCCATTTCAACTAATTCAGTTCTGTATTTTTGTGAAATTTCTTTTAAATCATCAGGAATTTCTTTGTATTCCCATTCAGCTCCTAAAGCTTCATTTTTCCAAACTTGAGCTTTCATTTTAACTAAGTCAACAACGCCAGATAAATCTGCTTCAATACCAATAGGGATTTGAATTGGTAGAGGNTTACAGCCTAATCTATCCTTAATCATTTCAACACATCTATAAAAATCAGCACCCGTTCTATCTAACTTGTTTACAAAACAAATTCTTGGAACTTTATATTTATCAGCCTGTCTCCATACTGTTTCAGATTGAGGTTCTACACCGGCAACACCATCAAAAACACAAACAGCACCATCTAAAACTTTTAATGATCTTTCTACTTCAATCGTAAAGTCAACGTGTCCAGGNGTGTCGATGATATTAATTCTATGATCATTCCAGAAGCAAGTTGTTGCTGCTGATGTAATCGTAATACCTCTTTCTTGTTCTTGTTCCATCCAATCCATTGTTGCAGCACCATCATGTACTTCACCAATTTTATGACTTTTTCCTGTGTAATATAAAATTCTTTCGGTGGTAGTAGTTTTACCAGCATCAATATGAGCCATGATACCAATATTTCTATATTTATTTAATGTATGTGTTCTAGCCATAATTTATTACCACCTAAAATGAGCAAAAGCTTTATTTGATTCTGCCATTTTATGTACATCTTCTCTTTTTTTAACTGCAGAACCTTTTTTTTCATAAGCATCATACAGTTCGTTAAAAATTTTATCTGACATGTGTTTGTCTTTTCTTTTTCTAGAAGCATCAACTAACCACCTAATTGCAAGTGCTTGTGCACGTTTAGTTTTAACTTCAACAGGAACTTGATAAGTTGCGCCACCTACTCTACGTGATCTAACTTCTACAGTAGGTTTGATGTTATTTATTGCTTCATTAAAAACATTAATGGGCTCTTCTTTTGTTTTTGATTTTATTTTTTCTATAGCTTCATAGACAATTTTTTCAGCAACTACTTTTTTGCCATCGTACATTATTGAGTTAATTAATTTAGGGATTATTGTAGAATTAAATATTGGGTCTGGAGTAACAACTTTTTTGGGTTGTGTTTTTTTTCTAGACATAATTATTTACCTTTTTTAGTTCCATACAAAGATCTACGTTTCTTTCTATTTGCAACACCTTGTGTGTCTAGGTTTCCTCTAAGGATATGATAACGAACACCAGGTAAATCTTTTACACGACCGCCCCTAATTAATACAACTGAGTGTTCTTGTAGATTATGACCTTCACCACCAATATAAGCTGTAACTTCAAAACCATTAGATAGTCTAACTCTAGCAACTTTTCTTAATGCTGAGTTGGGTTTTTTAGGAGTTGTTGTGTAAACTTTTACACAAACGCCTCTCTTCAAAGGTTGTTTCTGAAGTGCAGGAACTTTATTCCTAGCAACAGGTTTAATTCTTTTTTTTCTTAACAACTGGTTAATAGTTGGCATAAATTTTTTTAATTAATTAATATATTTTTGAGTGAAAATAACTGACAGGTTATTTTGTGGCAGCGTTTAGTTCCGTAAAGTAGGTACTACATTCCAACCAAAAACAGCGTCAAAATACTATTAAATCTCTGATTGTCAAACTAAAACTACAAGTTAAACGTGTTTTTTTTATTAATTTGCTGGAGTTTCTGTAGTCTCTAAAGGCTCAATTTTCTCTTGCTCAGCTAAGAATTTATTATCGGCATCAATGGCATTCTTATTCCATTTGTTCTTAATGTGACCTGTTCCAGCTGGAACTAATCTACCTACAATAACGTTCTCTTTTAAGCCATTTAATGGGTCGACTTTACCTTTAATCGCAGCATCAGTTAAAACTCTAGTAGTTTCTTGGAATGAAGCAGCAGAAATAAATGACTCAGTTTGAAGTGAAGCTTTAGTAATACCCATTAAAACTCTTTCACCAGATGCTGGATTCTTTCCTTCAGCAACTAGTTTTTCATTTGTATTATCAAACTTAATTCTGTCAATCATTTCACCAGGTAAGTAAGACGAGTCGCCAGACTCTTTGATTTCAACTTTTTTAAGCATTTGTCTTAATATCGTTTCGATATGTTTGTCGTTAATAATTACACCTTGTAACCTATAAACTTCTTGTACTTGGTTAACAAAGTATTCTGTTAAATCTTTTATACCAAGTATTCTTAAAATATCATGTGGCAACGGTTGTCCATCTAAAAGATACTCACCTTTTTTTATTTTTTCACCTTGGTTAAAATTAATATGTTTACCTTTTGGAATTAGATAGTTTGAAGGTTCACCATTATCTGGTTGTATGGAAATTCTTTGTTTTCCTCTAACTTCTTTACCAAATAAAACTTGGCCATCATTTTCTGCAATTATTGCGCTATCTTTTGCTTTTCTAGCTTCAAATAATTCTGCAACACGAGGCAATCCTCCAGTAATATCTTTTGTTTTAGTAGTTTCCTTTGGAAGTCTAGCTATTATGTCACCAGCAAATATTTTTTGACCATCTTTCACTGAAAGAATTGAATCTGGAACTAAATAATATCTGGCTTCATTATCGTCAGCTTTTTTAATAACATTACCTTTATCATCTCTTAAAGTAATTCTTGGTTTCAAATCTGTGTTTTTAGATTGAGCTCTCCAATCAATAACAGATTTAGATGAAATTCCTGTTGCATCATCAGTTGTTTCTTGAATTGAAACACCATCAATTAAATCTACATAACCAGCTATACCACTTTTCTCTGCGATAACTGGAGTTGTATAAGGATCCCATTCACAAATTTTTTCATTTGCTTTAACTTTATCACCATTCTGGAAAAATAATTTTGAGCCGTAAGCAACTTTATAAACAGCAACTTGAACTCCATTATTATCTTCAATTGATAATTGAGTGTTTCTTCCCATTACAATTAAATTTTTCTTAGAATCTTCTANTANGTTAGAATTTATAATTTTTAAAGTTCCAGCTGTTTTNGTTACGATCTGAGANTCTTGTTTAACAGAAGCAGTACCACCAACGTGGAANGTTCTCATTGTTAANTGNGTACCTGGTTCACCAATCGATTGTGCTGAAATCATACCAATTGCTTCACCAACATGAACCATTTTTCCTCTAGATAAATCTCTTCCATAACAAGTAGCACAAACACCAAGTTTAGAGCTACAAGTCATAACTGAATAAGCTTTGATAAATTTAACACCAGCTGCATCAATTTTATCGCAACCAGCTTCATCAATCATTGTTTCTTTTTTAATAACTACTTCACCAGTAATTGGATTTTTTACATCGAAAGCTGTAACTCTTCCAAGTGCTCTTTCTGATAAACTAACAACAACATTTCCACCTTCCAAAATTTCTGCTAATTCAATAAACCCTGGATTATCACACTTAATTTTAGATATAGTAAGATCTTGAGCTACGTCACAAAGTCTTCTTGTTAAATAACCCGAGCTTGCAGTTTTCAGGGCTGTATCAGCTAAACCTTTTCTGGCTCCGTGTGTTGAGTTAAAATATTCTAGGGCAGTTAAACCTTCTTTGAAATTAGAAATAATTGGTGTTTCGATAATTTCTCCAGATGGTTTTGCAATAAGACCTCTCATACCAGCCAACTGTTTCATTTGCGCAGCTGAACCTCTAGCTCCACTATCTGCCATCATAAATACTGAGTTAATCTTCATGCCATCAGGAGTACTTTCCGTAGCCGAAATACCTCTCATCATTTCACCAGCAACTTTATCTGTACATTTTGACCAAGCATCAACAACTTTGTTATATTTTTCACCTCTAGTAATTAAACCTTCTGAATATTGATTTTCATAATCTGCAATTAATTTTTTAGTATCTTCAATTAGTTGTCCTTTATTTGCAGGAATAACCAAATCATCTTTACCAAAAGAAATACCAGCTTTAAATGCATGTTTGAAACCTAAATCTTTTAAATGATCACAAAATATAACTGTAGTTTTCTGACCACAAAATCTAAATACACTATCGATAATTTCTGAAACAGTTTTTTTAGGAAGCAATCTATCAATCATTGAAAAAGTAATATCTTTATGTTTTGGAAGTAANTTAGCTAATAAGAATCTTCCAGCAGTCGTNGTGTGTTTTTCAACTCTTTTGTTNCCCTTCTCATCTAATGTTTCAAATCTAGAAACAATAGTAGAGTGAACTTTTATTTGACCTGTAGATAGNGCATGTTCAATTTCATCATTATTTATGAAGTAACCATCTGGCTTTTCAGTTTGAAAAGGCGCTTGAGATAAATAGTAAAGACCTAAGATCATATCCTGACTCGGTACTATGATAGGTTTACCGTTTGATGGACTTAAAATGTTATTTGTTGATAACATTAAAATTCTTGCTTCTAGTTGGGCTTCTAAACTTAGAGGAACGTGAACAGCCATTTGGTCACCATCAAAGTCAGCATTAAAGGCTGCACAACATAAAGGATGAAGTTCAATTGCATCTCCTTCAATTAACTTAGGTTCAAAAGCTTGAACTCCAAGTCTGTGAAGTGTTGGTGCACGGTTTAATAAAACTGGGTGTTCTCTTACAATAAGTTCTAATGCATCCCAAACAGCATTAGTTTCTTTTTCTACTAATTTTTTTGCTTGTTTGATTGTAGAAGCTAATCCTAGTTTATTTAATCTAGCATACAAGAATGGCTTGAATAATTCTAAAGCCATCTTCTTAGGCAAACCACATTCATGCAATTTAAGGTCTGGCCCTACAACAATTACAGATCTTCCTGAATAATCTACTCTTTTTCCTAGTAAGTTTTGTCTAAATCTACCTTGTTTACCTTTAAGCATTTCTGCTAAAGATTTAAGTGGACGTTTACCAGTTCCAGTAATTACTCTTCCTCTACGACCATTATCAAATAATGCATCAACAGATTCTTGAAGCATTCTTTTCTCATTTCTAACAATGATATCAGGAGCTTTTAAATCCATTAATCTCTTAAGACGATTATTTCTGTTTATAACTCTTCTATAAAGATCATTAAGATCTGATGTAGCAAATCTTCCACCATCTAATGGAACTAAAGGTCTTAATTCAGGTGGTATAACTGGTATTACAGTTAAAATCATCCATTCTGGCTTTTGACCAGTTTCAATAAATGACTCAATCAATTTAAGTCTTTTAATTGATCTTTCTTCATTAACTTTTGATTTTGTTTCTTTAATTGTATTAATTAAAAGCTTTCTTTCAAGCTCAAGATCCATTGATTTAAGAATAGATAAAATTGCTTCAGCTCCAATACCAGCTTCAAATGATTCTTCACCAAACTCGTCTTGGTATTTTGCTAATTCTTCTTCGTTAAGTAATTGATTTTTTTGAAGACCAGTTAAACCAGGCTCAATAACTATGAAGTTTTCGAAATAAAGAACTCTTTCAACTTCTTTTAGCTTCATGTCAACGGCTAGTGAAATTCTACTAGGTAAAGATTTTAAAAACCAAATGTGTGCAACGGGAGTTGCGAAGGTTTATGTGACCCATTCTCTCTCTTCTTACATTGGATTTTGTAACTTCAACTCCGCATTTTTCACAAATAATTCCTCTAAACTTCATACGCTTGTACTTACCGCACAAACATTCGTAATCTTTTATCGGTCCAAAAATTCTAGCACAAAACAAACCATCTTTTTCTGGTCTAAAAGTTCTATAGTTAATAGTTTCAGGTTTTTTAATTTCACCATATGTCCAAGATTTAATTTTTTCAGGACTAGCTAAAGTAATTTTAATGCTATTAAAATTTTGTGCTTCAGAAACTTCACTATTTTTAAATAAATCTGTTAATTCTTTTTTCATATTTAATTTAACTCTATGTTTAGTGCTAATGATTTAATTTCTTTAACTAGAACGTTGAATGACTCTGGAATTCCTGACTCAAAATTTTCTTCACCTTTAACAATCGTTTCGTAAACTTTAACTCTTCCAGCAACGTCATCTGACTTAACTGTTAAAATTTCTTGTAATGTGTACGAAGCTCCATACGCTTCAAGAGCCCACACTTCCATTTCACCAAATCTTTGTCCACCAAGTTGTGCTTTACCACCCAATGGCTGCTGTGTAACAAGACTATAAGGACCAGTAGATCTTGCGTGAATTTTATCCTCAACCAAGTGATGCAGTTTAAGCATATAAATAATACCAACGGTTACAGGTCTATCAAACATTTCACCTGTTCTACCATCCCATAAATTAGTTTGACCTGAAGTAGGTAATTTTGCTAACTCAAGCATTTCAGAAACATCTTTTTCTTTAGCTCCATCAAATACTGGAGTTGAAATAGCTATACCATTTTGTAAGTTTTCACATAAATCTGAAAATTCAGTTTTGTTTAATTTATCAATTCCCCCATCAAACACTTCTTTACCATAAACAGATTTTAGGAATGATGAAATTTTTTCAGTTTTTTCAAATTTTTTATTATTTTCATTAACTAATCTTTTAACTTCTTCACCAAATTCTTTACAAGCCCAACCAAGGTGAGTTTCTAAGATTTGACCTACGTTCATACGACTTGGAACTCCAAGTGGATTTAATACAATGTCAACAGGTCTGCCATCTTCTCTATAAGGCATATCTTCAACAGGGACAATTTTACTGACTACACCCTTGTTTCCGTGTCTACCTGACATTTTATCACCTGGTCTTAATCTTCTTTTAATCGCAACAAAAACTTTTACCATTTTCATAACACTTGGTAATAAATCATCGCCACTTCTAATTTTTAAAACCTTATCTTCAAATCTTTCTTGAATATCTTGTTTTGCTTGATTGTATTGATCTTTTAATTGAGCAATACTCGCTTCATCATTAACATTGCCTACTGTTATTTTGAATACATCGTTAATATTAATTTTATTAATTGTCTCAAGATCAAGTTTGGTACCTTCGTCTAAATCTTTTATTTTTTTAGTTAAAGAAGCTCCTGATAAAATTTGATTAGCTCTTTGTTTTATGCTTCTTTCTAGAATTTCTTCCTCTACAATTTTGTCTTGTTGAACAGTATCAATTTCTGCTCTTTCAATTGTAATAGATCTTTCATCTTTTTCTATACCATGTCTATTAAATACTCTAACATCAACAACCGTTCCACTGCTTCCTCTAGACATTTTTAATGATGTGTCAGTTACATCGATTGCTTTTTCACCAAAAATAGATCTTAATAATTTTTCCTCAGGTCCAGATGCTGAATCTCCTTTAGGTGTAACTTTACCAACTAATATATCACCAGCTTTTACTTCAGCGCCAATATAAACAATTCCAGATTCATCAAGGTTTTTTAGGGCTTCTTCATTTACATTTGGAATATCTCTAGTAATTTCTTCTTCACCCAATTTTGTATCTCTAGCCATAACTTCATATTCAACAATATGAACTGATGTAAATACATCGTCTGTGACACATCTTTCTGAAATTAAAATAGAGTCTTCAAAATTGTAACCTTGCCAAGGCATAAATGCTACTGTCACATTTTTTCCGAGTGCTAACTCACCTAGTTTAGTAGATGGTCCGTCAGCAATAATATCTCCTGATTTAACTTTATCACCTACTCTAACAAGTGGTTTTTGGTTAATACATGTATTTTGGTTTGATCTTTTAAATTTTTGCAGGTTATAAATATCCACACCTGATTTAGTGAAATCCGTTTCTTCAGTTGCTTTGATTACAATTCTTTTTCCATCAATTTTATCAACTGTACCATCACGACTAGCAACAATAGTTACACCTGAATCAAGAGCAACATCACTTTCAATTCCAGTACCAACTAAAGGAGACTCTGGTTTTAATAAAGGAACCGCTTGTCTCATCATGTTAGATCCCATTAGAGCTCTGTTCGCATCATCATTTTCTAAGAAAGGGATTAGAGAGGCTGCAACAGAAACTAACTGTTTAGGTGAAACATCAATATAATCAATTTTACTTGGATTTGATAAAACGAAGTTTAAATTTTCTCTACAAGGAACAAGTTCTTCTAAAATTTTTCCAGATTTATCTATTTTTGCATTAGCTTGAGCAATTGTATATTTTGTTTCTTCCATCGCTGAAAGATATTCAACTTTATCTTGAACTACACCGTTTAGAACTTTTTTATAAGGACTTTCAATAAAACCATACTTATTAATTTTAGCATAAGTAGATAAGCTATTAATCAAACCAATGTTCGGTCCTTCAGGTGTTTCAATTGGACAAATTCTTCCGTAGTGAGTTGGATGAACGTCACGTACCTCAAACCCAGCTCTTTCTCTAGTTAACCCACCTGGTCCTAAAGCTGAAACTCTTCTTTTGTGTGTAATTTCTGATAATGGATTTGTTTGATCCATAAATTGAGAAAGTTGTGAACTTACAAAAAAATCTTTAAGAGAAACTGTTAATGGTTTTGCGTTAATCAAATCTTGTGGCATTGCTGACTCAATATCAAGAGTTGTCATTTTTTCTTTAATCGCTCTTTCCATTCTGTAAACACCAATACGCGCTTGGTTTTCAACAAGTTCACCAACAGATCTTACTCTTCTGTTACCTAAGTGATCAATATCATCAACTTCATCTTTACCATCTCTTAAATCTAACATTTTATGAACGATAGCAATTATGTCGTCATTTCTTAAAATTGTAATTTTATCAGAACACTCAAGGTTCAGTCTCGAGTTCATCTTAACTCTACCAACATCAGAAAGGTCGTATCTATCTGAACTAAAGAACAGGTTGTTAAATATCTGTGTAGCAATCTCAACTGTTGGCGGTTCACCTGGTCTTAAAACCTTGTAAATTTCAGTAATTGCATCATTTTTTGAATTATTTTTATCATTTAATATTGTTGTTAATAAATAAGGTCCTTTATTAATAGAATTAGTAATAGAAATTTCAATTGAGCTAATATTAGCCTCTAAAATTTGCTTAATAATAGTATCATTTAACTCTGTACCTATTCCAAAAGTACCTTCTTCTTCATCATCACTAACTTTAACTTCATTATGCAAATATTTTCCAATCAAAGACTCTTGAGATACAAGAATGTCTTTAAGCCCATCTGAAGCTAACTTTTTAGCAGTTAAAAAATTAATTTTATCACCAAGCTTAATTACAACATTTCCTGTTTTAGCATCAGTAACTTCTTCAGAAAAATTTTTTGCTTTGTAATTTTCAGGATTAAATTTTGTTTTCCATTTACCTGTTTTTGCATCAAATGAATAAGTGTCTTTATCATAAAACTCATCCGCTATTTCTGATTTAGTTAAACCTAAAGCCATCAAAAGAGTTGAAGCAAATATTTTTTTCTTTCTATCAATCTTAAAATATAAAAAATCTTTAACATCGTATTCTAAATCTAACCAAGATCCTCTGTTAGGAATAACTCTACAATTAAATAATAATTTACCACTTGCATGTGATTTACCTTTATCATGATCAAAGAAAACACCCGGACTTCTGTGCATTTGGTTTACAACAACTCTTTGAACACCGTTTGTTATAAAAGTTCCACTATCAGTCATCATAGGTACTTCACCCATATAAACTTCCTGCTCTTTGGCAGATAAAATATCTTTAGTATTGTTTTCTTGGTCAATTTCGTAAACAACCAATCTTAAAGTACATTTTAGTGCTGACGTAAAAGATAATCCTCTTTGAATACATTCTTCAGTATCAAATTTTGGTTTTTCAAGTCTATAAGAAACATATTCTAATGTTGCTTTATCATTTAAATCTTCTATCGGAAAAATACTTTTAAAAACTCTATCAAATCCTTTTGATAAATCTCCAGCTTCACTGTCAAAATCAGTAAGTTGTTTGTATGAATTTTTTTGAACTTCAATTAAATTTGGAATAGATAAAGTTTCCGCAAGCTTTCCAAAGCTTTTTCTTACATTTTTCTTTTGAGTAAAAGATAATTGCATTTATTACTAATCACTGATTAATAAATTAACCAGTTATGAAATCTTTCTAATTAATTTATTTAAGTTCTACTTTTGCGCCAGCTGCTTCCAACTTAGCCTTGATCTCTTCAGCATCTTTTTTGTTTACACCAGACTTAACTTCTTTTGGTGCACCCTCAACTAAATCTTTTGCTTCTTTAAGACCTAAAGATGTTGCTGCTCTAACTTCTTTAATAACATTAATTTTTTTATCACCTGCAGAAATTAACATGATTGTAAAATCATCTTTTGCTTCTTCAGCTGCACCGCCTGCTGCTGCTGCTGGTGCTGCTGCAGCCATAGCTGTAACACCCCACTTTTCTTCAAGCTGTTTTGAAAGTTCAGCTGCTTCAACGACAGTTAAACTTGATAAGTCTTCAATAATTTTGTTTAGATCAGGCATATTTTTTTTTACTCTTTAGGTTGTTTTTTAAGAATTTTCTGGGCTCAAACTACTCATTTTTTCGGATCGTGCAAGTAAAATACTTACTAATTTTGATGCTGGTGTAGCNAAAATTCCNACAAGATTAGCTCTTGCTTCATCAAGTGTTGGTAAATTTGCTACATTTTGAACTGCAGCTTGGTCTAATACCTCATTACCCATAATTCCACCTAAAAGTTTCAAACTTTCGTTTGTTTTGGCAAATTTAGATAAAATTCTAGCTGATATTATCGCGTCATTAGAAAAAGCAACTGCAGTAGCGCCTGTAAATAAATTTGATAGCTCCTTACACTTAGTTTTTTCTAGTGCAATTTTTGTAATTCTATTTTTTGTTATAGTGAACTTAATGCCATGTTCTCTCATTTGCGCTCTAAGTTCATCAAGTTGAGACATTGTAAGTCCTTGGTAGTGAGTTACCATTACAGCTTCATTATTCTGAAACTGTGTTTCCATTTCACTAATATAATTCTTTTTTTGTTCCTTGTTCATCATAACTATATAGCTTTTCCTAATTTAACTTTATACGAAACACCCATGCTTGACGTTATAAAAGTATTTTTTATTAAGTCACCTTTTAAAGTTAGGTTTCCTTTTTCTTTTTCTAAAGTATCTAAAATAGCATGAAAATTTTTAAGTAATTGATCATCATGGAAAGATTTCTTNCCTATACTTACACCAATATTTCCATCTTTATCGTTTCTAATTTCTGCTTGTCCTGATTTAGCATTTGTTACNGCTTGCTTAATGTCCTCTGAAACTGATCCTAATTTTGGGTTAGGCATTAATCCTTTTGGACCTAAAACTTTTCCAAGCTTAGATAATTTAACCATCATACCTGGTGTACAAATTAATTTTTCAAAATTAAGTTCACCAGCTTTAATTTTATCAATAAATTCATCGCTACCAACTATATCAGCTCCGGCATCTTTAGCTTCTTTGGCTTTTGTATCCTCACAAACAACAGCTACTTTCACTTTNTTACCTGTTCCNCCAGGTAAGTTAACTACAGTTCTAATATTTACNTCACCTTTTTTTTGTTTGTTGTTCACTTGAAAGCTCAAGTCAATTGATTCATCAAATTTTGTAGTACAATTTTTTTTAACAGTCGCTAATAAATTTTCAATAACNTCAGCAGTTAAATCTTTTGTTTTTTCAGGTAATTGTTTAAATCTTTTTGATGGCATTAGTCTTTAACCTCTATCCCCATTGATCTTGCTGATCCTGCAATAATTTTTACNGCTTGCTCAAGATCGTGAGCATTAAGATCTTTCATCTTTTGGGTTGCAATTTCTTCTGCTTGTTTTTTTGTAATTGATCCAGCAATACTTCTGCCTGGNTCTTTAGATCCACCTTTAAGTTTNGCAGCTTCTTTAATAAAATGTGATGCTGGCGGTGATTTAATTTCAAAATCAAATTTTTTATCTTTATATACTGTGATAACTACTGGAATTGGTTTTCCAGCAAATGCTTTTGTTTTATCGTTAAAAGCTTTACAAAATTCCATTATATTAATTCCACGTTGACCTAACGCAGGACCAACTGGNGGTGCTGGATTGGCTTGGCCACCCATAATTTGTAANTTTATATATCCACTAATTTCTTTTGCCATTAACTTGCTTTCTCTACTTGGTTATATTCTAAATCAACTGGTGTTGGTCTTCCAAATATTGAAACTGAAACCTTAAGTCTTGATTTCTCTTCATCTATATCTTCAACCATACCGCTGAATGATGCAAAAGGACCGTCAACGACCTGAACTTTTTCACCAATGCTGTATTCTATACCAGATTTTGGCTGAGCTACACCATCTTTTATTTGTCCTAAAATCTTTTCTATTTCTTTATCTGAAACAGGAACAGGAATGCCCTTTGAACCTAAAAACCCACTCACACGCTTTAAGTTTTTAATTAAATGATAAAGGTCATTATCCATTTCACTTTTAATCAAAACATAACCAGGAAAGTATTTCTTTTTTCTCTGAATTCTCTTTCCTCTTTTTACTTCTGTTACATCGTGTGTTGGAACAACAATTTCTTCAATTTTGTCAGAAATTTTTGCTTTTTCAGCTTCTTCCTTAATTAATCCAGCAACTTTATTCTCAAAATTTGAGTGTGATTGAACAATATACCAATTTTTCATTAAATACTTACCTTTAGTAAAGCTTCCAATAAAAATTTAAGTACTTGATCAAGAAGCAAAAAGAAAAGAGACATAATAACTGCCATAGCAAATACCATTAATGCACCTTGCATTGTCTCTTTTCCGGTAGGCCAAGAAACTTTAAAAGCTTCTTGTTTAACTTCTTGGATAAATTTTATCGGGTTTTTCATAATATACTGTTTAGCTTATTGGCAGGAGCGGAGGGAATCGAACCCTCAACCTCCGGTTTTGGAGACCGGCACTCTACCAATTGAGCTACACTCCTATAGAGTTTACTCTATAATTTTAGTTACTACTCCAGCTCCAACTGTTCTACCACCTTCACGAATAGCAAAGTTTAATTTTTCGCTCATCGCAATTGGAGTAATTAATGTAACAGTGAATTTAGCGTCATCACCAGGCATAACCATTTCAGTTCCAGCTGGTAATGTAACTTCTCCAGTTACATCAGTTGTTCTAAAGTAAAACTGAGGTCTGTATTTAGTAAAGAAAGGAGTGTGTCTTCCACCCTCATCTTTTTTAAGTACATANGCCTGAGCTTCAAATTTAGTGTGTGGTGTAATTGAAGCNGGTTTACAAAGAACTTGTCCTCTTTGAATGTCATCNCGNTCAACACCTCTTAATAGNATACCAACGTTATCCCCTGCTTCACCNGAATCTAAAAGTTTTCTGAACATTTCAACACCAGTACAAACTGATTTTTTAGTTGCAGTAACCCCTACGATTTCAACTTCTTCACCNGTTTTAATAACACCAGATTCAATTCTTCCAGTTGCAACAGTTCCTCTACCTGAAATTGAGAAAACATCCTCAACAGGCATTAGGAAAGGTTTGTCAATATCTCTAGTTGGTTGAGGAATAAATTCATCAACAGCTTTCATTAATTCTATAATAGAATTTTTTCCAATTTCTTCATCTCTACCTTCAACAGCAGCTAATGCAGATCCTTTAACGATAGGAGTTTTATCACCTGGATATTTGTATGAAGTTAAAAGTTCTCTAATTTCTTCTTCAACAAGTTCAATCATATCTTTATCATCAACTTGATCTACTTTATTTAAGTAAACAACAATTGCAGGAATACCAACTTGTCTTCCTAAAAGAATGTGTTCTCTAGTTTGAGGCATAGGACCATCAGCAGCATTAACCACTAAGATAGCTCCATCCATTTGAGCTGCACCTGTAATCATGTTTTTTACATAGTCAGCGTGACCTGGGCAATCAACGTGTGCGTAGTGTCTTTTTTCAGTTTCATATTCAACGTGAGCAGTTGAAATTGTAATCCCTCTTTCTTTTTCTTCAGGGGCTTTATCAATCTGATCGTAAGCAACAGCTTTTCCTCCACCAAGTTCTGCTAATGTAATTGTGATAGCAGCTGTTAATGTTGTCTTACCATGGTCGACATGACCAATTGTACCGATGTTACAGTGTGGTTTATTTCTTACGAACTTTTCTTTTGACATTACGTTTTTACCTCAGTTTTAGTTTTATTAATAATTTCTTTTTTTCTTGGAGCGGGTAAAGAGAATCGAACTCTTACATCCAGCTTGGAAGGCTAGCGTTCTACCATTGAACTACACCCGCACAACATCAAGAATAACACTCCATTGTTATAAAAAATTTTATTGATGGTGGAGGGGGAAAGATTCGAACTTTCGAAGACCGAAGTCAACGGGTTTACAGCCCGCCCCATTTGACCGCTCTGGAACCCCTCCTTTTTGGGGAAGTGT
>JGI26080J50196_1000779_pt1 | contig 14331 bp, 7 predicted proteins | sample SaaInl0LU_22_DNA_FD_50196 | JGI IMG/M metagenome (IMG submission 50196)
GCAATATTTCGCAAGTAGTGCCGGTCATTATCTTCTTTTAATGAATTCTCAATATCTGATAGAGAACAGGCTCCTTTCCCTAATTCAAACAGCGCTGCCATCATCAATCTAATCTGATATCTTAAAAACCCTTTTCCTTCCACTATTAATATATAGGAGTGTTTGGGGAAAAAGTTTGCTTTTAAAAGATGGTTTTCAACCAACTCACAAGAAGCTATGGTTCTTTTAAAAATTGTTTTTTCCGAAGGTTTTGTACAATATTTATGAAAATAGTGCTGACCCTGAAACAATGCAGCTCCTTTACGCATTAACTCAATATCAAGATTTTCATCAAGATTTACTAAAAAAGGAGCTGCAAAAGGATGGTTTTTCTCTCCGAAAGAAAAATAATAATGATAGGTTTTTACTTTTGGAGCATTGATGATCGCAAAACTTCGATCTACCTGCCGAATAGAAATAGCCCTAAAATCAGGTGAAAAATTAGAGTTTAACGAATCTAGAAAAGAATCCTCTTCGACCAAAGTCTCAACAAATAACTGAATATAATAGGTATTTGCCGACACCTTTGCATCCGTTCTTCCAACACCAATGGTTTTATAATTAGCGCTTTCAAAAACAAAGGACAAGGTTTTATCAACCATATCATGTAAGGTCTTGGCATTGGTTTGTTTTTGCCAACCAGAAAACCGAAAGCCTAAAAATTGCATCTTAATTAGATACGAAAAGGAGTATTTCATAGAGGCAAATATACAATAATTGCGTTTTTTTTCGCAAAAAGGCCATTTTTATGAATATCTTAAAATTATATAATACTTTTTTAAAAACATATCATTTTATACCCTTCAAAAACTAAAAAATACACTTATCACAATTTAACCCCTATTTTTTTATGGGTATAACTCTAAAAAAGTGCTTTTTAAAAAAACAACCCCTTGTCAATATAAAATAAATATATACTTTTGGCCCAGTTCAATTAATAAAAAACTATTTAACACTAAAAGAACACACATTATGAAAAAAATTATTTTTACATTTTTATTAGCAGCTAGTTTTGTTGGAACAGCTCAAGAAAAAGAAGAAAAAACATTTTCTTTAAGCGGAACTGTTGACACTTATTTTAGAGGAAATATCAGCGGAGGTAATTATGACACAGCTCCAGGTAGCTCTTTTGCCAATCAGCCAGGTTTTGCTTTGGGTATGATTAATTTAGTTGCTGCATACGAAGGAGAGAAAGTTGGTTTTGTTGCAGACATGGTATACGGACCAAGAGGAGTAGATGCCGTTTTTAACTCTGTAGGAAATTCATCAATTGTGAATCAATTATATGCATACTGGAATGTAAGTGATAAAGTAAAACTTACGATGGGTAACTTTAATACTTTTTTAGGGTATGAAGTAATTTCACCAGCTGCTAACTTTAACTACAGTACTTCTTACTTATTCTCTTATGGACCATTTAGCCATACTGGATTAAAAGCAGATTTCACGTTATCAGAAAACACTTCTTTAATGTTAGCGATTATGAATCCTACAGATGCTACAGAATTCAACCCAACAGGGAACTATGCTTTCGGAGCGCAATTAGGTCTTTCTGGTCAATACTTTAACTTCTTGTACGACTCAGGAGCTTATGAAGTAGATTTTACAGGTGGTTTTGATGTATCAGAAACATTCTTTTTAGGTGTAAACGCAGCCTACTTTTCAGGAGATGAAGCTCCAGGATTCTATGGTGCAGCATTATACCCACAAATCGCAACTTCAGATTCATTTAAGATTGGGTTAAGAACAGAATACTTTGTAGAAGATGGAGATTTTGGAGCAATCGGAACTGGTGTAGAAGACTCTAGTGTATTTGCAACTACTTTAACAGGTAATTACTCTATCGGTTCTTTAACAATCATTCCAGAATTAAGATTAGACTCTGCTTCTGAGGCAGCATTTGTAGGTGACAAAGCGTTAAGCTCTTTTGCTCTAGCTGCAGTATACTCATTCTAATAAGATCTTTGTAAAAAGAAATAAAACAACCTACGAGGTTCGTTTCTCGTAGGTTTTCAAAAAATATTAATTAAAAAACACAATTATGAGTTTATTTTTAACACTATTTCAAGACGCTGCAGCTTCAGAAGTTTCAAAAGCTGTTGAGCAAATAAATGGAGACATGGGAATGCTTTGGATGCTTTTATCGGGTATTTTAGTATTCTTTATGCAAGCAGGATTTACCTTGGTAGAATCGGGTATGACCAGGTCTAAAAACGCAGTAAATATTGCAATGAAAAACTTACTAGACATCTGTGTAGGATCTTTAAGTTTCTGGTTAGTTGGATATTCTTTAATGTACGGAGATACTTCAAACGGATGGTTTTTCTGGAGTGGTTTATTCCAAGGTGAAGGAGCTGATTTATTCTTNCAAACAATGTTTGCTGCAACTGCTGCAACAATTGTATCTGGAGCAATCGCAGGAAGAACAAAATATACTACTTACATCATTTTCTCTATCGTAATGACTGCAATCATTTACCCAATTTCTGGTGGATGGCAATGGCAAGGTAGTGGATGGTTGACCAATTTAGGGTTCATCGATTTCGCTGGTTCTTCTATTGTACACTCTGTTGGTGGATGGGCTGCTTTAGTAGCTGCATTTATGGTAGGTCCTAGAATTGGAAAATATGTAGATGGTAAAGTATTACCAATACCTGGACACAATCAAGTATTAGCAACTTTAGGGGTATTTATCCTATGGTTNGGATGGTTTGGTTTTAACGGTGGATCTCAATTAGCTTGGGGTGGCGCAGATGCAATTGGTGCTTCTAACGTAGTATTAATTACAAATTTAGCTGCTGCTGCTGGAGGACTTGGAGCATTAGCTACAACTTGGATCTGGTATGGTAAACCAAACTTAGCACAAACATTAAACGGTGCTTTAGCTGGTTTGGTAAGTATTACTGCTGGTTGTGGAAACATGACGGCTGTAGGTGCTGTAGTTGCCGGTTTAATTGGAGGTATCATTGTAGTATTCTCTATTGAATTTATAGAAAAGAAATTAAAAATTGACGATGCAATTGGAGCAGCTTCTGTTCACGGTGTTGTTGGTGTATGGGGTACTTTAGTAATTGGTCTATGGGGAGTTGATGGTGATACTGCAATTGGATTATTCAATGGTGGTGGTGCTTCTCAATTAGGATTTCAAGCAATTGGAGCTTTAGCATATGCTGCATGGTCTGTTGGTTTATCTTTTATCGTTCTTGGAATCTTAAAAGCAACCATGGGATTACGTGTATCTAAAGAAGTAGAAATCGAAGGATTGGATATTTCAGAACATGGTTCTATCGCGTATCCTGGAAAAAGACAAAGAGATTTTGAAGAAGAATAAAATATATTTAATTCATTAAATATAATTATTAGTATTTAAATCACACAACTTAATTATTTAAGTTGTGTGATTTTGTGTTATAAATTATTTTATTAATTTCGCAAGCTTTAAAAGCAAACAACTAATTATTAATAACAAATTTAATTCTATCATGAAAAAAATTGAAGCAATTATTAGAAAATCAAAATTTAGAGTCGTAAAAGAGGCACTGCATGAAATCGGTGTCAACTTCTTTTCTTACTGGGATGTTACCGGTATAGGGAATGAAAAAGAAGGGCATGTATACAGAGGGGTTAGCTACAGCACAAGCGACATTCAAAGAAGACATCTCTCTATTGTTGTCAATGATGATTTTGAAGAAATTACCATAAAAGCTATCATANAAGCCTCTTCAACTGGACAGGTAGGTGACGGGAAAATTTTTGTAAGCGAAATTAAAGACGCCTACAGAATAAGAACAGGAGAAAAAGGAAGAGAAACATTAAACTAAATTATTACAACACTTTATTATGGAATTATTAACAACAAATAATGTATGGATGATGATCTGTACCGCACTCGTTTTCTTTATGCATACAGGTTTTGCATTCTTAGAAATCGGATTGACAAGACAGAAAAATACCATCAATATTTTATTTAAAAATATTTTTATCATTACAATAGGTCTTTTATTGTATTACTTAACTGGGTTTAACTTAATGTACCCCGGAGAATTTAATGGATACCTCGGAAGCATCGTTCCTGGAATAAACCCTCCTGAAAACGGAATGACTCCAGCATATGCAGATGGTGGATATACCTGGTGGACAGACTTCTTATTTCAAGCAATGTTTGCAGCAACTGCAGCGACGATTGTTTCGGGTGCTGTTGCAGAACGTATGAAAATAGGACCTTTTATGATCTTTACACTAATCTATGTAGGATTTATTTATCCAATTGCTGGTTCATGGAAATGGGGTGGTGGTTTTTTAGATCAATTAGGGTTTTATGATTTTGCAGGATCTACCTTGGTTCACTCTGTAGGAGGATGGGCTGCACTGGTTGCTGTTTGGTTGCTAGGCGCTCGAATTGGAAAATTCAAAAATGGAAAAACACAAGCCATTCCTGGACACAACATTCCTTTGGCTACGGCAGGAGTATTAATCTTATGGTTAGGATGGTTTGGTTTTAACGGTGGATCGGTATTATCTGCAGACCCAGAATTAACATCATTAACCCTAGTAACGACTTGCTTGGCTGCTGCAGCCGGTGGAGTTGTCGCCGCGATGGTTTCATTTATCAAATATAAAAACCTAGATTTAACCATGTTTTTAAATGGTATTTTAGGAGGATTGGTTGGAATTACTGCAGGAGCAGATGTAATGACGCCAGAAAGTGCGATTATTATTGGCGCTATTGCAGGAGTGCTGATCGTATTTGCTGTTAGTTTTGTAGATGCAATTAAATTGGACGATCCAGTGGGTGCTATTGCTGTTCACTTGATCTGTGGTATTTGGGGAACCTTGGCTGTAGGAATCTTTTCAACAAATCCAGCACACACCTTTTTAATACAATTAACAGGGGTTGCTTGCTATGCAGTATTGTGTATTGTTTCATCCTTTTTAATATTTTACACGTTGAAGAAAACGGTTGGAATTAGAGTCTCAGAAAAAGAAGAACTTGAAGGCTTAGATACTCATGAACACGGAATGGATGCGTATCCAGACTTCCGTCTTAATGAACATTAATATCCTGTATAATTTTTAAAAAAAGTCTGTAAATGTAGAATTTACAGACTTTTTTTTTGTTTTAAGGATTTGACAATTAAATAGGTTTTAATTGTCAAAAAAAAACTTTTCTGATTACTTTTTTGTTTTCATCGCAAAAATCACATTAAAACAAGCTGTTTATTAAATCCTTTTCAATAAAATACATAAATTTGTAGATATAATTGAACATAATATGGAGAAACAAGGATTATACTTACCAGAGTTTGAACATGAAAATTGTGGCGCTGGTTTTATTTGTAACCTAAATGGAGAAAAGACAAATCAAATCATACACGATGCCCTAGAAATACTAGTAAAACTAGAACATAGAGGAGGTGTAAGTGCAGATGGAAAAACAGGAGATGGTGCTGGGTTATTAATAGATATTCCTCATACGTATTTCNAACGTGTCTGTGATTTTCCAATCCCTAATCAAAGAGAATATGCCGTAGGAATGGTATTTCTTCCAAAAGTTTCAAATCAGTATGACTTTTGTAAAACTACTTTTGAAAACGAAATAAAAAACCAAGGGCTTTCTATTTTAGGATGGAGAGTGGTTCCTGTGGACTCTTCTCANCTTGGTCAAATTGCGTTAGACTCAGAACCGAATATAGAACAACTATTTGTTGGAAAAACTACTGAAATTACTGAAGCTACCTTTAAAGCAAAATTATATGCTGCTAGAAAAATAGCTGAACATACAATCAGAAAATCAAAAATTTCTGAAAGTAATTATTTTTACATCCCAAGTTTTTCAATAACCACCATCATCTATAAGGGTATCATTATGCCTGAAGATATTGGTCCTTACTACAAAGATTTACAAGAAATTGATTTGGTCACTCGTTTAGCGTTAGTGCACCAACGTTTTTCTACCAATACAATGCCTACTTGGGAATTAGCGCAACCCTTCAGACACATGTGTCAGAACGGAGAAATCAATACTCTGCGTGGAAACGTAAGCAGAATGCGAGTTCGNGAAGAGATCATGAAAAGTGATGTCTTTGGCCCACAAATAGACAAATTATTCCCAATCATTTTACCAGGAAAATCCGATTCGGCATCCATGGATATGGTTGTGGANTTGTTAACACATACAGGACGTTCATTACCAGAAGTAATGATGATGATGATCCCTGAAGCATGGGAAAAACACAAGACCATGTCTAAAGAGAGAAAAGCGTTTTACGAATACAACTCTTGTTTAATGGAACCATGGGATGGACCCGCTTCAGTTCCATTTACAGATGGAGATTACATTGGTGCCTTATTAGATAGAAATGGCTTAAGACCTTCGAGATATACCGTAACCAAAAGTGGTAAATTAATCATGTCATCTGAAATTGGTGTGGTGGATGTAGCACCTGAAGATGTTAAAGAACACGGTAGATTAGAGCCAGGAAAAATGTTCCTAGTAGACATGAACAAAGGGCGAATCATTGAAGATGAAGAAATAAAAAGCAATATCGTATCTCAAAGACCCTATCAGGAATGGTTAGATAAAACCAGATTGCATTTAAAAGACATTCCTTATGCAGGTGAAACCTGTCCAATTGAAACGATCGATGTTAAAACCAGACAACGTTTATTCAATTATACCTTAGAAGATATTCAAGAAGTTATCACTCCCATGGCAATTGTTGGTAAAGAAGCCTTAGCTTCTATGGGAATCGATACTCCTTTGGCAGTATTATCAGACAGACCACAATTAATTTCTAATTACTTTAAACAATTATTTGCACAGGTTACCAATCCTCCATTGGATGGTATTCGTGAAGAGATTGTAACAGACATTAGCTTGTCTTTAGGAAAAGATAGAAATATTTTTAGCATCACAGAAAGACAGTGTCGAAAATTAAAAATACAAAACCCTGTTATTTCTAACATTGATCTTGAAAAAGTAAGAAACATCTCTGTAGAAGGTTTTAAAGCCGAAACGATTGAAATGTTGTATGCTAAATCGAAAGGACTCAATGGCTTAGAAGATGCTTTGGATGCTATAATTATTAAAATAGAGAAAGCATTAAACAGAGGAACAAACATTATAATTTTATCAGATAGAGGTGTCAATCAAGAGTTTGCCCCTATTCCTGCTTTATTAGCTTGTTCTTTTGTAAATCATCAAATGAACCGTTTGCGAAAACGTTCTTATTTCGATATTATTATTGAATCTGCAGAGCCACGAGAGCCACATCATTTTGCAACTTTATTTGGATATGGTGCAAGTGCTGTGAACCCATACATGGTCAATGAAATTATCAGAATGCAAGTTAAAGAAGGTTTTATTGCTGAGTTAACCGAACAACAGGCAGTCGATAATTTCAACAAAGCAATTGGGAAAGGTCTTTTAAAAGTAATGAACAAAATTGGAATCTCTACATTACATTCTTACAGAGGTTCTCAAATTTTCGAAATTGTAGGATTCAATTCTCAATTTGTAGAGAAATATTTCCCTTACACCGCCTCTAGAATTGAAGGAATTGGTTTGTATGAAATTGAAAAAGAAATTAATCAACGATATAAATATGCGTATCCAGATGCTAAAATAAACAAACGTTTGGGATTAAACATTGGAGGAGANTATCGATGGAGAAGAAATGGCGAACGCCACTTGTTCAATCCAACAACGATCTCAAAATTACAACAAGCTGTTCGTTTAAGTGATCAAGCGAGCTATGATGTATATGCCAAAGCAATTAACGAACAGTCTGAAAACTTAATGACGATTCGAGGATTGTTCGAGTTTGACAACTTAAATCCAATTCATATAGACGAAGTAGAACCTTGGACAGAAATTGTAAAACGTTTTAAAACAGGTGCCATGTCTTATGGATCTATCTCAAGAGAGGCCCACGAAAACTTGGCAATCGCCATGAACCGAATTGGTGGTAAATCTAACTCTGGTGAAGGTGGTGAAGATAGAAATCGTTTTATTCCAGATGCCAACGGAGACAGTAGAAACTCTTCTATTAAACAAGTTGCCTCCGGAAGGTTTGGAGTTACTTCGCATTATTTAACAAACGCGAAAGAGATTCAAATAAAAATGGCACAAGGTGCAAAACCTGGAGAAGGAGGACAATTACCGGGGTTTAAAGTATTGCCTTGGATTGCTGCCGCAAGAAATTCAACTCCTTTTGTAGGATTGATTTCTCCTCCTCCACATCACGATATTTATTCGATTGAAGATCTCGCACAATTAATATACGATTTAAAAAATGCCAATCGAGAGGCTAGAATTAATGTAAAATTAGTCTCTGAAGTAGGAGTTGGTACCATTGCCGCTGGGGTAGCAAAAGCAAAAGCAGATGTTGTTTTGATCTCTGGTTATGACGGAGGTACAGGAGCATCACCGCTTACCTCATTGAAACACGCAGGTCTACCATGGGAACTTGGATTGGCTGAAGCGCAGCAGACCTTGGTAATGAATAGTTTGCGAAGTAGAATTGTTGTAGAATGTGATGGTCAGTTAAAAACAGGTAGAGATGTCGCAATTGCTGCATTATTAGGTGCCGAAGAATTTGGTTTTGCAACCGCTCCGCTAGTGGCCTCAGGATGTATTATGATGCGTAAGTGTCATTTGAACACCTGTCCTGTAGGAATTGCCACTCAAGACAAAGAATTGCGTAAGAATTTCAAAGGAACACCGGAACATGTAATCAACTTCTTCTACTACATTGCAAATGAATTAAGAAGTATTATGGCACAATTAGGTTTCCGTACGATGGATGAAATGATTGGTCAGACACAAAAAATCAATGCAAACAAAGCAATCACACATTACAAAGCAAAAGGATTAGATTTATCCTCAATTTTACACACACCTAAAGGGTATCTGTCTAAGGCAATAAAAAATTCAGAGAAACAAGAACATGGTTTAGAAAATGTACTTGACATGACACTGATTCAGGACGCCAAAGCAGCAATCAATGATAAAAAACAAATCACTTTAAATTACCCAATCAACAACTTAAACCGTTCGGTTGGTGCAATTTTGAGTAATGAAATTTCAAAAATTCATGAACACATAGGTCTACCTGAAGACACCTTAAAATTGAATTTTACGGGTTCTGCTGGTCAAAGTTTCGGAGCTTTCGGTGCACCTGGTATTACGTTTAATTTAGAAGGAAACACGAATGATTATTTAGGTAAAGGATTGTCTGGAGCGAAATTAATCATCAAGAAACCTGTAAAAGCAGACTTTATTGCAGAAGACAATGTGATTGTTGGAAATGTTTGTTTGTTCGGAGCAGTCAATGGGCAAGCCTATATCAACGGAATTGCAGGAGAACGTTTTGCCGTTAGAAATTCAGGAGCAGTTGCAGTTGTAGAAGGTGTAGGAGATCACTGTTGTGAATACATGACAGGAGGTAAAGTNATTGTTTTAGGAAAAACAGGTCGAAATTTTGCTGCTGGAATGAGCGGAGGAATTGCCTACGTTTACGACCCTGAAAACAAATTCACAAACGGTCTTTGCAACACAGAAACGATTGATTTTGAAGAAATCAATGAGGAAAATGCTGCTGATTTAAAAGCAATAATAGAACAACATGTTCTTTATACCGACAGTAAAAAAGGAGCCGCACTGTTATCGGATTGGTCTACAAGTTTGAACAACTTTGTAAGAGTCATGCCTACTGAATACAAAAAAGCTTTAGAAAGAATAGCTACAGAAGAACCAATGTTTGAAGAATTAACAATAGCATAATGTCATGGGAAAAGTAACAGGATTTAAAGAATTTGAAAGACAAGATGAAACCTACACTTCTGTAAAAGACCGTGTAAAAAACTACAAAGAATTTACAGTTCCTCTTTCTAATAAAGAAATTACAAAACAAGGATCTCGCTGTATGGATTGTGGAATTCCTTTTTGTCATAGTGGATGTCCATTAGGAAACCTTATACCAGATTTTAATCACATGGTGCATCAAGGAGAATGGAAAAAAGCTTCTTGGATACTACATTCTACAAACAATTTTCCAGAATTTACAGGACGTTTATGTCCTGCACCCTGNGAGCAAGCATGTGTATTAGGGATTATTGAAGACCCTGTATCTATTGAAAATATTGAAAAAAACATCGTAGAACGCGCTTTTAAGGAAGGATGGATAAAACCACAACCTCCAAAAAACAGAACNGACAAAACAATCGCTGTCATTGGATCAGGTCCTGCAGGACTTGCCGCTGCACAGCAGTTAAATAGGGCTGGTCATACTGTAACAGTCTTTGAAAGAGATGATGAAGTTGGGGGATTATTACGATACGGAATTCCAAATTTCAAAATGGAAAAAGGAATCATAGATAGAAGAATTGCGATTCTAAAAGCAGAAGGAATCCTCTTCAAAACCAACATTAATGTTGGTGTAAATTATAGTGTTGACGAACTCAAGAGTTTTGACAGTATTGTCCTATGTGGTGGTTCTACAGAAAGAAGAAGCCTGCCAACTCCTGGAATTGATGCTGACGGTGTTGTTCAAGCAATGGATTTCTTAACACAACAAACGAAAGCTTTATTTGGTAAAGAAGTAAAAGACCAAATAATGGCTACAGATAAAGATGTAATTGTTATTGGTGGTGGAGATACTGGTTCCGATTGTATTGGTACCTCAAATAGACATGGTGCAAAATCAGTGGTGAACTTTGAGATTATGCCAAAGCCACCAGGAGAACGTTCAGCGAAAACACCATGGCCATTTTGGCCACTACAGTTAAAGACATCTTCTTCTCATAAAGAAGGGGCTGATCGGAANTGGTTGATCAATACCAAAGAATTTATAAAGGATACAAATGGTAAATTAACAGCCTTAAAAACAGTTAATGTCGAATGGAAAATGATTCCAGGTGAAAGACCTCAATTAATAGAGATCGCAGGTACTGAAAAAACATGGCCCTGTGATTTAGCCCTATTAGCACTAGGTTTTACTGGCCCAGAAAGTACCTTAGCAGACAAATTGGGAATCGAAAAAGATGGTCGATCTAATTACAAAGCCGTTTATGGAAAATACCAGACAAACATTCCAAACATCTTTACTGCAGGAGATATGCGTCGTGGACAATCTTTGATTGTGTGGGCAATTTCAGAGGGAAGAGAAGCTGCCAGACAGGTTGATTTATACCTAATGGGTAAATCAGAATTACCTTCTAAAGATATAACCGGTGATTTAGTAGCAATGTAAAAAAAGTTTCAACTAAAAAAACTCCTTAACGATATATATCGTTAAGGAGTTTTTTATTGTACAACTCTTTGAGTCTTTTACTTTTTTGGTTTAAAGACAATCTCGTAGGATTTACTATCTTTCAATAATGTCTTTGCGATCTTTTTTAAATCCTCAATCTTTATAGATTTTATAATTTCTTCATAGTTTTTTGGATCATTCATATTGTACCCTTCCATCACAGAATTCTTTAATAAACTCATCTGAAATCTGTTGTAGTTCTTATTTTCTTCTCTTTCTTTTAAGTAATTTATNAGCGTTTTGTCTAAATCTACTTGTTGAATATCTCCGTTTCCAATCGCTTCTATTTCTTTATGAACAATGTCAATCAGTTTTTCAGCTAATTCAGGATTACAATCAAANCTTACAGAGATTGTTGCTTCTTGACTTGGTCTTCTAGAAATTGAACCTCTCGCTGAAGCACCATAAGTACCCCCTTCNTCTTCTCTTAAAGATTCTNTGTAACGCAATTGCAACACATCTCCGANGGCTCTCATTAAAATTGAATTTTTTAAAGAATATTTCATGTCGTTTTTAACAACNACACGAACATTGGTTTTAGGATCTTTCATCTCTAAATACACATCTTTATCAATTTTATTAGTAATCCAATCTACTGAGTTGTCTTTCCAGCTTTCTTTTTCATCCGTTGTTGGGATACTCGCAATATACCTCTCTAACAAGGGCTTTATAGTTTCTTTCGTTACATCACCCACAATAAAGAATGTAAAATCTCCTGCATTACCAAATCTTGAATTGTAAATACCTTTCATTTTATCAAAAGACATTTCAGACATGTAGTTTTTATCGAACAAACGTTTAGTTGGATGATTTTTTCCATATAAGATAGTGGTTAGGCTATCTTGCATTTTAGATTGAATTTGTTCACTCTTTCTAATTAAAAAAGCATCAACCTGTTGCATTAATACGTTGTATGAATTTTCATCAAAACGAGGTTTTGTAAAACGTAAATTTACAAGTTGCATCATTGTTTCTGTATCTTTTGTAGAAGATGAACCAGATACACTTTCTGATATATTACCTACTCTTATTCTAGAACTTGCTTTTTTACCAGCTAATATTTTTGGTAAATCAATCGCAGAAAACTCCCCCAATCCAGAAGTTTGAATTACATTTCCAAGTAGTACTGTAGATGGTAAATCCTCCACCTCCAGTAGCGATTGACCTCCATAACTAACAGCACTTAATTTTACATCATTCTTGTTTTTATCAACAAACTTATAATGCACATTAATTCCGTTACTCAATGTAAAGATTGTTGAACCAATTTCTTTATCTTCTTTTTCTGAAACGATAGAACCCGTTACTAAATCAACTCCAGACATCAAAGGTTTTGTATTCGTTTCCTCTGCATATCCTTGTAACGTTGTGTCATTTTCAACAGTATTAATTATAGTAACTGCTGCTTCTTTTGTTAGATTTTTATTTCCTTTTACTCCTGTTACTACGACCGATCTATTATTCTTAATATATAGTTTCTGTATTTGAGNCAATAACTCTTTTTGGGTTAACTGGCTAAAAAGTACTTTAGCAATTTTAAATTCTTTTGTTAAATCTGTAATATGAGCGTTTTCTAAATAGTTTGTTTGAATTTCTCTTACAATTTGTCCATGACTTCTATTACCCAATCCTGCAATTTGATTTTCATACGAACTTGTATACTCAGACACAACTCTTCCAATTTCTGCTTTTGTAAAACCAAATTTTACGGCTCTATTAATTTCGGACATTACCAATTCAAATCCTTTGTGTTGCATATTTGGCTTTGGAACAATATAGGCACTGAACTCATTATTCAATCTNGAAAGACTACTATAACGAACAGACGCAAATAGAAGAGGAGAGTCTGGTTTTTGATTGATTTCATTTAATCTCTTGGAAATAATTGAAGTGACCATACCATTTAATAGGCTTTCTTTTAGATCGGCTACTGTTTCNTTTTCTAGAGATTTATTATGACGAATAGAAAAAGATATGTTTGAAGCAGTAACTTCTTTATCCATTCCCATATCATAAATAAGTTCATCGTTATCTGGAATGCGGACTTGTGAACGAGGTACCGGGTTTTTTACCGCTGGAATGCTTGAAAATAACGAAATAATTTTTGCTTCAATTTCATCAATATTTATATCACCAATTACTGCTATCGCTTGTAAATCTGTTCTATACCAATCATGGTAAAAATCACGTAATGCTTTATACTCAAAACCTTCTACNATATCCATTTTACCTATTGGCAAACGCTCTGAATATATAGAATTATTAAACATAGTTCCAATAGTTTGTTGCAATACACGCATCCCCCCATTTTGGCGAGTTCTCCATTCTTCTTTAATAACGCCTCTTTCAGAATCAATCTCTTCCTCCGTTAATGACAAATAATTAGACCAATTTTGTAAAATAGACAACCCTGTATCTATCAACTCTGGGGTGGTTGGTATGTTGTTAATATTATAAACGGTTTCATCAAAAGANGTGTAGGCATTGATATCTTTACCNAAAACAAGACCATGCTCTTGCATTTTATTTAAGATTCCTTTTCCCGGAAAATCTTTAGTTCCGTTCAATGCCATATGTTCTAAAAAGTGTGCTAAACCTTGTTGGTTGTCTTTCTCTAAAACAGATCCAACGTTTTGAATAATATAATAACTTGCAACATCTTTCGTAACACTTGTATTATGTAAATAGTAAGTGAGTCCATTTTCCAGCACTCCTTTTGTAATGTTTTTTTCTTCCGGTAGAGGAATTTCTAAATTAATCGTTTGAGCTACTGCATTATAAGTAAGCGAAATACACAGGGTAAGTAGTAAAATCTTTTTCATTTTGATGTTTTTAATATTTGTTAGCATTTATTTTAATCTAAATGAGTTATTCTTATATTAATTGTACGGATGTAGCATTGTAGATTAGAATTTAGTCAGCGTATCACTATTTGTTAGGGTAAAGCAGTGATCGCATAAGATTCTCCAATGTATGATAA
>JGI26080J50196_1000793_pt1 | contig 14280 bp, 16 predicted proteins | sample SaaInl0LU_22_DNA_FD_50196 | JGI IMG/M metagenome (IMG submission 50196)
GACTCCTATGAAAAATTAGTAAAAGATTCTCAAGTTGATGCTGTTTATATTGCAACTCCTCATCGTTTCCATAAAGAACATTCCCTTCTTTGTTTACGACATAAAAAAGCTGTTTTATGCGAAAAACCTTTTGCCATGAACCTGCAAGATGTTACCGAAATGGTTGAGGTTGCAAAAGAGCATAATGTATTGTTAATGGAGGCTTTATGGACGTTCTTTTTACCTCATTTCAACTACGTTATCGATGTCGTTAAAAGTGAGAAATTCGGAAAATTAAAAAGTTTAGAAGCAGATTTTGGATTTTTTCATCCCTACGATATAGGACACCGGTTATTTAATAAACAACTTGGGGGTGGTAGTTTATTAGATATTGGTATTTATCCAATTTTTGTTGCATTATCTTCTTTAGGGAAACCTAAAAGTATAGCGGCAGCAGCTACTTTTTTTGATAATGGGGCAGACTCAAGTTGCTCATTAATTTTTGATTATGGAATTACAAAAGCCTATTTAAAAAGTTCGCTGTTGGAAGAAACACCTACCGAAGCTATTTTTACTTTTGAAGAGGCTGTTGTGAAATTAAACACCCGTTTTCATGAGTCTCCTATCGTAACTATTTATAAAGATGAAAAAGAGGAAATGTTAGACTTTAATTACAAGACCTTTGGTTATAGTTTTGAAGCAGCGCATTTTAGTCAGTTAATTAGAGAAGGAAAAAAGGAAAGTAATATTATGACTTTTGAATTTTCTAAAAAACTGATATCTACAATGGATGAAGTGAGAGAAATTATTAGTTTAGAGTATGACGCTAGCTAACTTTTTATTTTTTTAAAAATAAAATCTCAAGTGTAGACTTGAGATTTTAAATTTTTAAGAAGAAAAGAACATAAGTTTACATTGCTCCCCATTCTTTCAAGGATTCAGAATTCATCTTAATATAAGCTTCATTTTTCGCTGCTTTAGCACCTTCTAAAGATTTTTTAGCAGTAGCAATAGCCTTCTCTGTTTCACCTATTTTAGCATAAATTAGAGACTGCTGTCTTAGTTGCCAAAAACCAGGTTTTTCAATCATAGACATGGCTTTTTCCATCCATTCGTTTGCTTTTTTTAAGTCTTTATCTTGCTGACTGTAGTAAATTGCCGCATTATAATAATCTCCAGCTTTAGGTGATGCAGCCATCACTGCATCTATGGTTGCAGAAACCATCTGATCAGTAGGAACCTCAATTTTGATTCCAACGTATGTTTTTTCCCAAAGAAGCCCAATTATAGTAGATGTACTAGTTACATCATTAAATGCTATGGTGAATGTTTCAATATTCATTGGCATCGAACCTACTTTTACGGTTGTTTTTGCGGCTATTTTATTGTCATCCCAATCTCTTGGTACCCCATTTTTATCAGCTTCAGAATAAAATATTATTTCCCAAGTATCTTTGTTTGGTATGGAATACAGTCCGTAAGAACCTGCTTTTAGTGTCTGGCCATCCATCATTACATCAGAACTAAAGGTAATTTTCGTATTTGAATTTGCCCCAGTTCTCCATATTTTTCCGAAAGCAACGAGCTCACCAAAAATAGTCTTCCTTTTACACCCGGTCTAGAATATGCGATGTCAATATCTGTTAAACCTACTCTTTGAGAAATTTTACCTAATGGACTTGGTTGCGGTGTACTGATTTTTAATTCAGTTGTAGTTTCTTTTTCAATAACTACTTTATTTTTATTACAACTAGTAAGCGAGATTGCCAGAGCCAAAATGGCAATGCTTAAAATTTTAAAATTTGATTTTTTCATGATTGTCTTAATTTTTTGAAATTTACAATTTCAAAAAATGACAATTGTTAACAAAACCTTAAAATAAGGGATTGTATATTTGCACTTTATTTGATACAATGAAGAAATATATATCAGAATTTATTGGAACGTTCTCTATGGTTTTTTGTGGAACGGGAGCAATGACAGTTAATGAAGTTACAGCAGGTAGTGTAACCCATGTAGGAATTGCTATTACGTGGGGATTAATAGTCATGGCCATGATTTACGCTTTTGGCGAAACTTCTGGAGCCCATTTTAATCCGGCTGTCACAATTGCTTTTGCCTTTGCTAAAAAGTTTTCTTGGAAAGAAGTTCCAAGTTATATACTCGCTCAGGTTTTAGGAGCTTTTACGGCAAGTTTTATTCTTTGCTTCTTGTTTCCTATGAGTGAAATTTTGGGCGCAACCATTCCTACTGTAGACGTATGGCGAGCTTTTGTTTTAGAATTTCTTCTAACTTTTTTCTTAATGGTAGTAATTATAAACGTATCTACTGGAAGNAAAGAGACTGGTATTATCGCTGGGATTGCTGTTGGAGGAGTGGTATTGTTAGAAGCGATGTTTGCAGGTCCNATCACAAATGCGTCTATGAATCCTGCACGGTCTATTGCTCCGGCTATTGTTTCTGGTAACTTACAACATCTGTGGATGTATATTATTGCTCCAGTTTTAGGGGCTTTGTTGGCTGTAGTTTCGTGTCGATTGGTTAAAGAGGATCATTGTTGTGATGATCCACACTGTTAAAAATAAGTACGAACAGTTAAAAATAAAATGCCCCAANTTTTTATAATAATAGTTTAATTTTTTGTCCATGAAGAACGTTAGTATTTTGGGTTGTGGTTGGCTTGGAACGTCCCTAGGAATTTCTTTGATAGATGAAGGGTATTCAGTAAAGGGATCAACAACAAAAACCGAAAAATTAACCCTTTTAGAAGCCAATGACATCGAGCCTTTTATTATTGATATTACTTCTTTTGAAGAATTTGACGACTTTTTACAGACTGATATTCTAATTATTTCAATTACCTCGAAAGATATTGATGCTTTTGAAAATTTGATTGATCAAATTCAAAACTCTAGCATTCAAAAAGTGATTTTCATTAGTTCTACGTCTGTTTATCCAAGGTCAAATAAGGTTATGACAGAAGAAGATGTTGTGTTAAAAACTCCCTTAACAACCATTGAAAATTTATTTAGAGAAAATTCTTTTTTCGAAACAACAATCCTCCGCTTTGCTGGTTTATTTGGAGATGAAAGACATCCTTCAAACTGGTTTAAAAACGGACGAAAAATCCCTCAGCCTAGAGGATTTGTAAATATGATTCATAAAGAAGATTGTATCGAAATTATTCATGAAATCATTGATCAAAATTGCTGGAATGAAACCTTTAATGCCTGTTCAAATCATCATCCAACAAGAAGAGATTTTTATACTATTGCAAAATTAAATGCCCAGTGTGAGCTTCCTGAATTTGAAGAAAACGAGGAGTATGAATGGAAAATCATAAGTTCTAAAAAAGTACAAGCAGTCTTAGATTACACTTTTATACATGATCATTTATTAGAAATTTAATGTTATTGGATACAAAAGATTTTAAGCAATTACTTGGCGTATTTTCTGTTTCTTAAAAAATTAAATACAATTCCAAATACAAATAAAACAATAAGGGGTAAAACTACATTTAAAAACTGCCAAAAAAGACGCTCTTTTGACGTTTTTTGCTTGTCTAGTAGGTTGATTTGTAGTGTTTTATTTCTTAAATGAATGATGCCGGTATCGTCGAGTAAATAATCAACAGCATTTAAAAGAAAGTCTTTATTTCCAAATTGCTGACCTGTCCATTTGTCTTTGTTTAAATCAAAAGGTTGTTCTTTTAAAGTTTGATTTTTTCCAATATCACCATCAGCGATGACAATCATTTTGTTATTGGTTGCTTGTTCTTTGTAAAAATTTGTTTGAAAAGGTTTTACTCGGTTTTTGTAGGCCGAATTAAAATTACCTTCTAACAAGACAGCAAATAGTTGATTTCCACTTTGGTAATCAGTTTCTANAATTTNATCTGCAATTGATGTCAACTCAATAAAATTTGGAGTCCCTATTTTTTGAGTCAATAAAGAACTCACCAATAAGGGTATTTTNTTTATGTTATTTCTTAACGTATCTATTGGGCTTGCAAACTGTAATCTTACCGGAGAAATATTTTTTGTAATGGCATGGTTTTTATTTCCTCGAACTAACGGGTGGTACAACCATTCCAAATTTTGAAACTGCGGTTGATTTCCAATATTTCCGGTGGCTAAAGGAATTTTAGCAGCATACAGATCTTTAATCAATGTGGTATTTATTCGAACCCCATAAGTAAAAAGTAAATCAGTTAGATTTAAATCTCTNGGGTAGGCTAACATTTTACCATTCGCCATTAAACTATCGAGATCTGCTTGNACATTGTCTATCATCCATAATGTTTTACCTCCATTGGTAATGAACTGATCTAAGGTGAATTTTTCTTTTGCTGTAAATTTTTCAGTTGGTTTTGCAATAATAGCCAAATCTAAAGAGTTCAAATCTTTAAGTGTTTGTTGTGGGTTTTTACTCACAGAATCTAGTGTAAATTTCGCGAGCCTGTATTTTTTTGCCACTTCACTTAAAAAACTATATAAATATAGGTCTTGTAATTCACCATTACCGGTGATGACTGCTACTCTTTTTTGAGTTGTTTTGGTAATTAATTTGATCGCATTCGAAAAACGATATTCTAAATTTTCAATTGCATTTTGAAGTTGTTCTTCCTGTGAGGTTAGAGTTGTAGTTGAAAGTAACGAAACAATCGTTGATTTTTTTTGGTAAGAAATTTCCGCCCAAGGAAAAATAATTGCCTCAGAAAATTTACCAGCTTCTTCAACGGTAAGTTTGCTGGGGATCATTCCTCTTTTGATCAGTGCATCTACCTGTTGATCTGGAGATTCAAATTTGATTTTTATATGTGTATTTTCTGCGGCTAATTCTTCTAAGTGCTGACGTGTTTCTAATTGTAATCGTTTGAACTCTGATGGAAATTCACCGTCTAAGTATACCCTAATAAAAAGGGGTTCATTTACTTTAGAAATAATTTCTTTAGAAGCTTCAGAGAGTGTAAAATGTTGGTCTGCAGTTAAATCTATCCGTTTGTAAACCGACTGGGTGCAGAGGTTAACAACAATCAAGCTGATCAATAGGAGTATACTATTTTTTACCTTCTTATTCATTGTCTAAACGTATTTTAGTGAGGTATAAGAAGAATGTTATTGTACTGATAAAATAAACAATATCTCTGGTATCTATAACACCTCTAGAAATACTTTTAAAGTGTTCTTTAATTCCAAGTTTTTTTAGGGATAAATCATTGCCAATTAGCGTAGAAATGGCATCAAAGCCTTCATATAAGCTAAAGGTAATCAATACTCCAGATATAAAAGCAACAATTTGACTCTTAGCGAGTGAGGAGGTAAACAATCCAATAGCTGTATAAGTAGCTGTTAAAAAAAACAGTCCTGTATAGGAACCTATTGTGCTTCCAATATCTATGTTTCCAACTGGATTTCCTAGTTGATAAACAGTAAAAACATAGGTAAAGGTAGGAGCTAATGCAACGACGACTAATAGCATAGAAGCTGAAAATTTCCCCATGATAATTTCCCAATCAGAAATTGGTTTTGTTTTGAGAAGTTCGATGGTTCCTTTGTCAATTTCCTCTGCAAAACTCTTCATAGTAATCGCAGGGATTAACAATAAAAAGAACCAAGGTGTTAGAAAGAAAAAAGAATTTAGATCTGAATAACCAGCATTTAAAATATTAAAATCGCTTTTAAAAATCCATAAGAATAATCCATTGATTAACAAGAAAACACCAATCACAAGATAAGCCATTGTACTTGCAAAAAATGAGTTGAATTCTTTTTTTAAGATGGAAAACATAGGATCTTGTTCTGGCTTTTTATTAAAATAGTAGTGTTGTATTTGAAAATTCGAATCAAATCGATTACACTAGTATTATGATTATTTTTGGCAACTCCTTTTTTGAATTCGAATTGCATGATTTTTATGTTGAAGGGGTGAAATTTTGTTGAGAATCGTTTATGAAATCGATTGTAATTGGATCTCGATACCCCAAACCTAATAAAGTAGCGGCTCCTCCAACAGTATCTAGATTACTTCTATAGATTGCAATTTCAAGATATCCAGCAGCATTAAAAATCGCTAATTTACTTCCATCATACTGTTTGCTGTCATGTTCGCTATCACCCGCAACTTCATTGTATTTTGTAAATATTTTAGTAAAAGAATACCGTCTTGCTGAAGCTTTAAAACGACGTCCTTTTCCAACTTCTTGAAACATTTTCTCACTAATATTGCTAATTACGTTTCCATAATTATCGATGTACACAACCCCTCCAATAATTTGATTTTGCGCTTCATTTATTTTTGGTTGAATTTCAATCATTTTCTTAAATGTTTGAATTTCTTTACCAATAACTGTTAAATTTCCACCTCTAGCAATAAAACATGCCACTTGTACAAAAACATCTAGCACAGGAAAACTACTTTCTATTCTGTCATGAATATTGATTTCAACAATTTTTGTNGGTTTTATTTCAGCCGCAATCATCGAGATGATTCCNTTATCNGGGCATACAAAATAATGATTGTCTAGTTCTAGGGCAATGTGTTTATTATCTGCGCTTAATTCTGAATCTACCCCAACAATATGAATTGTTTTGTCTGGGAAACTCTTGTAAGAATTGGTGAGAATATAAGCAGTTTCAGTGATGTTAAATGGAGATATTTCATGAGTAATATCTATGATTTTCACATCNGAAAGTTCGGATAAAATAGCTCCCTTAACGGCACCAACAAAGTGGTCTTTTGTTCCAAAATCGGTTGTTAAGGTAATTAGAGACATTAATTTTCTGTTAATTAAATGTGTAAAAGTTGTTAACTATTTTAGGCAAATCTAATCATTTTAGGAAATTTATTAGCTATTTTTAGTTGAAATATAATTTGAATCAATTCATAAAAAATAATCATTTGAACGAACGCATTATAGAGCTTACAGAAATCAGTCCTAAAGATTTTTTTGGGGCGAATAACAGTACCATTGAGCAATTAAAAAGATATTTTCCAAAAATAAAAATTGTTGCTCGTGGTTCTAAACTTAAAATTTATGGAGAATCAGAGATTTTAGATGAGTTTGAAACTCGTTTGAACCGTCTGATAAAATATTACAATCGGTATAATAAATTAGATGAAAATAGTATCGAGCGTATCTTGACCTCTAATGGGAATGAAGAAAAAACACTTTCAGCCAAAAATGCCAAAGATATTTTAGTTCATGGGGTTAGTGGGAAATTGATCAAACCTCAAACTGAAAATCAACGGAAAATGGTTAATTTGATGGGGAAAAATGACATGCTTTTTGCTGTTGGGCCAGCTGGAACAGGAAAAACCTATACGGCTGTTGCTTTGGCTGTGAAAGCTCTAAAAGAAAAAGAAGTTCGAAGAATAATTTTAACTCGACCTGCGGTAGAATCAGGAGAAAATTTAGGGTTTCTTCCAGGAGATTTAAAAGAAAANTTGGATCCATACATGCAACCGCTGTATGATGCTTTAAGAGATATGATTCCCTTTGAAAAATTAGAATNTCACATAGAAAAAGGTGTGATTCAAATAGCGCCATTGGCTTTTATGAGAGGGAGAACTTTAGACAATGCATTTGTAATTCTTGATGAAGCTCAAAACACGACCCACAATCAAATGAAAATGTTTTTAACAAGAATGGGAAAAAGTGCAAAGTTTATCATTACAGGAGATCCTGGTCAAATTGATTTGCCAAGAAAACAAGTTTCAGGTTTAAAAGAGTCTTTATTAGCCTTAAAAAATATTGATGGAATAGCGCAGGTGTATCTAGACGATAAAGATGTGGTAAGACACCGTTTGGTAAAGAGAATCATCACTGCTTATAAAAGTATAGAAGCTGAATAGTATCCGTGAAAAAACGCAACAGGTATCGATCTTAATGCCCTGCGATTGATACATTGTTATTTTGTGTGAATCCCTCACGTGTATTAATTTAAATCTGGTAGTTGACATTAATTTTTTAGATAAAATTTACGATTGCTTTAGAAAACATGAGAAGCGAATAAAAATGTTAAAAAAACAAAAAGAAATAAAGTTGGATAGTTTATTTTTGCCACCACAACAACACAACGAATAATGAATACAATAAACGAAACCAATTTTCAGTTTCCCAATCAAAAGGCAGTTTATAAGGGCAAAGTAAGAGAAGTTTACAATATTAATGATCAGCTTTTAGTAATGATTGCCTCTGATAGATTGTCTGCGTTCGATGTTATTTTACCGCGTCAAATTCCTTTTAAAGGTCAAATTTTAAATCAGATCGCAACAAAAATGATGAATGATACAGCGGATATTGTTCCTAATTGGTTGATTGCTAATCCAGATGAAAATGTAGCTATTGGTCATTTATGTACCCCTTTTAAAGTAGAAATGGTCATTCGAGGGTATCTTTCTGGTCACGCTGCAAGAGAATATACATTAGGAAAACGAATTTTGTGTGGAGTAGCAATGGCCGATGGATTAAAAGAAAATGATCAATTTCCTTTGCCAATTATAACGCCTTCTACCAAGGCAGATAATGGAGAACATGATGAAGATATTTCTCGAGAAGACATTCTAGCCAAAGGAATTGTTTCTGAAGAAGATTATCTAGTCCTAGAAAAATATACAAAAGCTTTATTTCAAAGAGGTTCAGAAATTGCAAGAAAAAGAGGCTTGATTTTAGTAGATACTAAATACGAATTTGGAAAAACAAAAGAGGGTAAGATCGTATTGATTGATGAGATTCATACGCCAGATTCTTCTCGTTATTTTTATGCTGAAGGCTATCAAGAAAGACAAGATAAAGGAATACCTCAAAAACAATTGTCTAAAGAGTTTGTAAGACAATGGTTGATTGAAAATGGTTTTCAAGGATTAGATGGACAACAAATTCCAGCAATGTCTGATGATAAAATCATCGAAATTTCAAATAGATATATAGAATTATACGAACAAATTACAGGGGAGGCTTTTGAAAAGGCAGCGACTCAAAACGTATTAGAAAGAATAGAGGAGAAGGTAACTTCTTTTTTAGTTTCAAATTAAAAATAAATAAGAATGATTATAGAACCAAGAACAAGAGGATTTATCTGTTTAACTTCTCATCCAACAGGTTGTGAACAAAATGTGATCAATCAAATAGCTTATGTAAAATCAAAAGGAAAAATTGATGGCGCTAAAAAAGTATTAGTAATTGGCGCTTCCACAGGTTTTGGGTTGGCTTCAAGAATTACAAGTGCTTTTGGATCAGATGCGGCAACCATAGGGGTGTTTTTTGACAAACCAGCTACAGCAGGAAGACCAGGTTCTCCAGGTTTTTACAATACAGCTGCTTTTGAACAACAAGCAACTAAAGCTGGCTTGTATGCAAAAAGTATCAACGGAGATGCATTTTCCAATGAAATAAAAGACCAAGTAGTAAATTTGATTAAAGAAGATTTAGGACAAATTGATTTGGTAATATATAGTTTGGCTTCCCCAGTAAGAACGCATCCAAATACAGGAAAAAGATTCAAGTCGGTATTGAAACCAATCGGTGGTGTTTTTTCTAATAAAACAGTGGACTTTCATACAGGTAATGTTTCGGAAATTTCTATTGACCCTGCAGCAGGAGAAGATGTAGAAAATACCGTAACAGTAATGGGTGGAGAAGATTGGAAAATGTGGATGGATGCCTTAAAAGCTGAAAATTTACTTTCTGATGGAGCAACTACAGTTGCGTATTCATACATTGGGCCAGAGGTTACCAAACCGGTATACAGAAATGGTACTATTGGAGCAGCAAAAGATCATTTAGAAGCAACTGCTTTTACCATTTCAGAGGATTTAAAATCTCTTGGAGGTAGCGCCTATGTTTCTGTAAATAAAGCATTAGTTACACAAGCTAGTTCAGCAATTCCTGTAATTCCTTTGTACATTTCTTTGTTGTATAAGATTATGAAAACAAAAGGAATTCATGAGGGTTGTATAGAGCAAATTCAGCGTTTGTATAGTGAACGTTTGTATACAGGTGACGAAATTTCTTTAGATGATAAAGGGAGAATTAGAATCGATGATTGGGAAATGAGAGAAGATGTTCAAGCAGAGGTTGCGACACTTTGGAAAAATGCGACTACAGAGAACCTAACAGAAATTGGCGATTTAGAAGGATACAGCACTGATTTTTATAATTTATTTGGTTTTAAAGTTCCTGGAGTAGATTATGATGCAGATGTAAACGAAGTTGTAAACGTACCGAGTATTCAATAAATAACACCTCTTTTTTAAAGAGTTTATAAATAGAAGCCTCACAAATTTTATTTAGTGAGGTTTTTCTTTTTTATCTTGCAAAAAAAACAGAACGAATGAAAGCGGTTACCATCAAACAGCTCAAAGACGAATTATCTCACGCATCTGCTAACGATATAAAACAGTTGTGTTTGCATTTGGCAAGGTTTAAAAAAGAGAACAAAGAGCTGCTTACTTATCTTTTATTTGAGTCTCATGATGAAGAATCTTTTATTCAAAATCTAAAAGAAGAGGTAGATCTTCAATTTGATGAGATCAATACAAATAGCTTTTTTTACATTCGAAAAAGTACTCGTAAAATATTATCTTCCATAAAAAAACACATTCGCTATTCCAAAAAGAAAGAAACTGAAGCTGAATTACTCTTGTATTTCTGTAAAAAATTGAAAACCTTTAAACCTTCTATAAGCAGAAGTATGAGGCTGCAAAATATTTTTGACACACAGGTAAGAATGATTAAAAAAGCAATTGAGAAATTGCATGAAGATTTACAATACGATTTTCAATTAGAACTCGATGAATTATTAGAAAATGAATAAAGAAAGACCCGTTTTAGAAAATTTAATCAAAGAGCATATGTCTGCCATAGAGTTGTTTCAAAACCAAACTTTGCGACCTGTTATTAAAATGCAGCACGATTTATTAATCGCCTCTTTTAGCAACTACATCCAAAAAAGAAAACTTGATTTTTCAAATCTAACGGACTCAAAAAAGAGAACTAAAATCAGTACTGTTTTTGTAAAAGATATCCATTATAAAAATTTCACTCTAGGGAGTATCATTGGTCATTTTTCTTTAGAAGAATACCAGTATTATTGTTTCAATTCCTCAGAATTGAACAAGAGGATTCTTAAAATTGTTGCCCAAAGAGTGCAAGACAGTTTGGAACAAGTTTTATAAAGGACGCTGAGACTAACAATCTCTTCGAGCTTCGTATTTTAAAATTCTAATGAGAGAAATAAAAACAAGAAAATTATTTCTTTTTTGCTGCTAAAAGTTTCTTTTGATATTTACCTTGAACTACATCAACAACAACTAAAATTGCAATGACAAAATAGAACGTTGTTTGACTCATTGGGACAATTTCATTTCCAAACAGTTTTAAATGTGCCAAATGTCCTCCTTCAGTAATCAGCATGATCCCAACAATAAAAAGAATAAACAATCCTAGTACTTCGTACATTCTGTTTTTTGTTAAAAAAGTAGCAACTTTATCAGCTAAGAGTAACATTAATAAACCACTTACAACAATTGCAATGGTCATTACAATAAAAGCAACTGTAGCATTTTCAATTTCGCTAGTCAGTCCAATTGCAGCTAAAATTGAATCGAAAGAAAACACTAAGTTCATTAAAACAATACTTGCAATAACGGCATTTGAAGATTTTGAGTCTTTGTTTGTAATTACTGATTGATTCGATAAATCGTTGCTAGCAATCATGTGCCAAATTTCTTTAATGGCGGTATAGATAATGAAGCCACCACCAATAAGCACAATGATACTGTGACCGTTGAAAGCAAAAGAAACAATACCTTCGAGTTCTCCTGTTAATAAAGAAAAAGGTTCTTGAAAAAAATCAATTACAGAAATCAACACGAAAAGTAGGATGATTCTGAGTGCGATTGCGATTAAAATACCTGTTTTCCGAACTCTTGTTTGATCAGTTACAGGAGCTTTTTTAGATTCTAAAGAGATGTATAATAAATTATCAAAACCTAATACAGCNTGTAATAAGATTAACATAAGAAGTGTAAAAATAATTGAGAACATAGTACTTAAATTTTAGTAATTTTTTTTTTGACAATCAAATATATTTAAACAAATGAAATTTTGCAGTGTATTTTAAGGAAAATTGCATCTAGCTGAATGGGTAATTATGGTATTTTTTTACACCTTTAAATTCAGTAGTTGTGAAAAGTAGTATAGAAAATCAATTCGATTTTAGATACAATTCGATTTGATCNTACACAAAACAATAATAATCATGAAATCTTGGAAGTAAAACGTTTTCAATGTTTTTTGTCTCTTTTAATATTTTTAAGTCCCATAATTTTATATCTGCAACTTCTTCTTTTTGCAGAGTGAGTTTTTCAACGGAGGTCTTTAACTCAGCGATAAAAACATGATGATGTTCGTTGTCTTGAATTCCATTTGAATGAGAAACTTGATGAATTCTTGTGCCAATTTTGATNAGGTCTTTTTCCTGAAGTTCAAGTCCAATTTCTTCAAGAATTTCTCTTTTAGCCCCTTGTAAAATTTTTTCACCAGCNCCAATATGTCCTGCAACAGAAATGTCCCATATTCCTGGAAACACTTTTTTTGTGAGCGCTCTTTTTTGTAATAAAATTTGATGGTCTGTGGTGAAAAACCAAATATGAGCAGTGGCATGAAACCAACCTTTTTTGTGAGCTTCAGATTTTAAAGCTGTGTTTCCNGTAGGTAGTCCTTCAGCAGTTAAAATATCAATGAATTCGTCCATAGAAAAAGAAAAAGATCATTCCAAAAAAAGGAACCATAGCTATTAGAAAAAAAGCAACAAGNGACAGTTTTCGGAATGATGTTTATTTTTTATTTAAAATAAGAAAATGTTTCCCCGTCTTTGATATTTAATAGTGTTTCATAAATCATTTTGATTACGTTTTCTACATCGTCTCGGTGCACCATTTCAACAGTAGTATGCATGTATCTTAGCGGTAAAGAAATTAATGCAGAAGCAACACCACCATTACTATACGCAAAAGCATCTGTATCAGTACCAGTAGCTCTTGAAAGTGCAGAGCGTTGAAAAGGAATTTTATTTTTTTTGGCAGTTTCTGTAATTAAATCACGTAATTTTTGCTGAACAGCTGGTGCATAAGCTATTACTGGGCCTTTCCCCATTTCTAAAAGACCTTCTTTTTTTTGATCGATCATTGGGGTTGTTGTGTCGTGCGTTACATCGGTAACAATAGCCACATTGGGTTGAATTGTTTGGGTAATCATTTCAGCCCCACGTAACCCAATTTCTTCTTGGACAGAATTCGTAATGTACAATCCAAAAGGAAGTTCTTTTTTATTTTCTTTTAGTAGACGTGCCACTTCAGCAATCATAAATCCCCCCATTCTGTTATCCAGCGCCCTACACACAAATTTATTTTCATTCAAAACATGAAACTCATCGGGATAGGTGATCACACATCCAACATGTACTCCTAAGTTTTCAACTTCTTCTTTCGTGGTACAGCCTGTATCAATAAAAATATTGTCTGGTTTCGGAGCTTCTTCTTTTGCCTTATTTCTGGTGTGAATTGCCGGCCATCCAAAAACACCTTTAACAAATCCATTTTTAGTATGAATGTTTACAATTTTACTCGGGGCAATTTGATGATCGGATCCTCCATTTCTAATCACGTATATCAAACCGTTATCAGAGATGTAATTCACATACCAAGAGATTTCATCTGCATGTCCTTCAATAACGACTTTATATTTTGCATCAGGATTAATTACCCCAACGGCAGAACCGTAGGTGTCTGTAATGAAAGTATCTACATAAGGTGTTAGATATTCCATCCAAATTTCCTGACTTTTCCATTCATATCCTGTGGGAGCTGCATTGTTTAAGTATTTTTCTAAAAATGCAATTGATTTATCATTCAGTATCGATTCTTTTGCCATTGTGTGTGTATTAGCTTTTATATTTTCATAAAGTGTAAAAATAAAACCATTTTTTAGGATTTTCATAATAATAATCAAAAAAAAATGCAACGAAGAAAATAGGAAAAACATGGACCCTTAGAATGGTGAATACGGAAAATTACAGGATAAAAAATAGCGGAAAAGAAAGTATATAAAAATAAGTGTAATAATAATAGAATCCAGACACTAACATAAAAACACAAANGTGAGTATCGACTTTTATAAAACTTCTATTTTTTATATATATATTTGATCTCAGAAGTATATCGTAATACATTAAGAAATAAAAATATGAAGTTAGTAATCAAAGATTTAACAAAAACTTACAAGAATGGTGTAAAAGC
>JGI26080J50196_1000801_pt1 | contig 14188 bp, 9 predicted proteins | sample SaaInl0LU_22_DNA_FD_50196 | JGI IMG/M metagenome (IMG submission 50196)
GCATATTTCATAAAACAATTGAAAGAATGGTGGTTGATAAACCTATTTATCAAAATCAAATAAAACAGAACCTAAACGTATAACTCAATAAATTTATTTGTTTTTACAATGGCTTGATTGTTTTTCCAATCTATCCAATTTTGTCCTTTTATTTTGCGCATTACACTGTCTATGGTTCGCATTACAAAAACATTATAAATGGCTTTTCCTAAATTTTTTGGTTTGCGTGCAATGGCTCTTAAGCTCATAGAAAAACCTGGAGTGATGTATTTCATGTAATGCCAATATCCTTCTGGCATGTATAAAACTTGTCCATGCTCAAGATTTGTAATGTACCCTTTCGCTTTTTTTAAAGCAGGCCATTTTTTAAAATCAGGATTGGAAAAATCAATATCTTCTCTGGTTATTAAAGAATGAGGTATTTTATATAAATACTTGTTTTGTTTTTGATCAAAAAGAATTACTTTTTTTTTACCTTCAAAATGAAAATGAAAAATATTTGCTAAATCTATATCATAATGCATAAATGTGTACGAATCTGTACCACCAAAAAATAGCATTGGCAAACCTTTCATTAAACGCAAGCCAAAATCTGGATAGCTGAAATCTTTTTGTAAAATGGGTACTTCTTTTAAAATATTCCAAAGAAAAATTCTAAATTTTGTAGGTTGTGTTTTTAGCAAATCTACATATTCACTCATTTTCATCNTGGCATGTGGCTCATTAAAACCATCTTTATAGTCTACAGGTCTATCATCATATAAAGGCACAGTTTTGTCTCCTGCAACTTCTTTCATGTACTCTAAATTCCATTTTTTATAAGCTGGCCAATCTTCTATAAAATTTTCTATCACTAAAGGTTTTTGTGGCTTAAAATAATTTTTTATAAAATCTTGTTTGGTAATAGTTTTTACGCTATCTATTTGAGATAAGTTTAAAGACATCGCATTTTTTTGATTGCAAAGTTAAGAAATTGTAAAGAAATTGGACTTTATAAACAAAAAAACCACCGCTCTAAATAAGAATGATGGTTGGGAATAATTGTTATAAAACGTATTCTATTATTAATAATTTCTGCTTTAAAAAAAGGAACCATTGTCACTAATAAAAATAAATATGTTGGGAAATTATTTTTAAAAATTGTACCGCAAACCAAATAAAACATTACTTGGTGGCATAGGCACAAAACCAGACTCTATATAATCTGCATCAAATATATTGTTGGCTGTTATGGTAAAATTGAATTTATGAAAATCTATAATTACAGAAGCATCCCATACATTATAGCTGTTACCAACCGTTCTTTCTGCATGTTTATAAATAATATTCTGACGCACATTTTTAAACAATCTTGAAGAAAAACGAGTTATAAATTGATGTTTTAATGTATTTAAAGAATAACGAGACAAATCTTTATTTTGGTCTAAAATATTGTCATTTAAATAGGTATATCCAAAATTTAAAGTTTGGTTGTAGCCTACTAATTTAAAATTGTAATTTCCTTCAATTTCAAAACCTTGTGTGTTTACTTCTGCAATATTTGCTGCTGTAAAAACGCTAACTCCTGTATTGGGCCTAATATAATCTATTAAATTGTTTGAATCTCTATTAAAAAAAGCAACAGAACCTATAAAACGGTTTGTATTGTATTTCAAACCAATTTCTTGTGCAAAAGCACTTTCTGGTTCTAAATTTGGGTTTCCAGAAGTTGCTGGATCGCTGTAATATAAATCTGTATACGTAGGTACTCTAAAGGTATACCCTACATTACCATAAGCTTTTACGTTATCAGATAATTTTACACCTAAATCNAAACCAGGAAAGGCATTNANATCAAAATCTGAAAAATAACTTACAGCTANACCAGGTGTAACATCTACATAATCACCCAATTTAAAACGATGTTCTAAAAATAAATTCGCCATGGTTCTATTTCTATCCCCTAAATTATTACTACTAATAGAAAACTTAGAAATATCGATTCCAAAACCAGTTACACCTAATTTAGAAGTATAAGAAACATTGGTTTCTACACCAATTTTATGGGTAATGTGTAAATTCCTAAAAAAGCTTGGGTCATTTCTTTTTAACAAGAAAATATCTTGACCTCTTCTCCAATAAACTCTAGGTATAATTTTAAATTTATCAGTTCTAAAAGTAGTAGAAACACCTAACAAACTATTTTGTGTTTCTTCATACTCGTTCCAAGCAGGATTTGTAGTGTAAAAATTTTCTGCACCAAATTTTTTATCGAAAAACGTTCCAATAATTTCTATGGGTTGATTTTTCTTGTTTACAATTGCTTTTATAAAGTAATTATTATTTTTATAATCAGAATTATTACGATAACCATCTGAAGTTAAAGCACCAACATGTGCAATAATCGATGTGTTTTTAAACTCTTTTCCAACAGTTAAAGAACCGTTTAATTGCCCAAAAGAACCTGCTTCAACATTTAAAGAAGCTGTGTTTTTTAACCTTTTTTTTGTTACAATATTTATAGCACCTGTAAATGCATTTTGTCCAAAAACTCTTGCTGCTGGTCCTTTTATAACTTCTATTCTTTCTATAACTTCAATAGGTAAAGCTGCGTTTAATGTATGATGTCCAGTTTGTGCATCGTCCATTTTAATACCATCTATTAATAATAAAGTTTGATCAAAACCACCACCTCTAATATACAAATCTGCTTGACTACCAGCTGTACCTCTTCTTCTAATATCTACACCTGCAACTTGTTGTAATAAATCTGCAACATTGGTTGCTGCACTATTTTTTATAGCTGCTTTTGTAAAAATATTTATAGTTCTAGAGTTTTCTTTAAAAGGCAAATCTATTCTAGTAGATGTAATTACAACTTCTTTTAAAGTATCTGATTTAATAATATTTTCTTGCGCATTTAATTGAAATGCAAAAAATAAAAAAACAACTGTAAGGCTATATTTAATTTTCATAAATGATGTTTTTATTAGACTACAAAAATCGTAACTTTCCGGACGATAAAAATAGTCCAGTTTTAAAATGAATGATAGTCCGGTTTTTGAGTTATTTGAAAAATATTTAAAATTTGATATTACTGAGACACAACCTATTTACGTTCAAGTTGCACAACAGATTATAAATATTATTCAACGTGGTTTTTTAAAAAAAGGAACCAAGTTACCAGGAACACGTGCTTTAAGTAAAGTTTTAAAAGTTCACAGAAATACAGCTGTGGCAATTTATGATGAATTGGCTTCACAAGGTTGGGTAGAAATTATCCCTAATAAAGGAACTTTTGTGATAGAAACTGCGCTAAAAAAATCGAACTTAAAATCGATTTCATCCCAAAAAAATAATCCTTATTCGTATGCAAAAAAAACAGGATTTCCTTTTCAGAAATCATTTCATTTAGCCTCTACCATACAAACCACTAATGCAACCTATAGTATTAATGATGGCAAACCAGATTTACGTTTGCACCCTGTAAACGAATTTACAAGATGGTACAGTGCTGCTATGAAACGTAAAACATTAATCAAAAAATGGAACAGACCCAATGAAAGCACTTATTCGATATTTCAAACCCAACTGTGTAATTATTTAAATGCCACAAGAAGTTTTTATATCAACCCAAAAAATATTTTAAGCACCAGAAGTACAGAAATGAGTTTGTACATTGTTTCTCAACTTTTAATAAAATCAAAAGAGGTCGTTTTAGTAGGAAGTTTAAGCAATTACGCATCAAACATGATTTTTCAGCAAGTGGGTGCTTCTATCAAAACAGTACCAGTTGATGAAGATGGTTTGAATGTGGATTTCATCAAAAAAAACTTTGTAAAAGGACAAATTAGATGCGTATATGTTTGTGCACAAAGAGATTATCCAAAAACGGTAACACTAAGTGCGAAACGCAGATTGGATTTAGTANAGTTAGCAAAACAATACGAATTTGCCATTATAGAAGATGATTTTGATTACGATTTTCAGTTTGATGGAGCGCCTATGCTACCCATGGCTAGTGCAGATGCAGATGGAATGATTATTTATTTGGGAAAATTAGGACAATCTTTATTTCCAAGTTTTCAAACAGGGTTTGTAATTGCTCCAGAAAACATTATTTCTGAAGCAGAAAATTACTTGTATTTATTAGATGAACAAGGAGATTTGATACAAGAACAAATGCTATCAGAACTGATAAATGAAGGAGAAATTTACAGGTTGATGAAAAAAAATATTGTTATTTACAAACAAAGACGAAATGCTTTGTGTCAACTTTTAAAACTTTATTTTTCTGAAATTGCAACTTGGACAGTTCCTGCTGGAGGTTTAGCACTTTGGTTAGAATTTAAAGTAAAAATACCTTTGATTAAACTAGCTGTTGAAGCCGAAAAAAANAATTTATTTTTACCGAAAACCATTTTATATCAAACCCAAGAAATTTGTGCGATTCGTTTTGGGTTTGCCCATTTAAATTTAGAGGAATTACCCATTGTTATTGCAAAATTAAAAAATGCTTATGATAAAGTTACTTTAAAAAATAAAGATGAAAATTTATAAAAATTAAAAGAAAAGTTTTAATTTGCAGTTCTATGCAAACATCGGAAAATCTTATTTTTTTTANCCCAAAACCCTCTTCTATAGAAGGTGCNATATTTATTGATACTGGTATTTCTGCTGGTTTTCCTATACCTGCAGAAGATTTTGAACAANACAGAGTCTCTTTAGANGAAGAATTGGTAAAAAACAAAAACACCACATTTTTTGCAAAAGTAAAAGGACAATCTATGATTAATGCAGGTTTAGAAGACAACGATTTGTTAGTTATAGACAGAAGTTTNCAACCTGAAAACAACAAAATTGCTGTTTGTTATTTAGATGGNGAATTTACCGTAAAAAGATTGCGAGTAGAAAAAAATGAGGTTTGGTTACAGCCAGAAAATCCTGATTATCCAATTATTAATATTACAGAGGAAAATGATTTTTTAATATGGGGCATTGTAACCAATGTAATTAAGAAAGTTTGAATTAAGAACTTAAGTTCACTAAAAGCAATCACATAACAAACTTTTAAATAAAACTTTAACAAATCATTAATTCAAATTACGTTTCTCAATAAAAAAACGCTTTAAGAGTTGAGAGCACTCATTTTCTAAAATACCACCAATAACTTTGGTTTTTGGNTGTAATNTGGTATTTAAGTTTTTAAAACCTCTTTCTAATTCAGAAGCACCATAAACTATTTTACCAATTTGCGCCCAATAACTTGCACCTGCACACATTTGACAAGGCTCTAAAGTAACATACAACGTGCAATCTTTTAAATATTTACCTCCTAAAAAATCTGCTGCAGCGGTAAATGCTTGCATTTCTGCATGTGCAGTAACATCATTTAAGGTTTCTGTTAAGTTATAGGCTCTTGCAATTATTTGGTTATTTAAAACAATAATTGCACCCACAGGTATTTCGCCTTTATCAAAAGCATTTTCTGCTTCTTGATAGGCTTTTTTCATAAAATAAATATCATCAAATGGCTGTATCATTCTTTTTTGAATACTAAAATTCAATAATACAAAAATTGATGTTGTATTTTTGTCATTGAATGAAGAATTTATTAGGAAAAATATCAAATGTAACAGATCTAAGAAAATTAGAGGTTAGCCAATTACCACAATTGGCTGAAGAATTACGCGAATATATTATTGATATTGTTGCTACAAAAGAAGGTCATTTAGGTGCAAGTTTAGGTGTAGTAGAACTTACTGTTGTGTTGCATTATTTATTTGACACACCTAATGATTTATTAGTTTGGGACGTTGGTCATCAAGCCTATGGACATAAAATTCTTACAGGAAGAAAAGATGTTTTTGATACCAATAGACAGTTTGGCGGTATAGCAGGTTTTCCATCTAGAAAAGAAAGTAAATTTGATGCTTTTGGAGTTGGACACTCATCTACTTCTATCTCTGCAGTTTTAGGGATGGCAATTGCATCTAATTTAAAAGGTGCCAAAGAAAAACAACATATTGCTGTTATTGGTGATGCATCTATTGCAAGTGGTATGGCATTTGAAGCTCTAAATCATGCTGGTGTTTCAAAAGCAAATATTTTAATTATCTTAAATGATAATGCTATAGGAATTGACCCATCNGTTGGNGCTTTAAAAGAATATTTAACGAAAGTAAAAAGCGATAAAAGNNTAGCAGCACAAAACAACATTATTAAGGCTTTAAATTTTNATTATTCTGGTCCTATTGACGGACATGACATAGAAAAATTAGTATTGGAATTAAAACGATTAAAATCTGTAAAAGGCCCTAAATTTTTACATATAATTACCAAAAAAGGCAAAGGTTTACAAAAAGCAGAAGAAGATCAAGTAACTTACCATGCACCAGGAAAATTTGATAAAATTTCTGGTGAAAGGGTAAAAAAAGAANTAAACCCATACACGAAATACCAAGATGTTTTTGGTAAAACTATAGTTGAATTAGCAGAAAAAAANGAGAAAATTGTTGGAATTACACCTGCTATGTTAACCGGAAGTTCATTAAAGTTAATGTTTGATAAGTTTCCAAAAAGAACTTTTGATGTTGGTATTGCAGAACAACATGCGGTTACTTTAGCTGCAGGTATGGCCACTCAAGGATTGGTTCCGTTTTGTAATATTTACTCAACATTTTTGCAACGTGCATATGACCAAGTAATACATGATGTAGCTTTACAAAATTTACCCGTAATTTTTTGTTTAGATAGAGCAGGTTTGGTTGGTGAGGATGGTGCTACACATCATGGCGTTTTCGATTTGGCTTACTTACGGTGTATTCCTAATTTAATCATATTTGCTCCAAGAAATGAAATTGAGCTACGTAACATTTTATATACTGCTCAAAAAGGTTTACAACATCCAATTGCAATTCGCTACCCAAGAGGTTATGGCAACATTGTAAACTGGCAAAAACCTTTCGAAAATATAGAAATAGGCAAAGGAATTTGTTTACAAAAAGGTAAAAATATAGCAATTTTATCTATAGGAACTATTGTATCAAATATTTCAGAAGCGTTAGGCTTAATGAGTAATTCATCTAACTTTTCTCATTATGATATGCGTTTTATAAAACCTTTAGATCAAAACCTTTTAAAAGAAATATTTACAAGCCATAAAACAATTATAACGATTGAAGACGGTGTTGTTAAAGGAGGTTTTGGTACTGCAATACTAGAATTTGCTGCAAAAAATAATTACCATAATAATATTAAAACATTAGGCTTACCAGATAATTTTATAGAACATGGTAGTATTTTTAATTTACAACATACTGTTGGTTTAGATGCTTGTAGTTTAAAAAATACTTTAACTTCTTACTTACAAAAAAAAGACGCTTAAAAGCGTCTTTTTTTATATGATTAAATATGCATATTACTGTATAACTATCTTTTTAGAAGATCTTTTTCCTTTCTCGTCTGTAAGGTTTACAATATAAATCCCGTTAGTTGCATTTAAAGAAATTGATTGTTTTTCGTTCTCAGAAAAGTTAATTTTAGAAGTGTAAACCTGTCTACCTGAAATATCAAAAACATCTAATTTAGCATTTCCTAAAGTGCTTTTTGCAAATACTGTAAAGTTACCATTAGAAATGGTTGGATATACTGTAAAAGCTTTGGTATTTGGCAAAACTTCATCAATTGAAGCTGTACCAGCTGTAAAGTTTGTTGTAAACATTCCTCTACCATGAGTGGCTGCTAACACTAAATTATCTGAAGCTCTATATTGTAACATATCTACTCTTACATTACCCATACCTTCAGATGCAGGTTCCCATACAACAGAATCTGCAGTTATATCTTCTGTTTTCCAAATACCAGCTTCTGTTGCTAATAGAACTTGTTTTCTATTTAAAGGATTAAATAAAGACCATCTTACTGGTATGTCTGGTAAATTTCCTTCAACATCTATCCAAGTTTCAGCACCATCTATTGTGTACCAAACACTTTTTACGCCATAATTAGAGTAAGTTAATATCCTTTCATCTTCAGTTGCTCCAATTTCTATACAAGAAATTGCTCCAATTACATTTGGTGTTCTATTTAAGGTTACAGTATCATCATTTGTATTAATAACTAAAAAGCGACCCTGATCTGTACCTAAAAAAACTTTTCTATTTTCTTTATTATAAGGAGAAACTCTTATATGAGTAACATCTCTATTTCCTATAAATGAAGCTGTAATAATATCTTTTACTCCGTTAAAATTGTTTCTATCTCCTTGGCTTTCAAAATCGGGTTTTAGTTTAGCCCTTGTAATTTCGTTATTATCATTAAACGAGTAAAACACATTGTTTTCGTCATCATAATCAGCAGAATTAATGAAATTTCCTTTATCGCTATTATTTATTAATGTTACATAATCAGAATCTAGATCAGAAGAATCATATAAGTAAGCAACATTTCTTTGTGTAGAAGCAATTCTATAGATACTCTCTGTGGCATTTGTAGCAGTTTGATCTATAAAACTAAAACCTCCGTCTCCTCCTAAAATTTCTTCAGTATCACTTATTCCAGGGTCAAATAAAAGAGTGGTTCCATTATCTTGTGCTCCTCCAATAATTATATTATCGTTTATTGGATCTAAGGCACCAGAATAATATTGTGTAATATTAAAGTTTAAATTTCTTGGTACAATACCAATTTTTGTTTGTATTGTAGAATTATCAGGTGAGTAAAATATACCACCATCGGTAGAAATTAATAATTGATTATGATTAGGTCTAAAAATAATATTGTGTATATCTGCATGAGCATAACTAACGGAGCTATCATAAAAACTCTCCCAACTAGAGATTTTAAACCAAAAATCTCCACTATCTAAAGTTTTAAATGTATTTATACCTCCAACATATACTTCATTTTCATCTGAAGGACTTACATTTATAATTAAATCATACCATGCTTGCCCTCTAGAAAAGTCATCATTTGGTACAGAAGAATCTCTTACATCTGATGGCTCTGGAATATTTGTCCAATTTGCACCAGAATCAATAGTTTTAACAATTTCTCCAACAGTATTATTACTTGCTATTATAGCATAAACAACATTTGAATTTGAGGGTGCTGCAGCTAACTCTACTCTACCCAACGAACTCAAAGAAGATGTATAATTAGACGTCCAAGTTGTACCGTCAGTAGAAGAAAAAATAGAACCATTGGCTGTCCCTGCCCAAATCTTATTGTCAGCTCCTAGTTCTAAATCTCTAACTGCTTCGATAGTTGCTATTGTCCAAGTAATACCACCATCTTCAGATCTAAATAAATCTGTACCTTCAGAATTAATTCCCTCTAAATCTTGCATAGCAGCATATATGACACCTATTTCTCCACCTTCATCTCTAACAATTAAATCATAAACATACTCAAAATTAGTTGTGGAAGCTAAATTACTCCATGTAGCACCAGCGTCTGTTGTTTTCCAAATTCCTGCACCATTTACAGCATCTACATTTCGCCAACCTTCTCCTGTCCCTAAATAAAAAGTGTTTGTTTGAACTGGATCAAAATCCATAGCAGAAATAGCAAAATTTGACATTTCAGGATACACCATACTCCATGGTGAATTTTCATCAGTTATATCTTCATTTTTCCAAATCCCACCACTGACACCACCAGCAAAAACTCTTTTATCTGCTGTATCATTTGGGTCAAACATCATAGCTCTAACTCTACCAGCAACTTGTTTTGGACCTCTAGATTCCCAGTTAAAGTCTGTGACAGCACTTTTTCTCGCAGACCTTTGCTTTTTTATTTTTTCACTATACTTTAAAGCATTTACTAATCTATCTTGATGTAATTTTTTTGTATTAGGGTCCATTGTTCTTAAAAAATCTTGCTCAAATGCTAAATCTGGACGGTCTTTTTTAGGAATTGCTTTTAACTCATCAGGAGTTAAATTTTTCCTTTTTGAGTAAGGATGATTTGCTAAATACGCAGCATATTTTTTCTGTTTTTTTTCGAATTCTGATTCTTGATTGTGAACTGAAAAAACGATTGCTGCTAAAATTATAGCTACTAATAAAAATTGTATTTTTTTGTTCATATTTTTTTCTCTTAAAAAGTTACCAAATTTAGTGATTATTACGGATTCTAAATAATATTACCTGTTAATTTTTTATGCATTCTAATTGCATAACTATCTGACATTCTAGACACATAACTACAAACCTGCATAATTCTATGGTATAAATTACTTGCTTCTGATTTGTATTCTTCTGGCAATAAATTTAGTGCCAAACTATCAAAATTAGAGGCATTACCATTAAACTTATTGTTTAATGCAGTTACAAAAACATCCAATAAATCAGCAATAATTCTGTAACCAGCTACTTCTTTTTCAATGACTTCTTTACTCTTGTAAATTTTATGAATACTTATTTTAATAATGTCATTTATTTGTGCCTCATACTTACATTTATCTAATAAAGATTTCTCAAAAGTTCCTTTTAAAATGGATTCTTCATTGGCCAAAAAGATATCTACAGCCTCATTAATTAGCACTCCAATGGCTAAGGCTCTTAAATAACTTATTCTGTCTGTTTTATGTTGTAAAGAATGATATTTCTTAATATCAATAGTATCTTTTACCAACTTAATCATGTATTCTAGTGCAAACTCTTCTTCTATTAAACCCAAGTTAATACCATCTTCAAAATCTATAATGGTGTAACAAATATCATCTGCAGCTTCTACCAAATATGCTAATGGATGTCTGTAATAAGAAATGTTTTCTGAAGATTTTTGTTGCATTCCTAATTCTTGAACCACATCTAAAAAAACAGCTGTCTCCGATTGAAAAACTCCGTATTTTTTATCTACAATATGATGGGTAGGTTTTTTAGGCAAACTCTCTTTAGGGTACTTTAAAAACGCTCCTAAAGTAGCATAACTTAATCGTAAACCACCAGAGATACCTTCTCTAGATTCTGTAAGGATTTTAAAACCGTTTGCATTTCCTTCAAAATCGATTAAATCTTGATATTCTTTGGCCGTTAATTGGGCTTTGTATTGTAATCCTTTTCCTGTTTTAAAATATTCGCCAATGGCTTTTTCTCCTGAATGCCCAAAAGGCGGATTCCCAATATCGTGCATTACTGAAGCTGCTGCAACAATGGCCCCAAAATCGTTAAAGGTATAGCCAAGTTCTTTTAATTGTGGATGGCGTTCTAACAACACTTTACCTACTCTTCTGCCTAAAGTTCTACCCACCACAGAAACTTCTAAACTATGAGTTAAACGTGTATGTACAAAGTCGGTTTCTGATAAAGGTATTACCTGTGTTTTGTCTTGCAAACTTCTAAATGCTGATGAAAAAATGATTCTATCAAAATCTACATCAAAGCCCAAACGTGTTTCGTCTTGTGCTATTCTTGGTCGTTCTTGTGTATCACCAAATCGCTTTAAAGAGAGGAGTTTTTGCCAGTTCATACTATACTTACATTATTTTTTACTAAATGGTTTGTAAATCTATTAAATTGATTTGGCTTTTGCATGATAATCCATAAAAAAAGAGAAACATTGCTGCTTCTCTTTCTATGAACTTTTACTATAAAAATGCTTACCCTTCACAAGAAGCACATTCTTTCTTTTGCTTGAATTTCTGTGCGGCATTCATACTGTGTTGGTAATACATAGATTTTACACCTAATTGCCACGCGTTTACATATACTTTATTTACGTCTTTAATTGGCATATCTGGATGCACCATAATGTTTATAGATTGCCCTTGATCTATATAATTTTGACGGTTTGCGGCTTGATAAACAATTACGTTTTGATCTATTTCTGAGTATGTTTTAAAAACGTCTTTTTCAAATTCTGATAAAAACTCTAAATGTTGTACAGAACCATCATTATCTCTAATACTTCTCCACACATCTGTTGTGTTTTGTCCTTTTTCTTCTAAAACACTTTCTAAAATTGGATTTTTAATCGTGGTTTTAATTTTTGCAATATCTTTTACATAAATGTTAGACCAAATTGGCTCGATACCTTGAGATACTTGCCCTAAAATAAATGCAGAAGACGTTGTTGGTGCAATTGCATTTAGTGTGGTGTTACGCCTACCATATCCTTTTAAAATAGCTGGTTCTCCATATTCTTTTGCCATGTCTTCAGAAGCTGCATACGACTTCTCTTTAATTACCTTAAAGATTTCGTTGTTTAAATTGTAAGCTTCTTGGCTATCAAAAGGCAATAATTTTGATTGTAATAAAGAGTGCCATCCTAAAGCACCTAGCCCTAACGCTCTGTTATCTTTCGCAAAATTATACGCTTTTTCCATAAAACGGAACGTGAACTGATCGTCTCTGTTTTCTGAATCTTTAAACACTTCTAGTTTTGTAATGAATTCTTCCATTACAGCGTCTAAGAAATAGGTTAGTGTTTCTACAGCATCTGTATCTTTCCACTTATCATAATGTAATAAGTTGATAGATGATAAACAGCAAACGAAAGACCAATCATCATTAGAAGGCAACATAATTTCTGTACACAAGTTACTTGCGTAAATTTCTAAATTTTTGTCTTTATAAACGTCTACAGTACCCTTGTTTGCGTTGTCTCTAAATAATATATAAGGATATCCTATTTCTCCTCTACATTGTAATACTTTAGCCCAAATACTTCTTTTTTCTACATCACCATCAATCATTTCTTGCATCCATTGGCTTCCCACAGTTACACCATGTGTTAACTCTTGTATCGGGTTTCCTTCTGTACCAATTTCTAAGAATTCTTTAATATCTGGATGATCGATTGGTAAATATGGCGAAAAACGACCTCTTCTAACAGAACCTTGACTTACTACATCTACCATTTTTTCGAACAATTGCATAATATGCACAGAACCCGAAGACGAACCATTATTTTTAACTTCTGCACCTCTAGGACGTAATTTACCAAAGTAACCAGATGTACCACCTCCTAATTTAGACATCATACCTACTTCTGATTGCGAGAATAAAATATCTCCCATATCATCTGCTACATGACTCCCAAAACAGCTAATTGGCAAACCTCTTCTTTTACCAAAGTTAGACCAAACTGGTGAAGCTAAAGAGTAAAAACCTTCTGCCATATAGTTTTCGAACTTATCTGCAAAACCTGGTTTTTTTAGAATTTTTTCTGCATTTTCTGCAATTTCTCTTATTCTACTTTCTGGTGTTGCACCTTCTGTTAAATAACCTGATTCTAAAAATTTGCGACTATTTTCTGTTAACCAAGTATATTCTGGCGTTTTTATCTTATCAAGAATTTCTTTACGAGAAGAGTTTCTTGCCTCAATTAATTTTTCGTGGTCTGTTTGTGATTGCTGTGTTTGTTTAGTGTCTAAGTTCATGGTTTAAAATAAATCGTCGCTAGTTATACTTTTTGTTCTTTTACTGTAGTTAATAGATCTTTTTACAAAGAAATCTCCGTGTTTCGTTCCTATAATTTCATCGTCAAACCACTCTGTTTCTGAGAGCAACTTTTCGTCTATATCAAATATTTTTGGTACACCAATACTTTCTAAAGATTTGTTGAATCTATTTTTAATAAATTCATTAATTACATTTTTAGGTAAGAAATCTAATTCTCCTTTTTCGAAAATCCAGTCTATAATTTTACTTTCTGCGAAAAATGCCTCGTTGCACATTTCTTGTATCATTAGAGTGTAATCCTCATCAAACCAATCTGGGTTTTCTTCTTTTATAATTTTAATTACGTCGATACCAAAATCTCCATGTATTTGCTCTTCTTTAGAAGTTGCTTCAACTACGTTGGAAATACCTTTTAAAGCATTTTTATGTTTGTTAAATGCCATAATAATTAAGAACTGAGAGAATAAAGAAACGTGCTCTATAAATAAAGAAAATAACAATACAGATTCAGAGAACTGTTTATTGTCTTTACTTTTAGAATTTTTTAATGCTAACTCTAAATAATTTACGCGACGCATCATTACAGGATTCTTTTTCAAGTTTTTAAACTCGTTATTTAATCCTAAAATTTCTAATAAATGAGAATATGCATCATGGTGTCGAACTTCACTTTCAGCAAATGTAGAGCCTACTGAACCTATTTCTGGTTTTGGCATTTTTTTGTAAATATCTCCCCAAAAAGATTTTACAGCTACTTCTATTTGAGAAATGGCTAACATGGTGTTTTTAATAGCATGTCT
>JGI26080J50196_1000820_pt1 | contig 14019 bp, 10 predicted proteins | sample SaaInl0LU_22_DNA_FD_50196 | JGI IMG/M metagenome (IMG submission 50196)
TCTGGAGTAACAAGTCAAGAAGCTGCAGGGAACAATGAATATACTGATGCAGGTATCCGAATAGCACATGCTTTTTCTGATAAATTTGCTGCAAAAGCAACTTTGTCCTATTTAAAAGGAACAGAGTGGTACGCTGCAGATTATAGAGACGAAGTAAATAGCGCCTCTACAAGCCACCTTGGGAACCCATCGTATAATGGACTTAACGTATACGGAGATGAAGTTGGAACTACACTTAACTGGGATGAATTGGCAGGCACACCTGCAGGAACATTGGGATCACAAAGAGTTACTAGAACTGGATATACAGACAATGATTTAATGAACAATGTTGCAAAGAGTGTTAAATTTGCAACTACTTTAAATTACCGGCCACTTGGAGATGATCGTTTAGAAATTATATGGAATTCTAAATTTGGTACTGGTAACACTGTTTATCAGGGGCAGAACAGATATAATATCAAGAACTTTACATTGGCTCAACACAGGTTAGAGTTTAGGGGTAAAAACTTTTTTGTAAGAGGATACATGACTGCCGAAGACGCAGGAGATTCTTATGATACACGTTTTGCGGCAATTAACATGAATAGAGAATGGTCATCTGATACGACTTGGTTTCAAGAATATGCAGGTGCTTACTTAGGGGCATTAGCAGGTTTAGGGGTTCCTGGAATGGATCATGCTGCGGCAAGAGCTTTTGCAGACAGAAATCGTTTTGTTCCTGGATCAACAGATTTTGAAGCAGCTAAAGAAAAAATTACAAATGATCCAAATTTATTAACAGGATCTAAGTTTCAAGATCAAACTAAATTATATCATGGAGATGCAAATTACAACTTTAGAGATGTGATAGACTTTGCAGAAATTCAAGTTGGAGCGTCTTTAAGACAGTACTCTTTAAATTCTAGTGGAACTATTTTTACAGATTATGACGGAGCAATTAACTATAACGAGCTTGGTGTTTATGTTCAAGGGCAAAAAAAGTTATTAGAAGATCGTTTAAAAATAACCGCTTCTGCTAGGTATGATAAAGCGCAAAACTTTGATGGGAATGTATCTCCAAGACTGTCTCTATCGTATGCTGCTGGAGAAGACAAAAATCATAATTTTAGAGCCTCTATTCAAACAGGGTTTAGAAATCCAACAACTCAAGATCAGTATATCGGTCTAGATGCAGGTGCTGGAATCTTAGTAGGTACTGCTCCAGATAATATTGATAGATATAGATCGATGCCATATCCTTTAGGAATTAATCAAGGGTTGGCAGGCTACCTTAATGCAGTTGGAGGAACTAATATTGGAAGCACTCAAGTTTTAACTGGAGACATGGCGTATAATAATTCTTGGTCAGCAAGTTCTATTGGAGCCTTTTTAGCTTCTGGAAATCCAGCTGATTTAAAGAAATCTAATATTGATTTTGTGAAGCCAGAATTTGTAACCGCTTATGAGGTAGGATATAGAGGTGTTATAGAAGGGTTTACACTTGATGTAAGCGCCTACTTTAATATGTACAACGACTTTATTGCAAGCAGAAATGCAGTTGCACCATTATATGGTAGCGTTGCTTTAAATGATGCTGTAGATATCGCACCAGCAGTTGGTTCTCCTGTACCAATGCCAACTCCTGTCGCTTTAATTGCTTTGCAATCAGGAGATTTTAAAGGAGTTGCTTTTGATTCTAACTCTGATTCAGACATTAGTTCTTATGGTTTAGGTATAGGTGTTTCAAAAAAGGTGTTTGATGGCTTTAATTTAGGCGTTAATTATACCTATGCAAAATTTGAAGAAACAGGAGGTAGTAATCCAGATTTTGAAGCAGGTTTTAATACTCCAGAACATAAAGTGAAGGTTCAGTTTGGAAAAGAAAAACTATTTAAAAACCTTGGATTTAATGTAAACTACAGATGGCAAGATTCGTTCTTATGGGAATCTTCTTTCTACGATGGAATGGTTGCTGCTAGATCCGTAGTTGATGCACAAGTAAATTATGCAATACCAAGCTTAAAATCTATCATTAAACTTGGAGGGGCTAATTTAGGCGGTAAAGAGTATTTTAGTGCTCCAGGTGTTGGTGCAACAGGTTCTCAGTATTACCTTTCTTGGACAATTAATAATTAAGTAGTTTGTTCTTTTTTTAAGAGAACATACATATCTAATAAAAAAAAGGTTGAGCTTAGCTCAACCTTTTTTTATTTATAAAACCCTTTATATTTTTATGAGAGCATTGAAACAGCTCTTTTGAGGGAAGCAATAAAAACATCAATTTCTTCTTTGGTGTTGTAAAAAGAAAAGGAAGCTCTGATGGTTCCAGGAATTTTGTAAAAATCCATAATCGGTTGCGCACAGTGATGTCCGGTTCTAACGGCAATACCGAGCTTGTCTAAAAGAACCCCAATATCATAGGGATGAATTTCTCCAACATTAAAAGAGATGACCGCTGTTTTTTCTACAGTTGTACCGTAGATTTTTAGGCCTTCAATTTTTAATAACTCTTCTGTTCCGTATTCTAAAAGGTCGTGTTCGTAAGAGGCAATATCAAAACCTACTGCATTCATATAGTCTAAAGCCGTTCCAAAAGCGATTCCTCCACAAATATTTGGTGTTCCCGCTTCAAATTTATGAGGTAAACCCGCGTAGGTTGTTTTTTCAAAGCTAACGGTATCGATCATTTCTCCGCCACCTTGATAAGGAGGTAGTTTTTCTAACCATTCTTTTTTACCATACAATAAACCAACCCCTGTAGGACCGCATAACTTGTGGGCAGAGGCTACATAAAAATCAACATTTAACGCTTGTACATCTGGTTTAATATGAGGGGTTGCTTGAGCTCCGTCAATTAGAACTGCAGCACCAAATAGATGCGCTTTTTCAATAATTTCTTCAATAGGATTTACAATTCCTAGAGCATTAGAAACGTGGTTACAGAAGACAATTTTTGTTTTTTCATTGACCAAACTATGATACACGTCCATTTGCAAAGAACCATCTAAACTCATTGGAATTACCTTTAAAATAGCACCTGTTTTCTCACACAACATTTGCCAAGGAACAATATTGGAATGATGTTCTAAAGCCGACACAATAATTTCATCGTCTTTTTGTAACAATGTTTCAAACCCTGAAGCCACCATATTGATACTATGGGTTGTTCCTGAGGTTAGTATAATTTCGTANGCATGCGCTGCATTAAAATGTTTTTGAATTTTTATACGGGCTTCCTCATACTTATCTGTAGACTCTTGACTTAANGTGTGAACACCTCTATGAATATTTGCATTGAAATTGCTATAATAATCAACAATAGTATCAATAACTATTTGCGGTGTTTGTGAGGTGGCGGCATTGTCAAAATAAACCAAAGGCTTGCCGTTTACNGTTCTATTTAGAATTGGGAAATCTTTTCGAATTTTATCAATATTTATCATACGAATCGAATTTATAATGCAAAGATAACGGTTGATTTTTTAAAGTTTTCAAAAAGACAATATGATTTTCTTATTTTCGCATAACTAAAACCTTATGATGAAGATTTTTAAGAGAATACTCCTTTTATTAACGGTAGTGATTACCAGTACCGTCNTTTATAATTATCCGAAATTAAATATTTTGGCAGGATATTCTGCAAAAAANACAGCTTCTTCTGNTTTTTTAGCCAACAGAAGTTTGGCTTTGACAGATAGTACCGATACTAATTTTTCGCCAGTTCATTTAGCCTCAGATAAAATTGATTTAGAAAATAAAACGGCCAGCTCCTCTGTGTTTGGCTTGTTGTCGAGAAAGGCCNTTTATAGAGAAGGGTTAGGAAGTGTTTTAACNCTCAGAGATACAGACGAAACAACCGTTTATTCAACACCTAATAGATNGTTTTTGGATACNNCAAATTTGTATCCTTTTTGGAATGCATCTCAAAAAGATACCGTGTTTGGAAACATCAATTATAAAAAACTAGATAAAACAATAGACGCTCTTTGTGAAGCTTCTAATACAAGGGCTATTGTAGTTGTCTATAAAGACAAAATTATTGGAGAACAATACGCGAGAGGGTTTCGTCAGGACTCCAAAATATTAGGATGGTCGATGACAAAAAGTATTTTAAGTACTGTTTTTGGAGTGCTGCAGTATCAAGGAAAATTAAATGTACAAAACAGAGCACTTGTAGAATCTTGGCAGAATGATGCAAGAAAAGACATTACACTTCATAACTTACTACAAATGAATTCTGGCCTAGAATGGGATGAAAATTATGACGAAATTTCTGATGCGACTAAAATGTTGTTTTTAGACCGGGATATGAGTAGAGCGCAAGAAAACAAGCCTCTAGTGGGCAAGCCAAATGAATCTTGGAATTATTCTTCCGGAACCACAAATTTATTATCCAGGCTTTTAAGAAATCTGTTTAAAACACATCAAGAGTATTTAGACTTTTGGTATTCAGATTTAATTGATAAAATAGGGATGAGCACCATGGTTTTAGAAGCTGATTTAAGCGGAAACTATGTTGGTTCCTCTTATTCCTGGGCAACTGCCAGAGATTGGGGTAAGTTAGGGCTCTTGTACCTTCATAACGGGAATTGGAACGGAGAACAACTCTTTGACAAAAATTGGGTAGAGTATGTAACCACACCAACACCAGGATCTAGCGGTGTGTATGGTGCACATTTTTGGTTAAATACAGAAGGGCAATTTAAAGACGTTCCAAAAAACATGTATTGTGCACATGGATACCAAGGCCAAAGGGTGTATGTTTTACCAGATCAAGATTTAGTAGTTGTTCGCTTTGGATTATCTGAATTTGAAGAGAATGAGTTTTTGAAGGGGATCTTGGAGGCGATCGAGTAAAAATGAAAAAACCACGCAATTTGCGTGGTTTGTTTTTATATTAGTAATAAGGTAAGTTTTTATAAATCAAACCCGATATTAACACCCAATTTTTTGGCAATTAACTCAGTGATTCGCTGTTTTACTTCTGGTATTTTTACGCTTTCTAAAACCGTATTTGCAAAGGCATACATTAATAAAGCCTTTCCTTCTTTCTTCGGAATACCCCTTTGTTGCATGTAAAACAAAGCTTCATCATCTAATTGGCCAATTGTACATCCATGAGAACATTTTACATCATCTGCAAAAATCTCAAGTTGAGGTTTTGCATTAATTGTAGCTTTATCATTTACTAAAACATTATTGTTTTGTTGATATGCATTTGTTTTTTGAGCCTCTTTTTCAACAACAACCTTTCCGTTAAACACCCCTGTAGAGCGATCGTCATAGATTCCTTTATAATCTTGATGACTCTCACAATTTGGCTCTATATGATGCACTAAAGTATGATGATCAACGTGTTGCTTTCCTTCAATAATCGTAATCCCTTTTAAGATTGAATCGATGTGTTGTCCTTTTTGATAAAAATTCAAGTTGTTTCTTGTAATATTTCCACCAAATGAAAACGTGTGAACAGCAACAACACTATTCGATTGTTGCTCTATATAAGTGTTGTCTACTAAAGAAGCATTGGTTTTGTCATTCTGNATTTTATAATAATCTACAAAAGCTCTTTTGTCTGCAAAAATTTCTGTTACTGCATTTGTTAAAACAGGATTCGTTGTCAAGCTCTGATGACGTTCTATAATTTGAACATGTGCATTTTCCTCAACAACAATTANATTTCTTGGCTGTAACATTGTTGCCGATTCAGAACCTGTTGTGAAATTAATAATCTGAATTGGTTTTTTAACTTCAACATTTTTAGGAATATAGATATAAGCACCTTCGTTGGCAAAAGCNGTGTTTAAAGAAGTTAGGTTGTCCTTTTTTGCAATTTTATTAAAATAATTTTCAATAACTACCTTATATTTTTGCTTACTTAAAGCCGCAGACATTAGGCAAACATCAAAATTATCATGTGTCGTTTCTGAGAGAAAAGAATTGTACTTACCATCAACAAAAACAAGCTTATAGGCATCAATATCGTGTATAAAATATTTTTTTACATCAGAAAGTTCAATGTCGTTTTCTTTATTCGGAAAGATGCTATAATCCGGCTTTAAAACAGTGTTTAAAGAAGTATATTTCCATGCTTCTAACTTTTTTGTTGGAAAGCCTAGATCTTCAAAATTTTGAAATGCTTCTGAACGAATCTCATGTACATCAGAATTCGTATCTACACGGTTTTCAAATGCTACGTACGATGATAATATTTTATCTTTTAATTCCATCTTTTTAGCTTATATCTTAAACTAATTCTTGTTTAATCCAATCATATCCTTTTGCTTCTAACTCTAGAGCTAGAGAGGCATCTCCAGATTTTACAATTTTTCCATTGTGTAAAACGTGCACAAAGTCTGGAACAATATAATCGAGTAGGCGTTGGTAGTGCGTAATAACAATTACGGCATTGTCTTTAGATTTTAGTTTGTTAACTCCGTTAGCAACAATACGCAGTGCATCGATATCTAACCCCGAATCTGTTTCGTCTAAAATAGCTAATTTTGGATCTAGCATCGCCATTTGAAAAATTTCATTACGTTTTTTTTCTCCTCCGGAAAAACCTTCGTTTAAGGAGCGAGACAGAAATTTACGGTCTATTTCTAATAATTCAGACTTTTCGCGAATCATTTTCAACATGTCTTTAGCAGGCATGTCTTCCAAACCTTTTGCTTTTCGAGTTTCGTTAATGGCTGTTTTTATGAAATTGGTTACAGAAACTCCTGGGATTTCTACAGGGTATTGGAAAGACAGGAAGACGCCATTATGTGCTCTTTCCTCTGGAGCTAACTCACTAATATCTTCTCCATTTAACTCAATGGTTCCATCAGTAACTTCATATTCTTCTTTTCCCGCAATGATATTTGCCAATGTACTTTTTCCCGCACCATTTGGACCCATAATCGCATGAACTTCGCCTGCTTTTACTTCTAAATTCAATCCTTTTAAAATTGATTTATCATTTATGCTTGCTTGTAAATTTTCTATTTTTAACATCCTTTTTTATACTAAGTGCCTTTAAGTGTTAACTGTAGGCGTTTTTGTTTATTTAATTATCCTACGGAGCCCTCTAAACTGATTTCCAATAACTTCTGAGCTTCTACAGCAAATTCCATCGGAAGCTTGTTTAACACTTCTTTGCTAAACCCGTTTACAATTAAAGCGATTGCTTTTTCAGTATCAATTCCTCGCTGATTACAGTAAAACAATTGGTCTTCTCCAATTTTACTTGTTGTCGCTTCGTGTTCTATTTGCGCTGATTTGTTTTTAACTTCGATATATGGAAATGTGTGAGCACCACAAGCATTTCCCATCAATAAAGAATCGCATTGGGAGAAATTACGTGCATTTTCTGCCCTTGAATTTATTTGCACTAAACCTCTGTATGAATTTTGAGAATGACCTGCAGAGATTCCTTTTGAAATAATCGTTGACTTGGTATTTTTACCCAAGTGAATCATCTTTGTACCNGTATCTGCTTGTTGGTGGTTATTTGTTACTGCAATTGAGTAAAATTCACCAACAGAGTTGTTTCCTTTTAAGATACATGAAGGATATTTCCAGGTAACCGCAGAACCGGTTTCTACTTGTGTCCAAGAAATTTTTGCATTATTTTCACAAAGACCTCTTTTAGTAACAAAATTATAAACGCCTCCTTTTCCTTCTGCATTTCCTGGATACCAGTTTTGAACCGTAGAATATTTTATTTCTGCATCGTCCATGGCAACGAGCTCTACCACAGCGGCATGAAGCTGATTTTCATCCCTGCTTGGAGCAGTACATCCCTCTAGATAAGAAACATAGCTGCCTTTATCAGCAACAACTAAGGTTCTTTCAAACTGTCCTGTTCCTCCTTCATTAATTCTAAAATAGGTAGACAATTCCATAGGACATCGAACTCCTTTTGGAATGTAACAAAACGACCCATCAGAGAAAACAGCAGAATTTAACGCTGCATAAAAGTTGTCTTTTGTTGGAACAACAGTTCCTAGGTATTTTTTTACCAATTCTGGATGTTCTTGGATTGCTTCAGAAATAGGCATGAAAATAATCCCTTTTTCACCAAGTGTTTTTTTGAAAGTGGTTGCAACAGACACAGAATCCATGACAATATCTACCGCGACGTTGGCTAATTTTTTTTGTTCGTCCAAGGAAATTCCTAAACGTTTAAAAGTGTCTAATAATTCTGGATCAACCTCGTCTAAAGAATTTAATTTTGGTTTTTCTTTTGGCGCAGAATAGTATGCAATATCTTGAAATTTTGGTTTTTCATAACGAACATTCGCCCATTCAGGTTCTTCCATTTGTTCCCAAACTCTAAAAGCTTCTATTCGCCAATCGGTCATCCATTGGGGTTCATTTTTCTTTTTAGAGATAGCGCGAACAACATCTTCATTCAACCCTTTGGCAAAGGTCTCACTTTCAATATCCGTATAAAAACCATATTCGTATTCTTTGGTTTTTAATTCTTCTCTTAAATCGTCTTCAGTATATTTTGACATCTTTTTCTAATTTTTAAAGCGAAAATGATTCCCCACAACCACAAGTTCGGTTTGCGTTTGGTTGTTAAATACAAATCCTTTTCCGTTTAAACCACCAGAGTACTCTAAAGTAGTTCCTACTAAGTATAAAAAACTTTTTTTATCAACAATAATTCTCACGTTATTTTCTTCAAAAACCTTGTCGTTTTCTTCTTTTTTATTATCAAAGGTTAAATCGTAGGACAGCCCTGAGCATCCTCCACTTTTTACCCCAACTCTTACAAAGTCTTTTGTAGCGTCAAAGCCTTCATCGATCATCAATGCGACTACTTTTTTCTTTGCTGTATCTGAAACTTTTATCATGTTTTTAAATAGATTAATTTTAAATAGATTAAAATTAAATATGTTGCAAATATACAATATAAGTCTAATAAAAGACTCAAATTTCAATTATGAAACCTAATGGCACAATTGGATTTATTGATTACTCTTTAAAGGCAGGGTTATTGATAAAATCTGAATCTGAAAGAGTGAGTAGAAAGGCTTTTAAATCGGTTTTTTCTTNTGGGGTAAGTTGCACGCCTCCTTGCGCCACTTTTTTCATTAAAGGATCTATTGTAGAGGACGGTTTTAGGCCTTCTGAATAATGATTGATAACTTCTTCTAGGGTTGTAAATCGTCCGTCATGCATATAGGGAGCGTGAAAGCTAAATTTCGTACGGAAGGAGATTTAAATTTGCCGTTATCTGAGGGATCTCCTGTTATCGCCCCCAAACCTAGATCTTTAAATTCGAGATCTAAACCATTGTTGTGAAATTTATGATCTGTCCAGAGAGGATTATTATTACTTCCATGACAATGAAAACAGTCTCCTTTGGCCTCATCCATAAAAATAGTAAAGCCGTTTTGTTCTTTAGGGGTTAGGTTTTTTTCTCCACGCAAATATTGATCGAATTTAGAGTTACCAGAAATCAGCGTTCTTTCAAATTGTGCAATTGCTTTTGTTACTAATTCAGAGTCAATCTTTGACGAACCAAAAGCTTGCTGAAACAAAAACGGATAGGTTGCATGGTTTTCTAGTTTTTTAACGACAGTTTTCCAATCTGCATGCATTTCGATAGGGTTTGAAACCGGTTCTAGTGCTTGTTTTTCTAAACTAAATTCTTTTCCGTCCCAGGCAAAAAGCTCTTCAAAATTCCAAGCTAAATTGAATAAGGGCATTGAATTTCTTGTTCCAAATCGACCATCAATTCCTTTGCTAAACCGCTCGTTATTTGTAAAAGAGGCTGCTGGATCGTGGCAAGTTGCACAAGACTGAGTTTCGTTGCCAGATAAAATTTTATCAAAGAATAATTTTTTTCCAAGAGCAACTCCCTCCTCAGTTAATGGATTGTTTGTTGGGATAATTGGAGCGATTAATTTGTCTTGAAAAAGGATTGGAATTTCTAACACATAAGGAACAGGGATGTATGTTTCCTCCTCTTTAGACGAGCAACTCATCAGAAGAAAAAAGAAGAAAAAGTAAACCCAGTAGTTTTTCATAAATGAATAGTATATATGGCTTTAAAACAGAACGAGAAAAAAGAATTGATTTCTTAATCTGAAGTTTCTAGCGTTGCTACTTTTTGGAGCATTTTATCGTCTTGATGTAAAATTCTATAAAAACCAAGATCACCAAAAAGAGAGTTTGCAATCGCTGCTTTTAGGTATTTTTTAATACGCTGTCTTGTTTTAAAGGATGATTTTTTTTCGATCTTTTGACCTGTCAAATAAGTCTCTAAAATGGTTTCGTCTGCATCAAAATCTGAAATAAAAGCATTGAGAGTCCATTTACCAAGAGAGGCTCTGTTGTTGTCTACAAAATTAAAAGCAAAATCATTGATAGAATTGAAGTAGAACCCCGAGAGATAAGAAGAGGTGTCTATGGCAACAAAAACATCTGGAATTATCCCACCACCACCATAAACAATCTTTCCTTTTGGAGTTTTAAATTGTAGAGAGTCTATTGTTTTTATACTGTCTTTACTTAGCAATTCTCCGCTAAAAACTCTTTGTTGATAGTCTTTGTAGTAGTTTTCATTACCATTTTTAGCATATGGTTTTTGAATAGAGCGCCCTGTGGGCGTATAATATCTTGCAGTTGTTAAACGGACAGCAGAACCATCTCCTAAATCCATTTCTATTTGCACCAATCCTTTTCCAAAGGAACGACGTCCAACAATGGTTCCTTTGTCATTATCCTGGAGGGCTCCAGCCACAATTTCTGAGGCAGAAGCAGAATTTTCATCAATCAATATATACAAGCCCCCTTTTTTGAAACTGCCTTTAGCGCTTGAAAAAGATTTTTCAATTTTATTTTGATTGTTTTTTGTGAATACAATCAGCGTGTTCTCTTCTAAAAACTCATCAACAATACGATTTGCAATGTCTATAAAACCACCACCATTTCCGCGTAAATCTAAAACGAGAGCGGTCATTCCTTGATCAATTAACGTTTGAAGAGAAGACTTAAATTCTCTGAAAGTATTTCGAGCAAAACGATCTATTTTAATATATCCAAGAGCATCCGAAAGCATGTAGGCCAAGTCTACACTTTTAATATTTACTTTTCCACGAGTAACTTGAACAGTGAAAAGAGAATCATTACTTTTTCTATACAATTGTAGCGCAACGGTTGTCTTTGGTTTTCCTTTTAAGTACTTAGGAATATTGTTACTAGAGATGTTTTTACCAAACAAGGTGTCTTTGTCTGCTATTAAAATTCTGTCTCCAGATTTGATGCCTGCTAGAATGCTTGGACCTCCTTTTATGGGCTGGATAACNGTTATGGAGTCGTTGATCATTCTAAATTGCACACCGATTCCCTCAAAATTACCTTGCATTCTCTCTTGAACAGCTTGTAAGTTCTCTTTAGGAATGTATACGGAATGTGGATCTAATTCTCCCAACATTTCATTGATGGCAATATCTAANAAGTTTTCGGTGTCAACGTTGTCTACGTATTCTTTTTCAATAAAATTGATTAGTTTTTTTATCTTTANTTCTTGCGCAGCATTTTTTGAAAAAGACCATAGACTAGAGGAGCCTCCATTCATTAAAGCACCAATAAAAANCCCNAAAATAAGAGCTAAAGAAAAATATAGAGGAAGGTTGTTTTTATTATTCATAAGGCAAATGCATGATCTCAACTCCTGCTTTATCTAAAAAATCAATGCCAGAAGCATCTTTGTAAGCGTTCGCAAAAACAACGCGTTTTATTCCTGCTTGATGAATTAATTTACTACACTGCGTACAAGGAGACAATGTAATGTATAGAGTTGCTCCGTTTGCCGATTGAGTAGAAGAGGCTACCTTTAAAATGGCATTGGCCTCCGCATGTAAAACNTCCCATTTTGTGGCACCTGAATCATCTTCACAACAATTGTCAAAGCCAGATGGGGTTCCGTTGAACCCATCAGAAATAATCATCCGATCTTTTACAATTAAAGCCCCTACTTGTTTCCGTTTGCAATGTGAGAGTTTACCCCACTCAAAGGCCATTTTTAAATAGGCGCGATCGTATTTTAATTGTTTCTTTTCTGTCATTACAACGAAAGTAAAAAGATTTGTAGAAATAAGACGTTAATAATTCAACAAAATTTGTTTACCAAAAAATTCTGTTGAACATCATTTGCAATGAAAAACCAATGACTATTGAGGAGCATACCATAACCCAATCTCTTTTTGTAACATTAAAAAAATAGTGAAGAATATTTCCTAGTATCAAAACTGCTAAAACAATGATAACTTGAGCGGCTTCAATACCCAGTGCAAATTCTAGCAGCGGTAAAAGCTTGTCTTCTTCTTTGCCAATCATCATTTTAAAGTAATTGGAAAAGCCTAGGCCATGAATACATCCAAAAACGAGCCCCAAAATTAAATTAGTATTTTCTTTACCTGATGTTGATTTTTTAGTGCTAAATACATTTATAATTCCAGTGATACAGATGGTCAGTGGGATTAAAAATTCAATCAAGTCCATTTTTATACTGAGAATTCCATAGGCAGATAAAGCAAGTGTAACTGAGTGTCCAATGGTAAATAAAGTAACAAGCCAGACTACTTTTTTAAATTGATGAAAGCTGAAGATAACCGCTAGAACAATCAAGAATAAAATATGGTCATAGGCAGCAAAGTCTAACACATGGTAAAGACCCATTTTGAAATAAAGGATAAATTCATTCATTTTGATGTTTAATTAAATAGACTTCTCCAAAGATATTAAAAAGCGAGCACTATTAAATTTAAATTTTTAGAATTTGTGCTGTTGTTTATTTCCATTGTATCTCTTTTTGCGGTGTTGCCAATATCATATTTTCCTCTTAGATTTCTCCATTTTTGACAAGAAATAATGTAAAAAAACAGCAGTCTAACTAAATAAAAGGATTTTATTTTTAACTTTCATTACAAAACTTATATTTGTGTTATACACAGTTGCATGCAAAAAGGACTCAAATAAAAACCACATTCGAATTATATTAAGCTGAAGGTTTTTTGACCCATTTTATTGGAGCTCTACCGAGAAAGATGCTAATGAAGCGATTTTCGTGCATTTTAATCCTGATGGAGGTGATTCTGGTCATGAAAAAAAGAATCTTGAGTTATTTGTGCGTGCAATTCGTGCTCACTTGTCACCCTACATATTCTGATGGTAATGCCTTTTTGATCGTATTCGTTAATTTAAAAACTAAAAGCAGCAGCAAATGGGATCGTAATTTTAAGGTCTGCGCTAAAAACGCACTATGTAAGGGATTGTTGAGGTTAGAACCTAAACAAAACAAAATTGGATTTCCCTATAAAGAAGTCCGATTAAGCATCCATTTATTTTGAAGTTTTGCAAGTAACACAGGAATTTTTACTGAATAAACGTTCTATTTTAAATCAATAAATCAATGAAACACTTTTTCACATTTTTAGTGGCAGTATTAATCACTGCAAGNACCTATGCCCAAGTGGGTATTGGTACGTCAAGCCCAGACGCCTCAGCAGCCTTAGATATAACCTCTACCACAAAAGGATTATTNATGCCAAGAATGACCAATGCACAGCGTTTAGCGATTGCAAGTCCAGTTGNAGGGTTACAGGTCTTTGTCACAGATTTTGATGGAGGTAGTTTTATGTTTTATGACGGGACAAAATGGGGTACACTATCTTTTACAAAAACGATTCCAGAGGCTCCCACAATTTCAGGGGTTGCATCCGGTAACACAGAAGTTGTAATTTCGTTTACAGCTCCATCAAGTGATGGAGGCGCTGCAATAACATCTTATACAGCCACCTCAAATCCAGGAGCTATAACAGGTACTGTAAGTCAAGAAGGTAGTGGTGATATCACAGTAACAGGTTTAACCACTGGTACCGGGTATACTTTTACAGTTACTGCTACCAATACAATAGGTACAAGTGCGCCTAGTGCTGTATCAAGTTCAGTAGTACCAGCCCCACTACAGGTAGGTGATTTTTATCAAGGCGGTGTTGTTTTTCATCTATTTGTACCTGGAGAAACAGGTTATGTTTC
>JGI26080J50196_1000821_pt1 | contig 14018 bp, 10 predicted proteins | sample SaaInl0LU_22_DNA_FD_50196 | JGI IMG/M metagenome (IMG submission 50196)
TTAAAAGAAGTAATTTAGCTAACTGCAATAAAAAAAAGAAAAAAATGACAAACGACGATAGAAAAATAAAAGAAAAACTACAACCAAAAACTTGGAACGAAATAAAAACAAACGACTCTTGGGCTATTTTTAAAATAATGGCCGAATTTGTTGAAGGATATGAAAAACTGAGTAAAATTGGTCCTTGTGTTTCTATTTTTGGCTCTGCAAGAACAAAACCAGATCATCCATACTACAAACTAGCAGAAGAAGTTGCTTTTAAATTGACTCAAAACGGTTATGGTGTAATTACAGGTGGTGGACCCGGAATTATGGAAGCTGGTAACAAAGGCGCCAACCGAGGAAAAGGAACTTCTGTAGGTTTAAACATCGATTTACCTTTTGAACAACATGACAATCCTTGGATAGATTCTGGTAAAAGTTTAGATTTTGACTACTTTTTTGTTAGAAAAGTAATGTTTGTTAAATACTCTCAAGGTTTTGTAGTAATGCCAGGTGGTTTTGGCACTATGGATGAACTTTTTGAAGCGATTACCTTAATTCAAACCAATAAAATAGGGCGTTTTCCGATTATTTTAGTTGGCACAAAATTTTGGGGCGGTTTGTTAGATTGGATTAAAAATACTCTTTTAGAAGAAGGTAATATCTCTGAAAAAGACTTGAACCTTTTTAGAGTTGTAGATACTGCTGATGAAGCCATAGATCACTTAAATAAATTCTACGCCAAATATCAATTAAAACCAAACTTTTAAGAATACGATCAATAATACGATAGATAAATCAGAAATAAAATAAAAATTAAAAAATTGAAAAGACGTTATTACATATTTACAATATGCTTTTTAGCGTCTTTTTTTTGTTATTCTCAACAAAATGAAATTCAAATAAAAGCCTTATTAGACGCAACAAAAGAGACGCTAAAAATACAGCAAGAAATTATTTTTTACAACACTTCAGATACTGTACTAAATAAAATATACCTTCATAATTGGGCAAATAGTTATCGAGATAGAAAAACACCCTTATCTAAACGATTTATTAAAGATTTTAAAAAAGATCTTTACTTTGCCAAAGAAAAAGAACTTGGCTCTTCAAGAATAGTTAGTCTTTCTGTAAATTTTGAAACTGCTACTTTTAAAGAATTAAAGGGACAAACTGATATTATAGAAATACTTCTTAATAAACCCCTTTTACCTAAAAAAGAAGTTAAAATAGCTGCAACCTATATTGTAAAAATACCAAATGCACGTTTTACCAAATACGGCAAGACAAAGAATGGCTATCATTTAAGATATTGGTACCTAACTCCTGCTATCTTCAAAAATGGCTGGCAGTTGATGAGCAACTTAAACTTAGATGATTTATATGAAAAGAATAGTAATTTTAAAATAGAAATAGACATACCAAAAGAATATGTATTAGAATCTAACCTCTATCAATATAAAAACCATAAAGAAACAAAGAAAAATTACTATTTAGTAGGTAAAAATAAGACAGATATAATTTTAAGCATCAACAAAGAAGCAAAATTAAAGTCATATAAAACGGATAGAATTAACGTTTATTCAGACATAGTTCCTAATAATTTAAACAAAAAAATAAGCACCAGTATTTTAAATAGAGAGTTACATTTTATTGAAAAATATTTAGGCAAATACCCACACTTAGAAATTTATATCGATAAAGTAACCCAAAGTAAAAATCCGATTTATGGTTTAAATCAACTACCTGACTTTATAAGTCCTTTTTCAGAAAATTTTAAGTGGGATATTAAGATGTTTAAAGCACTAACAAAAAGATACTTAGAAAACACAATACTTATCAATAAAAGAAAAGATTACTGGATAATCGATGCAATTCAAAATTATTTAATGATTGAGTATATTGAAACTTATTATCCAGAAATTAAACTTTTAGGAAAAGCCTCAAAAATATGGCCATTAAAAACTTTTAATTTTTCAAAATTAAAATTTAATGACAAGTACACATTTGTATATCAGTTTACTGCACGTAAGTTTTTAGATCAGGCATTAAACACCTCTGCAGACTCTTTATCTAACTTTAATAGAAAAATAATTAGCAAATATAAGGCTGGTCTTGGTTTTCGCTTCTTAAAAGGATATTTAGGAGATAGTATTTTAAACAATACTATTAAAGAGTTTTATCAAAAAAATAATTTAAAAATAACAGATAGCAATCAGTTTCAAAAAATATTAGCAGGCAAAACAACAAAAAAACTAGATTGGTTTTTTAATGATTACATTAAAACAAATAAAAAAATAGACCACACAATTACAAAAGTTTTAACTGAAAAAGACAGTTTTGCAGTAACTGTAAAAAATAAAATGAATAGCACAACTCCGGTTGCCATATACGCTTTAAAAGAAGACGAAATTATACATAAAAAATGGGTTTCAAACATTGATAGTACTAAAGTGATTAAATTTAAAAAAGGCAACTATGATACTTTTGTTTTAAATTATGAAAACTTATACCCAGAATTAAACACCCTAAATAATTGGAAAAAAATTGATAAGAAAATACTAAACAAACCTTTAAAATTATCATTCCTAAAAGACGTAAGTTCCCCTAAATACAATCAACTATTTTACCAACCAAATATTGATTATAATTTTTATAACGGTTTAATATTAGGGTTACAAATACATAACAAACCATTTATTAAAAGAAATTTCGATTTTAATATTGCCCCTTACTACGCAACAAAAAGTAATAGTGTTATTGGGCAATTTGCAGTAAATTACAATCAGTTTTTCGAGAAAACTAAAATCTATAAAACTAATTACGGCCTTCTTGGTGGCACCTCTGATTACGCGCCAAATCTATCTTACAAATTTTTAACACCTTACATGAATGTTATTTTTAAAAGAAAAAGCTTAAGAGACGCAACATCAGAGTTTTTAACTGCAAAATTAATTCATATAGATAAAGAAGTTGCCATTAATACCCTTAAAACAGAAAGAGATAATTATAGCATATTTAGCTTAAGCTACAACTATAGCAACCCAGATATTATTAAAGAATTTAGGTATAAGATTAGTACAGAATTTGCTAAAAACTTTTCTAAAGCAGCACTAGATCTTAGATTTAGATCACTTACATCTAGTGATACACAACTAGATTTTAGATTTTTTGCTGGAGTATTTTTTAAAAATAACACTACAGATGATTATTTTAGTTTTGGCCTAGACAGAAGTAATGATTATTTATTTGAATTGAATTACTTGGGTAGGTCTGAAAGTACTGGTTTTTTTAGCCAACAATTTATAATTACTGAAGGTGGTTTTAAATCAATATTACCAGTAAGATTTGCAAATCAATTTATGGCATCTAACAATTCGAGTATCGGCTTATGGAAGTGGGTAGAATTTTACAATGATGTTGCTTTTCTTAAAAATAAAAACAGCCCTATTTACTTTGCTTATGAAAACGGAATTCGATTTAATTTTGTGCATGAAATTTTCGAAATTTATTTTCCTTTATATTCTAATAATGGCTGGGAAGTAGCTCAAGAAAGATACCCTCAAAAAATACGCTTTTCTATTTCTTCAGATGTAAAATCTATTTATAATTTTTTTAGGCGTGGATTGTTCTAAAAACAATAAAAATAACCAATAGCATTCGTTTTTATTAAATAATCATCAATAAAATTAAGATATATAGTTGTATTATTATTAAATTCTTAATAAATTTTTATATTTTTAAATATCAACTAAAAAAACTATATTTGCATTCTATAAAAATCGAATAAAGATGCTGCCTAAAACACCTCCTAAAAACAAACAAAAACTTTCTTTCGAAGATTTTAAAGCTGAAGTTTTAAATGACTATAAAATTGCTAAAATTAGTAGAGAGTGTAGTTTATTAGGAAGAAGAGAGGTTTTAACAGGAAAAGCAAAGTTTGGTATTTTTGGAGATGGTAAAGAAGTACCACAATTAGCCATGGCTAAAGCTTTTAAAAAAGGCGATTTTAGGTCTGGTTACTACAGAGATCAAACTTTTATGATAGCCATTGGAGAGCTTACGGCTCAGCAATTTTTTGCAGGGTTGTATGCACACACTAACATTGAAGCAGACCCAATGTCTGCAGGAAGACAAATGGGCGGTCATTTTGCTACTCATAGTTTACATGATGATGGCACTTGGAAAGATTTAACAAAACAATACAATTCAAGCTCAGATATTTCTCCCACCGCAGGACAAATGCCACGTTTATTAGGATTAGCACAAGCTTCAAAAATATATAGAAACGAAAAAAGTGTTCAGTACAAAGCTACCTTTTCAAAAAACGGAAATGAAATTGCTTGGGGAACAATTGGCAACGCAAGTACTAGTGAAGGCTTGTTTTTTGAAACTATAAACGCTGCAGGAGTTTTACAAGTACCAATGCTAATGAGCGTTTGGGATGATGAATACGGTATTTCTGTTCACGCAAAACATCAAACAACAAAAGAAAGTATTTCAGAAATTTTAAAAGGTTTTCAAAGAGATCAAAATAATAATGGATATGAGATATTTGTTGTAAACGGTTGGGATTACACACAATTAATTGATGTTTATAACAAAGCTTCTAAAATAGCAAGAGAAGAACATGTACCAATTTTAGTGCATGTAAAAGAATTAACGCAACCACAAGGCCACTCTACTTCTGGCTCTCATGAAAGATACAAAGACAAAGAACGCTTACTTTGGGAAAAGGAACATGATTGCCTATCTAAAATGAGAAAGTGGATTTTAGATTTTGAATTGACAACTAAAGATGGTGATATATTAAAAATTGTTGACAAAGAGGAAGAAATCATCATTTTAGAAAAAGAAGCAAAAAAAGAGGTAATTAACGCAAAAAGAAATGCTTGGAATGCCTTTATAGATGAAATTAAAGTCGAAGTAACAACAGCTTCTAAACTATTAGAAAAGATTACGAATATTAGCAAAAACGGCAACTTTATTTCTAAACTAAACAAAGACTTAAACTTAATTGTAGAACCTAGTAGAAAAGATATTTTATCTGCAACTAGAAAGACACTAAGATACATTAAAGATGAAAACTTTGCAGAGAAAATTGTTTTGCAAAATTTCATAAAAAAAGCATTAGAAGTAGCTACTGAAAAATTTTCATCAAAACTATATAGCGAATCAGAATTTAGAGCAACTAATGTTGCTGATAAAAAACCAATATACGCTCAGAATAAATCTTTGGTAGATGCCAGAATTATAATGAGAGATAATTTTGACGCGCTATTAAAAAAATACCCTGAAGTTGTTATTTTTGGAGAAGATGCTGGTTTTATTGGTGATGTTAACCAAGGCCTAGAAGGACTTCAAGAAAAATATGGTGACATACGAGTTTCGGATACAGGAATAAGAGAAGCAACCATTATAGGACAAGGTATAGGTTTAGCAATGAGAGGATTAAGACCAATTGCAGAAATTCAATACTTAGACTACCTCTTGTATGCACTACAAATTATGAGTGATGATTTAGCAACGCTACAATACAGAACTTTCGGCAAGCAAAAGGCACCTTTAATTATTAGAACTCGTGGTCATCGCCTAGAAGGTATTTGGCATGCTGGCTCTCCTATGGGAGGCATCATAAATAATGTAAGAGGCATACATGTTTTAGTACCAAGAAATATGACAAAAGCAGCAGGTTTTTACAACACTCTTTTAGAAGGAGATGAACCTGCCCTAGTCATAGAATGTTTAAATGGGTATCGCTTAAAAGAAGAACTACCAATAAATTTAGGCGAGTTTAAAAACCCAATTGGTGTTGTAGAAACTATAAAAGAAGGAAGCGATTTAACGGTTGTTTCTTACGGATCTACTTTAAGAATTGTAGAAGAAGTTGCCAAAGAATTACAAGAAGTTAATATTGATATCGAAATAATAGACGCGCAAAGTTTACTGCCTTTTGATATAAATCAAGATTGTGTAAAAAGCATCTCAAAAACAAATAAATTGTTAATTATCGATGAAGATGTTCCTGGTGGTGCCTCTGCATATTTACTTCAAGAAATTGTAGAAAAACAGAATGCTTACATGTATTTAGATAGCAAACCAGCAACACTAACTGCAAAACAACATAGAACAGCATACGGAACCGATGGCGATTATTTTTCTAAACCTTCTGCAGAAGATATTTTTGAAAAAATATATGAAATCATGCACGAAGCTAATCCAAAGAAATATACTAGTTTGTATTCGTAGAATTAATAAAACAGCAAACAAACTTTAAATTTTTACATGACTAAACGTATGTAGATTGAAATATAAAAAGCTAGTCATCTTTCTAAAACCTTCAAACCAATAGCACACGCTAAACATCTTTTTGGTGTGCAATAATTATTTTTAAGCTCTAATAGAGCTTGTGTATCAAATGCATTTTTAGCGACCATATTAAGCGCTGAAAACTTAGAAATAATGTTGTTTTTTTCTGGTTTTATTTTTTGCAAAAGCATTAAGAAAAAATCTTCATCAACAGCTCCTTTAGATTTTTGATATAAAAATTTTAGTGGAATTATAGTATTTATAATTAAGAGGTCTATAAATGATTTGGTTAATTTTTTTGATGATAATTTTGAGTTTGACTCAAAACTGTAATGTGTTTTCCAAAATAAAGGAACTGAAGTTGAAAAAGTAGTATAAAAGTCTTCTACAGTATCGATTTCCATTATTTTTGAAAATAAATTTTGCTGAACATTATATAACGAAACCAATTGCGCTATTCGAATTGTTGGAAAATTATTTGGCCGCATTCTAAAAAATGAAAACAGGTTGCTAGAAATTGGCTCTAATTGATGTTTGTGTTTTAAATAATTGTACTCTTTTTTTAATGTTAAATAATACTCATCTTCAATTGATTGCTCTAAAAAGCCAGCCTGACCAAATAATAATGCAGAAAACTGATGTTGATTAAAACTCACTTTCTGAATGATTGAAAAATCTATAGACTGTGCTAATCTTAAAAAAGCTTCTTGATTTATTTTTAACCCAAAGTTTTTAGCTAATAATTGAAATAAAACAGCTTCAAAATTATGGGTCTCCCTCATAAGTAGAGTATTAATTTCATCAGACTTTCTTTCTAACCTTTCAAAAAACAACCGCTCTTTCCAATTATTTAAAATAAAAGAATCGATATTATTTATTTCTTTTTCACATAAAATCCACCGAGATTCTATTGTAAATAGATTCCGATAATTGTTTAATGCAGAAGAAAGAATACAATCTTGCAAAACTAAAACGGGTATAGGCAGATTGTTTTTCATAAAAATAGCAACATCATTAAACCAGACAACATGTAAAATTGTGGCATCATAATTTTTATCGGTTTCATGATGATGTTGGTACCAATCCGATGCATGTAAATGAATTTCTACATTACCAACCCAATATTGATTCTCTATGATTATTTCTGAGTTTAAGAAGTCTGGTCCTGAATTTAAATTATGTGTACCAGGTTTTACAACAACAAGCGACTCTTTATTCGTAGTTTGCAGGTTTTTAATAGACAATAACTGGTATTGCCATACATAATGAAGAAATTCTTCATTCATAGTTTTTTCTTAAAGATACAAAAAAATAAAAGCAATGTAAAAATTACCAGCTTCTTAACTAAACCATCAAAATAATGCATTATTTTTGCAACAAATTATACCAATGAATATTATTGATAGTCTTAAATGGCGCTACGCTGTTAAAAAATTTGACTCAGAAAAACAACTTTCAGAGACCAAAGTAAACACCTTAAAAGAAGCGTTTAACCTAACAGCTACTTCATACGGATTACAACCTTTAAAATTAGTTGTAGTTAAAAATAAAGAACTGCAAAAAAAGTTAGTTGCGCATTCTTGGAATCAGAAACAAATAGAGCAAGCATCTCATGTATTAGTAATTTGTATTCCTAAAAATTACACCTCAAAAGAAGTAGAAAACTATTTTAATTTGGCTCAAAAAATAAGAAAAACTCCTACAGAAGTTACCAAACCTTTTCAAGAGTTTTTAACCAAAGAAATTGATAGTAAAACACAGGACGAATTATTTTTATGGAACAAAAACCAAGCATATATTGCCCTTGGCAACTTAATGACTGTTTGTGCTGTAGAAAAAATAGATGCCTGCCCGATGGAGGGATTTATTGCTGAAAAATATGAAGAAGTACTAAATTTAACCGAACAAAACTTATCTGCAATCTTAGTATTACCAGTAGGTATTAGAGCAAATGATTGCTATATGAAAGATTTAAACAAGGTTAGAAAAGAAGTATCAGAAGTTGTTTTAGAAATTAACTAAAACCTAATATATTAAAAAATATAGAATGAGTGAAGCAGTAAGAAAACTAGACCCTAAAAGTGTTTGGAATCATTTTGCAGATTTAAATGCAGTACCAAGACCTTCTAAAAAAGAAGAGCGAATTATTGATTTTATGGTGCAATTTGGAAAAAAATTACAACTAGAAACCTTTGTAGACAAGGTAGGAAATGTAATTATTAAAAAACCAGCAACAAAAGGTTTAGAAAATCGAAAAGCAGTGGTACTTCAGAGTCATTTAGATATGGTACATCAAAAAAACACAGATACTGTATTTGATTTTGATAACCAAGGTATTAAAATGCTAGTAGATGGAGATTGGGTAACTGCTGACGGAACCACTTTAGGGGCTGATAACGGATTAGGTGTTGCGGCTATTATGGCAGTATTATCTTCTGATGAGATAGCGCATCCTGATATTGAGGCGCTTTTTACCATTGACGAAGAAACTGGCATGACTGGTGCCATGGGTTTAGAAGGCGGCATATTAAACGGAGAAATTCTTTTAAACTTAGATACAGAAGAAGATAATGAAATTGGCATTGGTTGTGCTGGCGGTGTAGATGTTACAGCTATTAGAAGCTATAAAAACGAAGTAACTCATTCAAAATCAATCGCCTATAAAATTTCTATTAAAGGACTAAACGGAGGTCATTCTGGCATGGATATTCATAAAGGATTAGGAAATGCCAATAAAATTATGAACCGATTATTATTTGATGGTTTCACAAATTTTGGCTTACGAATATCTGAAATAAACGGAGGTAGTTTACGCAACGCAATACCAAGAGAAAGCAATGCAATAATTACTGTTGATGCCATTTCTAACGAGGCATTTTTATTAGAAACCAAATTACTTATTAACAATATTAAAGAGGAGTTTTTAACAACAGAACCAAGTTTAAATATTGTAATATCTGAAACAGATATGCCTAAAAAAGTAATGGAATTAGGCGTGCAAGAAGGTTTCTTAAAATCGATGTACACAGCTTTAAACGGTGTTTATAGAATGAGTCCTACTATTACCGATTTAGTAGAAACGTCAAATAATATTGCAAAAGTTGTTTTAAAAAACGAAGTAATAAAAATAAGTTGCTTAACAAGATCATCTTCAGAAAGCAATAAATTAGACCTTAGCAATGCTTTAAAAGCTGCTTTTGAACTTTCTGGTTTTGACGTTACTTTTTCTGGTGAATATCCGGGTTGGCAACCCAATGTAAAATCAGCAATTTTAGAAGTTGCAGAAAACCTATACACTGCAATCAACAAAGAGAAACCTCATGTAGCTGCATGTCATGCAGGACTTGAGTGTGGTATACTTGGTCAAAACTACCCTAAAATGGATATGATTTCTTTTGGACCAACAATTTTAGGAGCACACTCGCCAGATGAAAAAGCAAGTATTTCATCAACAATAAAGTTTTTTAGCTTCTTAAAAGAAATTCTAAAAAACATTCCTCAAAAATAAATTTTAAGTTTTCTAAAATCAAAACTAGTTGAAAGTATAGAAAACACAAACACTTAAAAAAGAGAATAATCAGTTATAAAGAAGTAAAATTTACATTTTTGTTAACATCTTTCATTTTATTAAAAGATAAAAAAATGTAATTTTACTTCGAATTGAGATCACAATTTATAATGGGGAAAATAATTGCTATTGCAAATCAAAAAGGAGGTGTTGGTAAAACAACTACAAGTATAAATTTAGCTGCTGCTCTTGGGGTTTTAGAGAAAAAAGTACTGTTAATAGATGCAGATCCGCAAGCAAATGCTTCGTCTGGTTTGGGTATTAATGTAGACGATTTAACACTTGGCACTTACCAAGTGCTAGAGCATACAATTACAGCTAAAGAAGCTATTGTAAAAACAAACTCACCAAATGTAGATATTATTCCTGCTCATATTGATTTAGTTGCTATTGAAATTGAATTGGTAGACAAGCAAGATCGAGAATATATGCTAAAAAAAGCCTTGATAGATTTAAAAGGTGACTATGACTATATTTTGATAGATTGCGCACCATCACTTGGATTAATTACCTTAAATTCTTTGGTTGCTGCAGATGCGGTTATCATACCTATTCAATGTGAATATTTTGCGTTAGAAGGTTTGGGTAAATTACTAAACACCATCAAAAGTGTTCAAAACATTCATAACAAAGAACTAGATATCGAAGGACTTTTATTAACAATGTTTGATTCTCGCTTAAGACTATCGAACCAAGTTGTTGATGAAGTTAGAAAACATTTTTCTAGCATGGTTTTTGATACAATTATTAGAAGAAACACACGCTTAGGAGAAGCACCAAGTTATGGCGAAAGTATAATAGCGTATGATGCTACAAGCAAAGGGGCTGTAAATTATATAAATTTAGCCCAAGAACTATTAAAAAAGAATTCTTAATATGGCAAAAGCAACAAAAAAACAGGCTTTAGGAAGAGGATTATCTGCTTTGTTGCAAGAATCTTCTGCTGTAATTTCTGCTGCAGATAAAAATGCAGATAAATTAGTAGGTAATATTATTGAAATAGATTTAGATTTAATTGAAGTAAACCCTTATCAACCAAGAACATATTTCGATGAAAATGCTCTTAATGAACTAGCCGGCTCTATAAAAGAACTTGGTGTAATACAACCAATAACAGTAAGAAAACTAGAGGCTAACAAGTTTCAGTTAGTTTCAGGAGAAAGACGTTTTAGAGCTTCTAAATTAATAGACAACAAAACAATACCTGCTTATATTAGACTTGCTAACGATCAAGAAATGCTAGAAATGGCATTGGTAGAAAATATTCAACGTAAAAACTTAGATCCGATAGAAGTAGCTTTATCTTATCAACGATTGATAGATGAAATAAAGCTAACTCAAGAAAATTTAAGTATTAGAGTTGGTAAAAAAAGATCTACCGTTACCAATTATTTGCGTTTGTTAAAATTAGACCCAATTTTACAGACTGGTATGCGAGATGGTTTTATATCTATGGGACATGGTAGAGCGATGATTAATGTAGAAAACACAGAAGATCAGCTTGCTATTTATGAAAAAATTTTAAGAGATAAATTATCTGTAAGACAAACAGAAGATTTTGTAAAAAACTTAAAATCGAAATCTACCCCTAAGCCAAAGAAAAAACAAGTGCCTAGCTACATAAAAAACAGCTTAAAAGAAATAAGCGAGTTTGTAGGCCATAAGGTAGATGTTAGTGTTAGCAGCAATGGAAAAGGAAAAATATCAATTCCCTTTCATTCTGAAGAGGACTTTAACCGACTAAAAAATTTATTAAAATAAGTGCCCTTTAAAAAATACATATACCTCTGTTTTTTTACTTTATTGAGTGCTAGTGTTTTTGCACAGAAAGATTCTATTACGGTAAATAAAAATGAAACTCTAAAAATAATCCCTCAAGGAAAAGGAGGCGTTTATGATGCTTTAGCACCATCTAAAGCGGCATTTTATTCTGCAATTTTTCCGGGAATGGGACAAGTTTACAATAAAAAATATTGGAAAACACCAATTGTTTGGGGAGCACTAGGTACAAGTATTTATTATTATTTAGACAACAACAAAGAATATAAAAAATATAGAACTGCATATAAGTTAAGAAAAAACAATCTTAAAGATGCTTTTACTTTAGAGGATGGCACAGAAATAATTTCATTAGAAACATTAGAGAGAGCCCAAAACCAATTACGCGAAAATAGAGATTTGTCTCTTTTAACTACCGTAATTTTATATATATTACAAATCGTTGAAGCTAGTGTTAATGCCCACCTACTTCAGTTTAATACCGATGATAATTTATCATTAAAACCTACTTTTATTAATGATCCGACTTGGGTAGAGGCACCGAAGGTTGGACTTAGAATTAAATATAATTTTTAAAATGAAGATTGCACTATTAGGATATGGAAGAATGGGTAAAGAAATTGAAAAGATTGCTTTATCTAGAGGTCATGAAATTGTAATTAAAAAAGACATAACTGATAAAATTGATATCACAAAGGCAGATGTTGCAATAGACTTTAGCATACCAAATGCTGCATTTGATAATATTAGTAATTGCATCAATAATCAAATTCCCGTTATCTCGGGAACAACAGGCTGGCTAAATAAATATGATGACGCAGTAAAACTCTGTGAAGAAAAAAATGGTGCTTTTATTTATGCTTCTAACTTTAGTCTTGGTGTAAATATTTTTTTTGAATTGAATAAGCAACTTGCCAAAATGATGCATGCTTTAGATGATTACTCAATTTCTATTGAAGAAATTCATCACCTGCAAAAATTAGATGCTCCAAGCGGAACAGCTATTACATTGGCTGAAGGTATTATTGAAAACACCGCAAAACAAAAATGGGAATTAGCAGATAAAACATCCGAAGAAAACATACCAATCACTGCCAAAAGAATTAAAGATGTACCAGGAACACATACGGTAGCTTACGAATCTGAAGTTGATAGTATTGAGGTAAAACACACTGCACACAATAGAAAAGGGTTTGCTTTGGGTGCTGTAGTTGCTGCAGAGTGGATTCTTGGTAAAAAAGGCGTTTTTACGATGAAAGACGTACTAAATATTAACTAATTTTATTACCTAGATAAGTATAAAATAGCATATTAGAGGCTGTTAGATTTAATTGAAAATAAATTGACTAACTGCTCGCTAACATCAAAATAAAATAATTATGACATTTATAGAATGGTTTATCTTTTTTTTATCAGTACAAGTTATTCATTTTTTAGGGACTTGGAAACTATATATTAAAGCTGGTAGAAAAGCTTGGGAAGCAGCAATTCCTATTTATAACGGAATAGTACTTATGCAGATAATAAATCGTCCTAAATGGTGGATCTTTTTATTGTTTATACCCGTTGTAAACCTTTTAATGTTTCCTGTTATTTGGATTGAAACAATTAGAACATTCGGCTTCCATAAAAAAATATACTCTTTTCTAGTTTTAGTATCTCTTGGTTTTTACACCTATTACATCAACTATACAAAAGACCCTAAATACTATGCAGAAAGAAGCTTAAAACCTAGATCTGAACTTGGCGAATGGGTAAGTTCTATAACATTTGCAATTATAGCTGCTACCTTGGTACACACCTATTTTATGCAACCTTTTACAATACCAACATCTTCTTTAGAAAAATCTTTATTGGTTGGAGATTATCTTTTTGTAAGTAAGTTTCATTATGGAGCAAGAATACCATCTACAGTAATTGCTGCACCAATGGTGCATGATTCTTTACCTTTTGTAAAAAATGCATCATACCTAAAAAAACCACAATTACCGTATACAAGATTACCAGGTATTCAAAAAATAAAAAATAATGATATTGTTTGTTTTAACTGGCCTGCTGACACATTGGCTACAATGTGGGGAGATACTTCTGGTAAATTCACATACAAACCAGTAGATAAAAAAACAAACTATGTAAAAAGAGCCGTTGGGATTGCTGGTGATACCCTAGAAATGAAAAACGGTTACTTTTATATCAATGGTATAAAAAACCAATTACCTGACAGAGCTAAACTACAGTTTTATTACACATACGAAGCAAAGAAACCAATTAGTCAGGCTACTTACCCTTCTTTTTTATTAGATAAAGAACGAACAAGGGTTTATAAAATTTTAACAGAATATTGGAACAATCCAAAAGTACAAGTAGCACTAAAGAAAAA
>JGI26080J50196_1000837_pt1 | contig 13846 bp, 9 predicted proteins | sample SaaInl0LU_22_DNA_FD_50196 | JGI IMG/M metagenome (IMG submission 50196)
CAAGTAACAGATTTAGTAATTATTGTGGTGGCTGCAGATGATGATGTAATGCCACAAACTAAAGAAGCAATTTCGCATGCACAAGCCGCTGGAGTTCCAATTATTTTTGCAATTAACAAGATTGATAAACCCAATGCGAATCCAGATAATGTAAAAACACAACTTTCTGCNATGAATTTATTGATAGAAGAGTGGGGTGGTAATATTCAGTCGCAAGATATTTCTGCAAAAACAGGAGAAGGGATACCAGACTTGTTAGAAAAAGTTTTACTAGAAGCCGAAGTGTTAGAACTAAAAGCAAACCCTGGTAAAAATGCAGTAGGTGCAGTAGTAGAAGCATTATTAGACAAAGGGAGAGGGTATGTAACTACTATCTTAGTACAAGCAGGAACCCTAAAAATTGGAGATTACTTATTAGCTGGTAAACACAGTGGTAAAGTAAAAGCCATGTTTGATGATAAAGGAAATAATTTAAAAGAAGCAGGTCCATCAACACCAGTATCTATTTTAGGTTTAGATGGTGCACCACAAGCTGGTGATAAATTCAATGTATTTGATGATGAAAGAGAAGCAAAACAAATTGCCTCTAAACGTTCTCAATTACAAAGAGAACAATCTGTTAGAACACAGAAAACATTAACCTTAGATGAAATCGGACGTAGAATTGCATTAGGAGACTTTAAAGAATTAAACATCATCCTAAAAGGAGATGTAGATGGTTCTGTAGAAGCATTAACAGATTCTTTCCAAAAATTATCTACAGAAGAAATTCAAGTTAATATATTACATAAAGGTGTTGGTGCCATTACAGAAAGTGATGTGTTATTAGCAACCGCATCAGATGCAATTATTGTTGGTTTTAACGTAAGGGCACAAGGTAATGCAAGAATAGTTGCTGATAGAGAAGAAGTAGATATTAGAACATATTCTATTATTTATGATGCAATAAACGACTTAAAAGATGCTATGGAAGGTATGTTGTCTCCAGAAATGAAAGAAGAGGTAACAGGTAACGTAGAAATTAGAGAAGTATATAAAATCTCTAAAGTTGGTAATATTGCAGGATGTATGGTGATGTCTGGTAAAATATTTAGAGATTCTCAAATTAGAATTATTAGAGATGGTATTGTTGTGCACGATGGTGTGTTGTCTTCTTTAAAACGTTTTAAAGACGATGTAAAAGAAGTTGCCAAAGGATATGACTGTGGTCTTCAAATCAAGAATTATAATGACATTCAAGAAAGTGATGTTATAGAAGCTTATAAAGAAGTAGCTGTAAAAAAGAAATTAAAGTAAATATATTTTAATATAAAAATAAAGCCGAAATTCGTAATGAATTTCGGCTTTTTTATTGCTAAATATTTTAAATTATATCAGCAAAAAGCTAAATTATTTTCCCACAGGAATTACAATAGTTCCAGAAAACTCTTTACTAAAAATTAAATTTGCCCTATCAGCTTCTAATGTTGTTTTGTAACTTCCAACCTGTACTTTCCAATACGGATTGTTGTAAACTAACTTTTTAGGAGTTTTTGGATACAAAACACCAAACTTTGTGTAGGTGCTTTTTGCGGTTTTTTCATTGCCATAATATACCTGAATTGTATAACCAAAACCATTTTTTTTATTGTAATTTCTCTTTTTTTCTATCAATTTATCAATAGAATCTTCTGTCAATTTATTAATCGAATCGCTGCTAATTATCTTGTTTTGAGCACTTAGACTTAAAGTAAAAGTAAAGAAGCAAAATAAAAAAAGTGTTAAAAATTTTAGGTTTTTCATCTATAAAAATCTTTTTACAAAAATAACAACTTGTAATAGAATATATTGAGTTATTATCTTATTTAGAATTATTATAAATTGATATTTAACATTCTATTCGCTTTTCAGAATTTAGCAATATGTAGTACTTTTGTATGACTGTTCAGAATCATGTTTTTTGAACGAAATTATACACAATACTAAAATTATAGTTTGTACATATGAAAAGTGTAACATTGCAGAGTAGACTAACTTCAGTACTTCTTAAAAGTCTTACAATACTTTTGTTTTTTGCGTTTAGCGTATCTTCTTATTCTCAAGATGTAGATGAAGCTCGTCAAAAAGCTGGAAAAAAATTATTCAAATCCTTGTGTGCTTCTTGTCATAAATTAGATAAGAAATTGGTAGGTCCTGCCTTGGGTGGTGTAGAAGAGCGTAGAGAAAATTCTTGGTTAAAATCTTGGATTAAAAACAACGCAGAGTTTCAAAAAGTTAATGCAGAAGCAGCAGAAGCAGCACAATACAGTGCAACCGCTATGAATGCTTTTCCTCAATTAAATGACGCTCAAATTGATGATATTTTATACTATACAACTGTAGGTGAAATTAAAAAAGCACCAGCAGCTGGAGAAGTAATGGTTGGAAATCAAGTATTAGAAAAAAATGGTGCACCAGACTGGTTGGTATATTTATTAGCCGCAGCAATAGTTGTAGCTTTTTTAATGATTGCTAGTTTATTAAAACAAGTAAGCGAATTAAAAGGAACTAAAAAACCAGAAGTACAATCTAATCTAAGAAGAGATTTACAAGAATTATGGGTTGGTGTTAAAAACAATACGTTCTTAAAAGTATTAACTACAATATTTTTACTACTAATTGGTGCTTATGTAGTGTTTGGTATGTTATTTACTGTTGGTGTAGATCAAGGATATCAACCAATACAGCCAATTGCATTTTCACATAAGATACACGCAGGAGAAAATAAAGTAGATTGTCAATATTGCCACTCTTCAGCAAAACACAGTAAGCATTCTGGTATCCCTTCAGTAAATGTTTGTATGAACTGTCATAAAGCAATTTCAGAAGTAGCAGAAGGCACAGAAATAGAGTGGAATGGTCAAATCTATGGTAAAGAGCAATTAGATAAAGAAATTGCAAAAGTATATGATGCTGCAGGCTGGGATCCGGATGAGTTAGCTTACACAGGTGAAGAAAAACCAATAAAATGGATTCGTATACACAACTTACCAGATTTTGCATACTACAATCATGCACAACACGTAACTGTAGCAGGTGTTAAATGTCAGAAATGTCATGGACCTGTAGAAGAAATGGATGAGATGTATCAATATTCTCCATTAACAATGGGTTGGTGTATAGATTGTCATAGAGAAACAAATGTAGATTTAAAAAGCAATGATTATTACGCTAAAATTCATGATGAGCTAGCAAAAAAATACGGAGTAGAAAAAGTTACTATTTCGCAGCTAGGTGGTTTAGAATGTGGTAAATGTCATTATTAATAAAAGAAGAAAGATAGTTTTTGTATAAGTAACACTTAAACTAAAAACTAAAAACTAATAACTATAAGTAAATGGCTTCAAACAAAAAATACTGGAAAAGTGTTGAAGAACTAAAAAACAGTTCGGTTGTTGAAACGCTGAGTAAAAATGAATTTGTAGAAAATATTTCTACAGACGATTTTTTAGGTGATAAAGAAACACTTGAGACATCCTCTACATCTCGTAGAGATTTCTTAAAGTATGTCGGCTTTACAACAGCAGCAGCTTCATTAGCAGCTTGTGAAGGACCTGTGGTAAAATCGATACCTTATGTTGTAAAACCAGACGATATTATTGCTGGTGTTGCAGATTGGTATGCTACCTCTATGGCAGATGGTTACGATTTTGCAAATGTGTTGGTGAAAACACGCGAAGGTAGACCAATTCAAATCATGCCTAATAAAGAAGCGAATGGAACAACAAGTGCAAGAGTTCAAGCAGCTGTACTTTCTTTGTATGATGAGAAACTAAGGTTAAAAGAGCCAACTAAAAGTGGGAAAGCCATTTCTTGGGCAGATGCAGATAAAGAAATTGGTGCAGAGTTACTAAAATTAAAAGAAGCAGGTAAGCCAGTTGTATTGTTAACAGGTACTTTAGCTAGCCCGTCAACCAAAAAAATTATAGAGCAGTTTACTACAGCAAATTCAAATATTACACACGTAAGTTATGATGCTGTTTCAGAAGCTGCTGCAACAGATGCTTTTGAAGCCATGTATGGTAAAAGAGCTTTACCTAACTATAAATTAGAAGATGCTAAAACTATTGTTTCTTTTGGAGCAGACTTTTTAGGAGATTTTCATGGAGGTTTCGAAAAAGCATATGTAAATGGTAGAAAGCCAGAAACAGGTAGCATGTCTCACCACATTCAAGTAGAGAGTAACATGTCTTTAACTGGTGCAAATGCAGATAAGCGTATTGTAGCTAAACCTTCTGACGTTGTTTTTGCTTTGGTTAATTTGTATAACGCAATTACAAATCAAAACGTTGCTTCTCAGGCAACTCCAATAGATAAAGAGATACAGAAAATTGCAACAGAACTTAAAAAATCAGGTTCTAAAGGTGTGGTAATGACGGGTATTAATGATGTTAATGCACAATTAATTTCATTAGCAATAAACAAAGCTTTAAACAGCGAAATTTTAGATGCTAACAATGCTTTGAATATTCGTCAAGGAAGTTATAAGCAAGTTCAAAAATTAGTTTCAGATATCAAGTCTGGTGCTGTAGCAGGTTTAATAACTTATAATGTAGATCCAGTTTATACATTAGACAATAGTGCTGTTTTTGTAGAAGCTTTAAACAAATTGAGTTTAAAAGTTGCTTTGTCTACAGAAAATAGTGCAACTGTAAACGCAATGGATTATGCATTGCCAACACCTCATTTCTTAGAATCTTGGGGAGATACTCATTTTTCTGAAGGTAAGTTCGGGTTGATACAGCCAACTATTAAACCCTTATTTGATACACGTCAAATTCAAGACAGTTTATTAAAATGGTCTGGTAGTACTACATCTTATTATGATTACCTTAAAAATTACTGGTCTACAGAGATTTTAAATGATGCTTCATGGAACAAAGCTTTACACAATGGTTATTTTCATAAAGAAGCAACAGCTACAAATAATAAATCTGTTGCATCAACAGATATTTCTATTGTAGAAGTAGCAAAAAAATTAAAACTAAATACAACTCCTTCAGCAATGGAGTTGAATTTATATACAACTACAGGTTTAGGAGATGGTAAACAAGCAAATAACCCTTGGTTACAAGAGTTTCCAGATCCAATTACAAGAGTTTCTTGGGATAATTATGTTACTATTTCTATTGCAGATGCAAAAGAGATGGGGTTCTCTAATCCTGTAAAAGATAATGGTGCTATTAACGGAGATTATGCAAACGTTACCGTAAATGGTGTTACAGTTTCTAATGTACCTGTATTAGTTCAACCAGGTCAAGCCAAAGGTTCTATCGGTTTATCATTAGGTTATGGTAGAAAATTTGGTTTAAAAGAAGAAATGCAAGTAGGTGTAAATGCTTATCCTTTGTATAAAGGAGGTAACAACATTCAATACAATGTTTCTTTAGAAAAAGTTGCTGGTACACATAAATTTGCTTGTACACAGGTTCAAAAAACAATAGCAGGACGACATGATATTTTAAAAGTAGCGTCTTTAAAAGAATACAAAACTGTAGATCCTAAAGATCATCATCATGGTTGGAACAAACCAGCATATGTTTCTTATGATCATAGCGAAGTAGAGGCTAATACCATAGATTTATGGGATGAGCATAATAGAGAAATGGGTCATCACTTTAATTTATCTATAGATTTAACCTCTTGTACAGGTTGTGGTGCNTGTGTTGTTGCATGTCATGCAGAAAACAANGTACCAGTTGTAGGTAAAAANGAAGTTAGAGTTGGTAGAGATATGCACTGGCTGCGTATTGATAGATATTATTCTTCAACAGTAGAAACTAGAGAAGATGCCAAAGAATTAGGTTTAAGTAGAGGAGAAACTTATGAGGCTTTAGAAACCGAAGCAGAAAATCCAGAAGTTACTTTTCAGCCTATGATGTGTCAACACTGTAACCATGCACCTTGTGAAACTGTTTGTCCAGTTGCTGCAACCTCTCATGGTCGTCAAGGGCAAAACCAAATGGCATATAACAGATGTGTAGGTACAAGATATTGTGCAAACAACTGTCCTTATAGAGTTCGAAGATTTAACTGGTTTAATTATGCAAATAATAACGAGTTTGATTTTAACATGAACAACGAGTATGGTAAAATGGTTTTAAACCCAGATGTTGTTGTACGTTCTAGAGGTGTTATGGAAAAATGTTCTATGTGTATTCAAATGACACAAGCAACTATTTTAAAAGCTAAAAAAGAAGGACGTAAAGTAAATACAGACGAGTTTGAAACAGCTTGTTCATCTGCTTGTACTACAGGTTCTTTAGTTTTTGGTGATGTAAATAACAAAGAAGACAAAGTAGCTGCATTGGCAGAAGATAAAAGAGCTTACAATGTATTAGATTATCTTCAAACGAAGCCTAATGTAATATATCAAGTAAAAGTAAGAAACACAAACGAAGCGTAATTAAATTTTAAGATATAAGAATATGTCTCATTACGAAGCACCCATAAGGGAACCTTTAGTATTAGGTGATAAAAGTTACCACGATATTACTGAAGATATTGCAAAACCTATAGAAGGTAAAGCAAATAAAAATTGGTACATGGCTTTTTATATTTCTTTAGCAGCAATGCTTTGGGGATTTGGCTGTATTTTTTACACTGTAGGAACAGGAATTGGAGTTTGGGGATTAAGCAAGAACATTGGATGGGCTTGGGATATCACAAACTTTGTATGGTGGGTAGGTATTGGACACGCAGGAACATTAATCTCTGCAGTACTTTTACTATTCCGTCAAAAATGGAGAATGGCCATTAACCGTTCTGCAGAAGCCATGACAATTTTTGCCGTATTTCAGGCAGGTTTATTTCCAATTATTCACATGGGTAGACCATGGAATGCTTATTGGGTTTTACCATTACCAAATCAGTTTGGATCATTATGGGTAAACTTTAACTCGCCATTATTATGGGATGTTTTTGCAATTTCTACCTATTTATCAGTTTCATTAGTTTTTTGGTGGACAGGTTTATTACCAGATTTTGCAATGATACGTGATAGAGCTGTAAAGCCTTTTCAGAAGAAAATATATGCATTATTAAGTTTTGGTTGGTCTGGTAGAGCAAAAGATTGGCAACGTTTTGAAGAAGTATCACTAGTGTTAGCTGGTTTAGCAACACCATTAGTACTTTCTGTACATACTATTGTATCTATGGATTTTGCTACTTCAATTAACCCAGGTTGGCACTCAACAATTTTTCCACCTTATTTCGTCGCAGGAGCAATCTTTTCAGGATTTGCCATGGTACAAACCTTATTAGGTATTATGAGAAAAGTTACAAATATGGAAGATTATATTACACGTTTACACGTAGAATATATGAACATCGTAATTATCTTAACAGGGGGTATTGTAGCGGTAGCTTATGCAACAGAATTTTTTATTGCATGGTACACAGGATCACCTTATGAAAATTACACCTATTTATCAGTTGGTGCTGCAACAGGCCCTTATGCTTGGGCATTCTATTCATTATTATTTTTTAACATATTAACACCTCAGTTGTTATGGTTTAAGAAAATTAGAAGAAGTTTTATATGGTCTTTCATTATTTCAATATTTATTAATATTGGTATGTGGTTTGAGCGTTTCGATATCATCGCAATTGTATTAAGTAAAGGTCATTTACCATCTACTTGGTGGCGTTTTGAGCCAACGTTTGTAGACGTAGGTATTTTTATCGGAACTATTGGATTCTTCTTTGTATTATTCTTATTATACGCAAGAACTTTCCCAGTAATTGCACAAGCAGAAGTTAAAACAATTCTAAAATCTTCTGGAGAGTTTTATAAAAAGAGAAGAGAAGAAGGTATTCCTACAAAGCCATTTATTGTAGCTAAGGCAAAATCTAAGGAAGTTAACCCTGATAATAATAAAAAAGGATAATTATGGAATCATCAAAGGTTATTCATGCATTTTATAATGATGATGAAGTTTTACTTGATGCAGTAAAAGCTGTAAAAGCAAAACATCATCACATAGAAGAAGTATTTTGTCCTTTTCCAGTACATGGTTTAGACAAAGCAATGGGTTTAGCACCCACAAGACTAGCAATTACAGCATTCTTTTATGGTATTACAGGTTTAGCTGTTGCCATTTGGATGACAAATTATATAATGATACAAGATTGGCCACAAGATATTGGTGGTAAACCAAGTTTTTCTTGGATTGATAACATGCCAGCATTCGTGCCAATTATNTTTGAATTAACAGTNTTTTTTGCAGCCCATTTAATGGTAATTACTTTTTATATGAGAAGTAGAATATGGCCATTTAAAGAAGCAGAAAANCCAGATCCAAGAACTACAGACGACCATTTTTTAATGGAAATNCCTGTAAGCGATAATGTAGATGCATTAACAGCTTTATTAACAGAAACTGGCGCTGTAGAAATTAATATAGTAGACAAGCACTAATATAAAGTTATGAAGAAATTTAAATTAATTATTGCTTTAATTGCCATTACAACTTTAGTTTCTTGTAATGACAAAACAACAAGACAAGCACAATACATGCCAGACATGTACGAATCTGTACCATATGACGCAGATGGCGCTAATGGTCTTAAAGGAGCACCTGTAAATAGTAAACCTGTTGCTGGAACTATTCCAAGAGGAGGCGTACCAGCTTATGATATACCAGACACAATTGATGGCTATGAAAAAGCAAAAACAATTTTAAAGTCTCCTTTAGAGAAAAACGAGAAAAATTTAGAAAATGGTAAGAAAATGTATACAATTTATTGTGTTTCTTGTCATGGTAAAAAAGGAGATGGACAAGGGTATTTAGCAACTTCAGAAAAGTTTGCTGGTATACCTAATTATAAAGATAGAGATATTACAGAAGGTAGTATTTATCATGTTTTATTGCATGGTAAAAACTTAATGGGATCTCATTCAGGTCAATTAACTTATAAAGAACGTTGGCAAATAGTGCAATATGTAGAAGTATTGCGTAACGATTTGTTAAAATAGTATACAAAAAGATAGAATACGAAAGATATGTATCAATTCTCAGGTAAATTAAAAACATTCTCATTAGCACTAATTTTAATTGGTATAATAGGAATTGCATTTAGCTTTTATAGTGCTTCTAACAAAACTTTAGAAGATGCAAAACATGCAATAACAGCATCTCACGATGATGGTCACGCTAGTGGTCATGCAGACGATCATGNTAGTAAAGTTGTAGNNGGTAATCATGATGCTTNAGGAGTACATGATACAAACGAACACACAGAAAAAGAAATGAGTGCACACGCTACTCATGATGATGATTCTCATGCAACACATGTGTTACATCAACTACAAAATAGACCTTGGTCTGCAGTATATGTAGCTTTATTTTTCTTTTTAGGTATTTCGCTTCTAGTACTTGCCTTTTATGCAGCACAAAGAGTTGCACAATCTGGTTGGTCTATAGTCTTATTTAGAGTGATGGAAGCCATAACAGCCAATTTAGTACCAACATCTATCATTATGTTAGTAATTATTGGTTTAACTTTAGGACATTACAATCATATGTTTTCTTGGATGACCCCTGGAACTTTTGACCCAGCAAGTACTAATTACGATCCAATTGTAGATGGCAAATCTTGGTGGATGAATGTTCCTGGTTGGGCAATAAGAAGTGTTATTTATTTATTACTTTGGAATCTCTACAGATGGTTTATTAGAAAAAATTCAATTGCAGAAGATACAGCAAATGACGGACACAAAACCTACAAGAAAAACTATAATGCTTCAGTTATATTTCTGTTTATATTTATGATTACAGAAAGTATGATGTCTTGGGATTGGATTATGGGATTAGACCCACACTGGTTTTCTACATTATTTGGTTGGTATGTACTAGCAACTTTATTAGTAAGTGCTTTAACAGTAATAGCCTTTGTTACAATTTATTTACGTTCTAAAGGAGCTTTACCACAAGTAAACGATAGTCATATTCACGATTTAGCAAAATTCATGTTTGGTTTCTCAGTATTCTGGACCTACTTATGGTTTGCACAGTTTATGTTGATATGGTATGCAAACATTCCAGAAGAAACTACTTACTTTGTTGCAAGATTTAATGAGTATAAGTTACCATTTTTAGCAATGGTTGCTATGAACTTTATATTCCCAGTATTATTATTATTAAATAGTGATTTCAAAAGTATCCCTTGGTTTGTAGTCATTGGAGGTATTGTAATTTTAGGAGGTCATTATATAGATGTATTTATCATGGTAATGCCAGCTACTGTTGGTGGTCAATGGGGCTTTGGTATTGCAGAAATAAGTGCACTATTATTTTTCTTAGGAATATTTATATACACAGTATTTAGCTCTTTTGCAAAAGCAAGTGCGGTACCTAAAGGGAATCCATTTTTAGAAGAAAGTGAACATTTTCACTACTATAATATCGAACATAGAGGTGAAGGATCAGCAGATCATCATTAATAAATAATTGAATTAAAAATTAAGACAAGATAAATATGCTAGCTCTATTTTATATTTTTATAGGTGTTGCAATCGGTGTAAGTGTTTGGCAAATTACTAGAATAATGAACTTTAGAAGTTCTATTGCCAACGATAAAGATAATGCTGCTCAAGGTAAATACGCAATTGGTTTTTTAGCGTTTTTATATGCAATGATGATTTATTGTTTAATCTTCATGAATGTAATTATGTTACCAGAATCTGCTTCATTTGAAGGAGAACATGATGATAATTTATTTAATATTACATTTTGGTTAATAGGTATCGTACAATTTATAATGCAATTTTTAATCTTCTATTTTACTTTTAAATATAAAGGGAAAGAAGGTCAAAAAGCAAAATTTTATGCAGATAGCCACAAATTAGAATTTATTTGGACAGTTACACCTGCTATCGTTTTAGTTGGTTTAATTGGTTATGGTTTATGGCAATGGAATAATGTAATGGACTTATCTGATGCAGAAGACCCAATTGTAATAGAAGTTTATTCTCAACAATTTAGATGGGATGCACGTTATGCAGGAGCAGACAATACATTAGGTTTAGGAAACGTAAATTTTATCAAAGGGATCAACACTATGGGTGTAGATATGTCTGATAAAAATGCTGCAGACGATAAACAAGTAACTGANTTATACCTTCCAAAAGGTAGAAAAATCCATTTTAAATTTAGATCTCAAGATGTATTGCACTCAGCTTACATGCCACATTTTAGAGCTCAGATGAACTGTGTTCCTGGAATGGTTACAGAATTTGGTTTTACACCAAAATACACTACTGAAGAAATGAGAAACAATTCTGAGGTAATTAAGAAAACCATCGGTATTAATAAAATTAGAAGAGCAAAAGGAGAAGATCCTTATGTTTTTGATTACCTGTATTATGTAATAAAATTTGTGGTGCATCTCATTACAATATGCAAATGAAAATTACTGTTGTAGAACAAGATGAATACGATAAATGGTTGTCTGAGCAGCCAACATTAACTGAAGTTATTAAATAAATTAAAAAAAACATACAAATAAAATTAAGATTATGTCAGATCATCATCATAAAGAAACGTTTGTAACGAAATATATTTTTAGTCAAGATCATAAAATGATTTCTAAGCAGTTCTTGGTAACTGGTATGTTTATGGGAATCATTGCAGTTATGATGTCTATGTTATTCCGTTTACAACTTGCGTGGCCAGATACATCATTTACAATTGTTGAAGCATTTTTAGGACCTCATCAAACAGATGGTATTATGAATCCAGATATTTATTTAGCTCTGGTTACAATACATGGTACAATTATGGTCTTTTTTGTTCTAACAGCTGGTTTAAGTGGTACTTTTTCTAACTTACTAATTCCATTGCAAATAGGTGCAAGAGATATGGCTTCTGGATTCCTAAATATGGTTTCTTACTGGTTGTTTTTCTTATCTAGTATTATTATGGTTATTTCTCTTTTTGTAGAAGCAGGACCAGCCTCTGCTGGATGGACGGTTTACCCACCTCTTAGTGCATTACCACAGGCAATACCAGGTTCTGGTACAGGAATGACTCTTTGGTTAGTTTCTATGGCTATATTTATTGCATCTTCATTAATTGGAGCTTTAAATTATATAGTTACGGTACTAAATTTAAGAACCAAAGGAATGAAAATGACAAGATTACCTTTAACAATTTGGGCATTTTTTGTAACTGCAATTATAGGTGTAGTTTCTTTCCCAGTACTATTGTCTGCTGCATTATTATTAGTTTTTGATAGAAGTTTTGGTACCTCTTTTTACTTATCAGATATTTTTATGTCTGGCGAAGTATTACATTATCAAGGCGGTTCTCCAGTGCTTTACGAACATTTATTTTGGTTCTTAGGACACCCAGAAGTATATATTGTATTATTACCAGCTTTAGGTATTACATCAGAAATTATCTCTACAAACTCTAGAAAACCAATATTTGGTTACAGAGCTATGATTGGTTCTATTATGGCCATTGCATTTTTATCTACAATTGTTTGGGGTCACCACATGTTTGTTTCTGGGATGAATCCTTTCTTAGGTTCTGTATTTACATTTACAACTTTATTAATTGCAATTCCTTCTGCAGTAAAAGCATTTAACTACGTTACAACTCTGTGGAAAGGTAATTTACAATTAAATCCGGCCATGTTATTTTCTATAGGTTTGGTATCAACATTTGTAACAGGTGGTTTAACAGGTTTAGTTTTAGGTGATTCTGCTTTAGACATTAACATACACGATACTTATTTTGTGGTAGCTCACTTCCATTTAGTGATGGGTGTTTCTGCAATTTTCGGAATGTATGCAGGTATTTATCATTGGTTCCCAAAAATGTATGGTAGAATGATGAATAAAACTTTAGGTTACTGGCATTTCTGGATCACAATTATATGTGCTTATGGCGTTTTTTGGCCAATGCACTTTATAGGGTTAGCTGGTTTACCAAGAAGATATTATACAAATACAAATTTTCCAATGTTTGACGACTTAGCAGACATTAACGTTGTTATTACAATTTTTGCGTTAGTAGGTGGTATTGCTCAAATATTTTTTATTGCAAACTTCTTTATTTCAATGTATAGAGGAGAAAAAGCAACAAAAAATCCTTGGAAATCCAATACACTTGAATGGACAACACCTGTAGAACATGTACATGGTAACTGGCCAGGAAAATTACCAGAAGTTCATAGGTGGGCTTATGACTATAGTAAACGTGTAGACTCTAATGATGACGATAGCGATTATTTACATGGTCAAGACTTTGTTTTACAAACAACACCTTTATTAGATGGCGAAGAACCTTCATAAATAATAAAATAGAAATAAAAAAACCTCTCCTATATGGAGAGGTTTTTTGCTTTGTAGCAAAAGTTACAAAAATGCTATTTCAAATATTATTATCTTTGTTTTAATGAATGAAAACTTAAATCCTGAAAACAGTAACCTATCTAACGAAGACTTAGATGTAGAAAAAAAGTTACGTCCACTTTCTTTTGATGATTTTACAGGTCAAGACCAAGCAATAGACAATTTAAAAGTTTTTGTAGAAGCAGCCAATCAAAGAGAGGAAGCTTTAGATCATACGCTTTTTCATGGTCCTCCAGGTTTAGGAAAAACAACGTTGGCACATATTTTAGCCAACGAACTACAAGTGGGTATAAAAGTTACTTCTGGCCCCGTTTTAGACAAGCCAGGTGATTTAGCAGGTTTACTTACAAATTTAGATGAAAGAGATGTTTTGTTTATTGATGAAATACATCGTTTAAGCCCCATTGTAGAAGAGTACTTGTATTCTGCTATGGAAGACTATAAAATTGATATAATGATAGAATCTGG
>JGI26080J50196_1000842_pt1 | contig 13777 bp, 12 predicted proteins | sample SaaInl0LU_22_DNA_FD_50196 | JGI IMG/M metagenome (IMG submission 50196)
CGAATCTGGTTTATAAAGATAAGCAGAGTATTTGACTGTTTTACAGTACCGGTGAGTTTACGCAGCGCCTGTGACATTAAACGCGCCTGCAAGCCAACATGCGTGTCACCCATATCGCCTTCAATTTCAGCCTTTGGCGTCAACGCAGCAACCGAGTCAACAACAATCACATCAACTGCGCCAGAACGCGTCAGCATGTCTGTAATCTCAAGCGCCTGTTCGCCAGTATCAGGCTGCGACACGAGTAGATTATCTACATCAACACCTAGCTTTTCTGCGTAAATTGGGTCGAGCGCATGCTCCGCATCAACAAAGGCACAGGTTTTACCCATGCGTTGTGCTTGGGCAATAACCTGTAGCGTTAAGGTTGTCTTACCTGATGATTCTGGCCCATATATCTCGACTACACGACCGAAGGGAAGACCCCCTATCCCCAGAGCGATATCCAACCCAAGAGAACCTGTTGAAACAGCTGGAATAGCTTCGCGTGGCTGCTCGCCCATACGCATAACAGCGCCTTTACCAAACTGACGCTCTATTTGAGAGAGTGCTGCATCGAGTGCTTTCTTTCTGTTCTGATCCATAAGGGGCCTCACCAACCAAGTACTGTATTAATAAACAGTATTAAAACAGATCTCGTCAATAATGCAAGCGAGATAGGTTGAGTAAATATGATTTTAATTCAAACGCTATAAAAGCAGCACCTTAAGCGCTAAGGAAGCAGCCCCTCTAGAGCAACCTGCATCGCTTGTGCTCTGACGGATTCACGATCGCCCGAAAAACTGTAACAACGTGCAGATTCATGCCCCGCTATAGACCAGGCTATCCAAACTGTCCCCACCGGCTTCTCAATGCTCCCACCACCCGGACCTGCTACGCCGCTAATAGCTATAGCGACATTTGCCGCTGATTGCTTGATAGCACCCCGTGCCATTTCCACAACGACAGCCTCACTAACAGCACCCCATTTAGACAGCGTTTCTTCACTGACCTCAAGCATTCTCGTTTTCGCTTTATTCGAGTAGGTTACAAAACCCGAGTCAAACCAGGCGGAGCTACCCGCAATTGCCGTAATCTCCTGAGCAACCCAACCACCGGTACAGGACTCAGCTGTGGCTAAAACATACTGGTGAGCCGCTAGAAATTTCCCGACCTGTTCGGCTAATGCACTCATCACTGCCTCCAATCCTCTCTTATTTAGCGTAGAATTATCAATTAAACCCAAGCGATACCCTGTTTTCAATTTTTTATAAAACCAATCAGATATCAACATGACAGCCGACGCTCTTAACAACCATACACCGATGATGCAGCAGTATTTAAAGATTAAAGCGCAGCATCAAAATGAATTCCTATTTTATCGTATGGGTGATTTCTATGAGCTCTTTTTCGATGACGCAAAGCGTGCTTCTCAGATTCTGGATATTTCGCTAACAGCACGTGGGAAATCAGGCGGCGAGCCAATCCCGATGGCAGGGATTCCTTATCATGCAGCAGATGCCTATATCGCGAAAATTGTTCGCGCAGGTGAGTCAGTTGCTATCTGTGAGCAGACAGGCGACCCCGCAACCAGTAAAGGACCCGTTGAGCGTAAGGTTGTTCGCGTAATTACCCCCGGCACCCTTACAGATGAAGCCTTACTTGATGAGCGCCGTGATAACTTACTGGCGGCTATATATTCGCATGGAGGTCGCTTTGGGCTTGGTATTTTAGATATTAGCGCTGGCCGCTTCGTGGTCTGTGAGCTTGAATCGCAACATATTCTTTGTGCCGAACTAGAGCGTCTAAAACCCGCTGAATTACTGGTACCCGACGAACTTGTTAGCGCTGATTGGATTACTAACCTGCGTCAGACAGGTGTGCGTCGCCAGCCACCTTGGGCGTTTGAATCGCAGACCTGCGAGCAATTACTTAACGAACAGTTCAAGACCCGAGACCTCAACGGTTTTGGCTGTGAAAACATGCCATTGGCTATCGCTGCAGGCGGCTGCCTTATGCAGTATGCCAAAGAGACCCAGCGCGGTGCTCTACCACACATTACCCGCTTAATGGTCGAAAAAGGCTCGCAAGCCGTTCACATAGATGCATCGACTCGGCGAAATCTTGAGCTCGATACAAACCTTAGCGGTACCACTGACCATACACTTATTTCTGTCCTCGATCGCACACAGACTCCCATGGCAGGACGCCTTTTACGGCGTTGGATACATCAGCCTCTGCGAGCGCCTATGGAGCTGATTGAGCGCCAAAACGCTATCGCTTGGTTAATACAAGACTATTGCTTCGAAGCGCTGCAACCGCTTCTTAAGGCCGTAGGCGATATGGAGCGTATACTGTCTCGAGTTGCCCTTGGTTCAGCTAGGCCAAGAGATCTTGAGCGACTAAAACACGCACTAAAACAACTGCCCGATATTCAGACACGAGTGCTCGAATCCGGTATTTTGCGTATTGAACAACTCGCCGCAGCCATTTCTGAATTNCCCCGTTTAGCTGAGCTACTACAAAAAGCCATTATCGATGCACCACCCGTCGTTATTCGCGATGGCGGTGTAATTGCACCGGGTTACGATGCTGAACTTGATGAGTTAAGAAACCTTAGCGAACATGCCGGCAGCTACCTTCTTGAACTAGAGACCCGAGAGCGTCAACGTACGGGCATATCAACACTGAAGGTAGGGTACAACCGAGTTCATGGTTACTATATCGAAGTAACTAAAGCCCAAGCGGGTGAAATGCCAGTTGATTACCAGCGTCGCCAAACGCTCAAAAATGCAGAACGCTACATAACACCTGAACTAAAGACATTTGAAGACAAAGCCCTTAGCGCTCGCAGCCGCGCTTTGGCTCGAGAAAAGGCGCTTTATGACGCGCTGATAGAGGAGATAGCATCAGATCTAACGGCACTGCAGAACTGTGCTCAGGCCTTGGCTCAACTCGATGTGCTTCAGAACCTTGCTGAACGAGCAACCGCACTCGATTATGTCTGCCCAACCCTTAGCGAGTCGGCGGAACTTGAGATTATTGGCGGACGCCATCCCGTTGTTGAAACGGTATTGGATACCCCGTTTGTGGCTAACGATCTTCGACTCGATCGTGAGACACGAATGCTGGTCATTACTGGCCCAAATATGGGCGGTAAATCAACCTACATGCGCCAGATCGCATTAATTACACTGATGGCTCAAATAGGTTCATTTGTACCCGCAAACGAAGCGCGCATTGGTCTTTGCGACCAAATATTTACCCGCATGGGTAGTTCAGATGATTTAGCCGGTGGACGATCGACCTTTATGGTCGAGATGACTGAGACAGCAAACATCCTACACAATGCAACTGAGAGATCGCTGGTGTTAATGGACGAAGTGGGTCGTGGCACAAGCACCTTCGACGGACTATCACTTGCTTGGGCTGCGGCAGAGCACCTAGCACAGAAAAGNCTTTCACTTACGTTGTTTGCAACCCATTACTTTGAGCTGACCCAACTTGCCGATCAGATCGCCAGTGTCGAAAACGTTCACCTAAGTGCGGTTGAACACAATGACCATATTGTATTTATGCATGAGGTAAAACAGGGGCCCGCTAGCCAAAGTTATGGCCTTCAAGTGGCGCAGCTTGCCGGTGTACCTCGCAACGTGATCACCTCTGCAAAGAGCCGACTAAGACAACTTGAGCAGGACTCAAGCGCCAGCACACACAGACCCGCTTCTAAGGAGCAAGCACCCGCTGCACAGGCTGATCTTTTTATTACACCCGTACCCTCAGCTACAGATGTNCGCCTTGATGAGATTGATCCCGATGAACTTACGCCNAAACAGGCCCTTGAACTGGTGTATGAACTGAAACGCCTAACCAGGAACTAAGCAAAGCTCTAATTTCGATGAGGTCATAACCAAACCGGGATAAATTAGAGTCTAGGATCTAAACTCAATCAATACATGCACTAGCCACAATAAGCGCTTTTGCTAATCGTGTTAATTAAAAGGATCGATATGACCTATCTGGTAACTGAGAGTTGTATTCGCTGTAAATACACCGATTGTGTTGAAGTCTGTCCGGTTGACTGTTTCTACGAGGGGCCAAATTTTCTCGTCATACACCCCGACGAGTGTATTGATTGCGGGCTATGTGAACCAGAGTGCCCAGTAGACGCGATCGTTAACGAGGATGATTTAACACCGCAACAGGATAAATTTTATGCGCTNAATCANGAGTTAGCCGAGATTTGGCCTAACATAACCCANCAGAAAGAACCCTTAGCTGACGCTGAAGAGTGGAAAGCAGTAACAGAAAAGCTTCACCTACTTGAGCGATAAACGATCGGTTCAAGCGTTGAGCGCTTGAACAAGAGATAAGAGATATTAGGTAGGAGGATATTTTGCAGTCGGCAACCACCCACAGACTCGCTGTGAGTGGTTATCTATTAAAGACTAAACAGGTCCTGAGCGTTTAGCCCATTCTCTTCCAGTATTTCACGCAAACGCTTAAGTGCTTCAACTTGAATTTGTCGAACACGTTCGCGAGTAAGGCCAATTTCACGCCCAACTTCTTCTAAAGTTGCCATCTCATGACCACGCAGACCGAATCGACGCGCTAGTACATCCGCGTGTTTTTCGGGCAAGAGATCTAACCACTTATTGAGGTTACCCGTGATGTTTTCATCTTGTAGACGCTGCTCAGGGTCTAAGGCATCTTCATCAGCGATGGTCTCAACCAGTGATTTTTCATTGTCGCCCCCTAGGGGGATATCGATCGATCCAACACGCTCATTAAGCCCGAGCATCCGCTCAACGTCGGCTACNGGTTTCCCTACGTGAATTGCAATTTCTTCTGGCGTCGGCTCATGGTCAAGCTTTTGAGCCAACTCACGAGCAGCTCTGAGGTAAACGTTTAACTCTTTTACAACATGGATCGGCAAACGAATTGTGCGTGTCTGGTTCATGATCGCACGTTCAATAGTCTGGCGTATCCACCAGGTAGCATAGGTCGAAAAGCGGAACCCACGCTCTGGATCAAACTTTTCAACCGCACGGATAAGGCCTAGATTACCCTCTTCGATTAGATCAAGAAGCGATAGCCCGCGGTTTATGTACCGGCGTGAAATTTTAACGACAAGTCGCAGGTTACTCTCGATCATACGCTGACGAGAGGGGACATCCCCTTTTAGCGCTAAACGACCAAAATAGACCTCTTCCTCTGCTGTTAACAGTGGCGAGAAACCTATTTCATTTAGGTACAACTGCGTAGCGTCTAAGGATTTAGCGTTAACCAAATCTTTATGCGCCATGCTTCCACGGCCGCGGCCGGAGTTTAAGAACTCGGGTGATTCATCATCGTTCGACTTATCGGAATCAACATCGACGTCATCTTCGCTGTTGTCCTCTTCGTCAATCAGTTCAACATCTTCATCGTAATCGACGTTGCTGTTTGAGCTCATCTATACCTGCCTCAATTTAATGCGCACATTCTGCTAACCATCCTGGTGAGTCAGATTTGAAATCCTATCGTCTTGGTAAATACCTTAGGGGATCTACCGGTCGTCCATCTCGACGAACCTCGAAATGCAGCATAGGCACACTTGCGCCTGTGTTACCTATTTCGGCCAAGGGTTCACCAAGTTTAACTTTTTGATTCTCACGAACCAAAATTCGACTATTGTGCGCGTATGCGCTCAGATAATCTTGGTTGTGACTGATAATGACAAGGTTTCCGTAGCCAAGCAAGCCACTTCCCGCATATACCACCACTCCATCAGCTGCCGCTAACACCGGATCACCAATTTTCCCAGCGATATCCAACCCTTTGTTGCCACCCTCTGCACTGGAGTATTTAGCAAGAATCTTGCCATCATGCGGCCAGCGCCATTTGATATTGCTAGCCGCAGGTGTGACTTTAGTCTCGGATTTGTTTGACCGAGTCGGCTTAACTTGGTTCTGTTGTGGTTTTGCCTTTGCAGTTGAATCAGTTGATGATCGACGGGCGACAACCGGTTTTGGCTTATCGTCCCGAATTTTTAAAACCTGACCTGCAAAAATAAGATTGCGATCTCTAATATTATTGGCCTTTTCAAGCTCGCGGTAATCGACACCAAGCTTAAAAGCGATAGCGAATAGTGTATCCCCAGGACGCACTCTATATTCGTTAGCGCCCACAGCGGGCGCTCGACTGGCTTGCCCCCCTAGAGATTGGTCATAGACAGGGGCGTATCCACCGCCACAACCAACCAACACAAGCGCAAAGATCGATAAAACCANTGACCGCATTTAAGAACGAGCCCCTCGACCGTTACGATCTAAAGCGAGCACCAGCAACCCACCAACAATCGCTAACACGATAGAGGCGAGCGTTTGAGGATCAGCACCAGTAAGGTCTAAATAGGTAGCAGGCGATATGTTCTGCTGCACCAGCGGAATCTCTTCACCTTTAGCGTTTAATGTGTAGGCGAGCGTATATTTCCATGGCCACACCTTATTTAACGATCCCAGCAGAAACCCACCCATGAGGGCGAGCGTTAACTGGTGATACTGGCTAAACGCCCAACTCAGTACACGCGAGAAGCTCAATAGCCCCAGTATGCAACCCAAGGCAAAAAGAGTGAGAGTAACAAGCTCGAAATCACGNACAGCAGCCAAAATTGTTGAGTACATCCCNAGTAGCAGCAAAATAAAGCTGCCCGAAATTCCNGGCAAAATCATCGCGCAGATCGCAATCATGCCGCTAATTAGAACAAAGATGGGCGTCGCCTCAATCTGTGTTGGCGACAAACTGGTGAGTACATACGCGAACAACGTCCCCAGCATGAAAACTGATGTTCGTGACACTGTCCAGTTACCCACATGCCGAGCGACAGACCAGACTGAAGCCAAAATCAGACCAAAGAAAAAGGCCCAAAGCACAATCGGATGGTTGTCCAGCAGATACAAAACAAGATGCGAGAGCGTCGCTAAACTAAGGGCAACGCCCGCTAACAAAGTCGCTAAAAAGTTGCCGTTAATATGCGCCCAGAAGGCGTTCAAACCCTCTTTAAAAAGCACCTGAAGCGCCATTGGATCGCAACGACGAATAGAGTGAATAAGCTCTTCATAAATACCCGTAATGAACGCAACAGTACCTCCCGAAACACCGGGTACCGCATCAGCGGCGCCCATCATCACGCCTTTTAAAAAAAGTCTTACATAATCCCAAGCTGATCGATGCTGCACTAAAATCTCCAAAGAATAGATCGACTAAACGCGCAGTTAAATTAGCGCTCGACTGTACCTTCAAGCAGAGGTACGAAGCGTACCGCCTCTATGGTTTTCGTCTCAAATTTTGTTTCACTGAGGCGTTTAATTCGCATAAGACGCTGCTCACTACCACCCACGGGAATAACTAAAACCCCGCCAATAGCCAACTGCTGTTGCAGCTCTGGTGGCACCGTATCAGGTGCCGCCGTTACCATAATGGCATCGAAGGGCGCTTTTGATGCTAAACCCATTGCGCCATCTGTATGGTAAAGCTCGACGTTAGTCATACCCAGCAGAGCGAGTCGTTCTGCTGCACGCTGTTGCAGTGGTAGGATACGCTCGACACTAAAGACGCTTTGACACAGCAAAGCCAACACGGCTGTCTGATAACCTGAGCCTGTTCCTACCTCTAAAACACGATCACGAGCACCTTCGTCTAGCAGCAACTCAGTCATCTTGGCCACAATATAGGGCTGCGAGATGGTCTGATTGAAGCCTATTGGCAAAGAGGAGTCTTCATAAGCCCTGTGAGCCAAGGCCTCTTCAATAAACAGGTGACGTGGCGTCTCTGCTATTACCTCTAATACAGCCTCATCCCTAATACCCTGATCACGTAGACGCTTTACCAGACGCTCTCGCGTACGTTTTGAGGTCATCCCTATACCTTGGCGGAGCAGATCATTCACCAGACAGCGACTCCATCCAGCTCTCTAGTATTTCGATTCCCGCATGCTGTGTCATATCGATATGCAGCGGTGTCAGAGAGACTCTGTTGTGGGCAACTGCGCCAAAATCAGTTCCGGGACCCGCATCTGCTGCGGCACCTGCAGCCGCAATCCAAAAACGTTCGCGTCCGCGTGGATCTAAGATCGACAGTGGTGGCTCGCCCGCATAACGATGGCCTAAGCGCGTTATCTCGTAACCTTCTATCTGCTCGGTTGTTATATCAGGTACATTCACATTCAAAACACTGCGAGGAGCCAAACCTAAATTTTCAATGCGTGTCAAAAGTTCAGCCACAACATTGGCTGAGGTTTCATAATGTTTAGGGTGAAAGTCACAACAAGAGACAGCAATTGGAGGAAAACGCAGATGCCTGCCCTCCATCGCTGCAGCGACTGTACCCGAGTAGATAACATCATCACCAAGATTGGCGCCAGCATTAATACCTGACACGACAATATCGGGAATTACGCCAGCAGAGAAAGCACCTGACACGCCTAGGTGAACACAATCTGTCGGGGTTCCGTTGACGCCATAAAAACCGCTTGAATGCAGAATCGCTTCTAGAGGTCTGTCTAGGGTCAGTGAATTACTCGCACCACTTCGATTGCGATCGGGCGCAATGACGGTGCATTCATGACCCGCATCAATAAGAACCCGTGCCAATACAGCTAAACCCGGGGCATACACACCATCATCGTTCGAGATTAGAATCTTCATATTGTTTATATCTATCTATAAGTTTGACCAGCTACACAACTCGCGCAGCACACTAGTAGCAAAACAGCCCGAGGGCAGGTCGAATTCAATAACCCATTGTCCGTCAGCTTCGTTGTGTACCGCAACCCTTTGAGGAACCAGCAGAGCCGCTCGGCGCTCTTGTCGAAGACCTAGGCTAGCTAATTGATCGCAGACCGCTTGATAGGGAGTAAGTACCGACTGTTCAAATATACGAGCCTCATCTTGGGTATATAGCTCACCCTTACCCCAAAGCGGTGCACTCAACACAGATTGATTAGCCTCAAAACGACGTGTTTGCGAGTCTGACAGGCGATCCCAGTGTTCGCACTTTTGTGTGTAAGGCTCTATTAGAACATCACCTTGCAAGGGTGCTCTAAGACCCGATCCGTTAAGGCGGGCCGCGACAACCGTATTGAAAAGCTGCGACCTAACTGCCGATATATAGAGCCCTCGTTTCACCCGCTGACGCTCGTCTAACTCTCCATTAAGCATCTGCAGCCCTTTAACCAGGTTGCCGCCCTCCTGACCAAAACGCTGCTCACCAAAGTAGTTGGGTACGCCATTTTTAATATGCTCTAGACGGCTAGCAAACTCAGTTTGCTGGGTTAACTCGCGCAGGCGAATAGCAAAACGGTTACCTCTTAGATTACCCAGTTTAATCTTGCGCTTATGTTTGGACGCTTTAAGCACTTGAATGCTATCACCCCCGAACAGTGCCCAGTTCAAGACACGACGACTTCCAGGCAGGTGAACACTAAACCACTGCTCTGTCAGCGCATGCCGGTCCTTTTTCCCCGCATAGGCAACGTCGCGCGGGCTTACTTGGCAGAAGTTAGCCAGTTGACGTGCAACCCAGTCGGTATTCTCGCCACGCTTGCGGATATAAAGATAGTGATGTTCCCCCTCACCTTCAGGCTCGTAACCTAGATCNTCTTTTACAATAAAATCTTCTGGCTCAACCCGAATACGTGCACTAGAGCTAGGCTGCTGATACAACCATGGAAGCTCAACTTGAGTTAACCTACTCATAAAATTCTAGTCATTTGGTATGCTCTGTTTAGGTACTACCTGAAAAAAGGTCTCTCCTTCACCTATCATGCCCATCTCAGAACGTGCCCGCTCCTCAAGCGCTGAAAGCCCTTTTTTCAAATCCTCAACCTGCGCCTCAAGTCTGCGATTACGCTCTAATAGTTCTTGATTGATGCGCTTTTGCTCAGCTATGGCGCTCTCCATCGCCCATACATCGGGCAAACTAGGCGAGCCGAACCAGAGTCGATACTGTAAACCCAGTATCAATATGACTAAGACAAACCACAACCAACGCATGAGCATAACTCCCGATCAATGATTCACTCATAAAAAAAGGGCCTGAGGCCCTTTTTATATCACGTCTGGCTTACGCCTGACCTTTGATTTCTGAACGTCCCTTGTAAGCGGCCGCTGCACCAAGCTCTTCTTCAATTCGAATCAGACGGTTGTACTTAGCAACACGGTCTGAACGACACAGAGAACCAGTCTTTATCTGACCTGCAGCTGTACCCACGGCCAAATCTGCGATTGTAGTATCTTCAGTTTCACCTGAACGATGCGAAATCACCGCTGTAAAGCCAGCATCCTGAGCCATCTTAATGGCATCAAGCGTCTCAGACAGTGAGCCAATCTGGTTAAACTTNATTAGGATTGAGTTACCAATTCCCTGCTCAATACCGCGACTAAGAATCTTAGTATTGGTAACGAAAAGGTCATCACCGACTAGCTGAACCTTGCCACCGATTTTCTTAGTCAGACTAGCCCAACCATCCCAATCGGATTCATCAAGACCATCCTCAATGGAGACGATCGGGTAGTTTTCGGACAGCGCCGCGAGGTAGTCGCCAAAACCCTCTGAATCGAAAATCTTACCTTCACCTGCCAGATCGTACTTACCGTTCTTATAGAACTCAGAAGCTGCACAGTCTAGCGCTAGTGTTACATCCTTACCGAGCTCGTAACCCGCATTTGCAACAGCCTCGCGAATGACAACAAGTGCCTCTTCGTTTGAAGCAAGGTTTGGCGCAAAGCCACCCTCGTCGCCTACAGCCGTGCTAAGGCCACGCGCTTTTAATACAGCCTTAAGGGCATGAAAAATCTCAGCGCCACAACGTAAGGCTTCAGCAAAGTTCTTCGCACCAACGGGCTGTACCATGAACTCTTGAATATCGACGTTGTTATCTGCGTGCTCACCACCGTTGATAATGTTCATCATCGGTACTGGCATAGAGTAACGACCCGGCGTTCCATTAATCTCAGCGATGTGTTGGTATAGTGGAATATTCTTAGCCTGAGCTGCAGCCTTAGCAGCAGCCAAGGAGACCGCCAATATTGCGTTAGCGCCCAGGTTTGCTTTGTTCTCGGTACCGTCTAACTCGAGCATTTTGTTGTCTAATGCTCGCTGATCGGTCGCATCCATACCCAAAAGCGCATCACGAATAACGCCGTTTACTGCACCTACCGCTTTTAGCACGCCTTTACCTAGGTAACGGCTCTTATCGCCATCACGCAGCTCGAGCGCTTCACGTGAACCCGTTGATGCACCTGAAGGGGCGCACGCAGTACCCAGTATGCCACCTTCAAGTATTACATCAGCTTCCACGGTTGGGTTACCGCGTGAGTCGAGTACTTCGCGTCCTTTAATATCTACAATTTTTGTCATTGAAAAAACTCTCCTAGATTAGCCTTTGGCTTGTTGCACCAAGGCCGCTTCAATGAAACCTTTAAATAGGCCATGTCCATCGCGTGGAGTACTAGTGAACTCCGGATGGAACTGACAGGCCACGAACCAGGGGTGGTCAGCTACTTCAACCACTTCAACTAGTTCTCCGTCGGCTGAACGCCCTGAGATAATTAAACCTGCGGACTCTAGGCGTTCTAAATAATTATTATTCACCTCATAGCGATGACGATGGCGCTCGTTNACCTCTGTTTTATCGTAAGCTAGGGCCACTTTAGAGCCTGGCTTAAGATGAGAGATCTGAGCCCCTAAGCGCATGGTACCGCCTAGATCAGATGCGTCATCACGCACCTCAACATCACCACTGTGATCAATCCACTCAGTGATCAGTCCGATCACTGGGTGTTTGGTGTTCTTATCAAATTCTGTTGATGTTGCCCCTTCAAGGCCAGCAACATGTCGCGCGTACTCAATAACGGCAACCTGCATACCCAGACAGATGCCTAGGTATGGCACTTTGTTCTCTCTGGCAAAACGCACCGCTTGAATCTTGCCTTCAACGCCTCGCTCACCGAAGCCACCGGGAACAAGTATCGCGCTGTAGCCATTTAATATATCGACGCCTTCACGCTCGACGCGTTCAGAATCTATATAATCGATCTTAACTTTCTTGCGCAGCGCAATGCCTGCATGCGAGACCGCCTCAATCAATGATTTGTAAGCATCTAGAAGCTCCATGTACTTACCAACCATAGCAATATGCACTTCACCTTCTGGATTTAGGAATGCATCGGAAACGCGCTCCCACTCACTAAGATCAGCTGGAGGACAATCTAAACCAAAGCGATCAACGACGATCTCGTCTAGACCCTGTGCGTGTAGCATGGATGGGATTCTGTAGATGGTGTTTGCGTCGGGCAAAGAGATAACCGCACGCTCTTCAACGTTAGTAAACATCGACAACTTACGCGCAGATGACTCAGGTAATGGGTGTTCAGAGCGGCAGATCAAAATGTCGGGCTGAATACCAATTGAACGCAGCTCTTTAACAGAGTGTTGCGTCGGTTTGGTTTTAGTTTCGCCCGCAGTTGATATGTATGGCACCAGCGTAAGATGCATAAACAGGGCGCGATTTGCGCCTAACTCAACTTTAAGCTGTCGAATTGCCTCGAGGAAAGGCAGTGACTCAATATCGCCGACGGTACCACCGATCTCACAGAGTGCGATATCAGCATCACCCGCCCCTTCAATGACGCGACGTTTAATTTCATCCGTAATATGGGGAATAACTTGGACCGTTCCGCCCAGGTAATCACCACGGCGCTCTTTGCGCAACACATGCTGGTAGACACGCCCTGTGGTGAAGTTATTACGTTTAGTCATTGTTGTACGAATGAACCGTTCGTAATGACCTAGGTCAAGATCAGTCTCAGCACCATCTTCGGTAACAAATACCTCACCGTGCTGAAATGGGCTCATGGTTCCCGGATCTACATTGATGTAGGGGTCCAACTTGAGCATAGTTACTCGGAGGCCACGGGCCTCTAAAATAGCCGCCAATGATGCGGAAGCGATGCCTTTGCCCAGTGAGGACACAACACCGCCAGTGACGAATATATAGCGCGTCATGAAGAACCTGTTAGGTTGAAGTTTTGAGGGAGTTTTCACACTCAAGATGGGAAATCAGTCTACCAAAAGGTCGGCCAAGGAACAAACATCAGTGCACCCATTTTAACGATAATCCACCATCTATTTTAAAATCATCAGCTATCCAGAGCCCAACGACTGAAATGATCTCGCCCTGGTACTCGATTAAAGGCCAAAAATCACGTAACCATGGAGGCACTCGTTTCTCATTCATAAATTTTTTAATACTCTGGTGGCCGTGACTACAACGAATAGTGTCACCCGGACAACGCACCCGAACCTGTACATCTAATCCCATAGGAACACCCTGTTCAGACTCAGTTATATCTAGGCGCCCATTAGTCAGTTCAACATCTCCTGCACCCAATGAAAGTGACACAGGCTTAAACGGTATTAGAGGCTGNACNTCGAGCCATAACTTTTGTTGATAGAGATGAATCAAGACACCATCAACGAGCCACTGGCCGGCTGCCGAATCATCTTTAGTCAATATGTGCCTGGCGATCTCTTCAATCTGAGCCTGTGAGCTCGGTTGCAGCTTAAAATGACGTAACCAAGCGTAAATCAAATTGCTAAGTCGATACTTGGGAAGCGACCTGAGGGCTATGGGTTGGGGATTAACAAAACGGCCACCGGCATCGATTAGCGCTAGATCGCTATTAAGCTGAGCGACCTCAGTAAAGTGTGCAGCAAGGCGCGAAAGTTGCTTCTCCCACTGCGGCCAACGCTTAAA
>JGI26080J50196_1000845_pt1 | contig 13756 bp, 10 predicted proteins | sample SaaInl0LU_22_DNA_FD_50196 | JGI IMG/M metagenome (IMG submission 50196)
AAAAAAATTGGCTCTACAATCAGCCCTTGGCAACCATCTATTGCAACCTTACCAGATTTAACCAAAATGGAATCTAAAACCTACGCAAACGAAGTGGATATTAGAAAAGTAGAAGAAGGTTTACCTGTAAAAGTAGGTTTTGATGCTTTTCCTGATGTAGAATTAGAAGGTGTTGTTACAGATGTAGCAAATGTTGGCGAAAAGAAAAGAGGTTCTGATATTAAAGTTTTTCAGGTTTTAATTAAACTAAAAGAAATAGACAAAAGTATTAGACCTGGTATGACAACCTCGAACAAAATATTAACTTTCGAAAGAAAAGATGTTTTAAGCGTTCCTTTAGAAGCTGTTTTTACACAAGATTCTATTGCTTATGTATTTAAAAAGTCTGGTTTTTCTATCAATAAAAAACAAGTTAAAATAGGAGATTCTAACAACGTTTCTGTAATTATAAAAGAAGGCTTGTCTGAAAACGACGAAGTGTACTTAAACAAACCAGAAGGATTAGAAAAAAGTGCAATAGCAAAATTAAACTAGCATTTCTATGTTCGATAAAATTTATGTAGAAAAGCTAAAGTCTAACTTTACTGAAGCTGTGCGTGTTATTGCATCAAACAAAGTAAGAACTTTACTAACTTCTTTAGGTATTATTTTTGGGGTTGCAGCTGTAATTACAATGCTAGCCATTGGTAATGGGGCAGAAAAAGAAATTTTAGCACAATTAGAATTAGTAGGTGTAAACAATATTGTTATTACACCAATACCAGATGAAAAAGATGATGGCAATGGAGAAGATTCAGATGATGGCACAACAGAATCTAAACGTTTTTCTAAAGGTTTAGATTTATTGGATGTAAAAAGTATTCAAAAAACCATCCCTTCTGTAAAAACAGTAAGTCCTGAAATTGTTTTAGAAACCTATGTGATAAAAAAAGGAAGACAAAATCCTGTAAAATTAATTGGCGTTTCTAACAACTATTTTAAAACCTCTAACATAGATATTGAAAGTGGCAAAAACTTTTCTTCAGCACAATCAGAAAATGCATTACCTGTTTGTATTATTGGAAAAAAAATAGAAAAAAAATTATTTACAGGAGAAAGTGCTATAGGAAAAAGAATAAAAGTTAAAGATGTTTGGCTACAAGTTATTGGTGTTATTGAAGAGAAATTTATTTCAGATACTGCACAAGAAAACTTAGGTATTAGAGACATGAACCAAGATGTTTATATACCTCTACAAACTTTTTTGGTAAGATATAAAGACAGAAAGATAATATCAGATAAAACTATAGAAATTTCTGGTGGTGGTGTGTTTATTAGTAGTGGTGGTCAACAAGGGCCTAAAAAGAGAATTCCTAGAGGCAACTATCATCAGTTGGACAAATTAGTAGTACAGGTAGAAAACTCTAATCAACTAAATGCAACTGCAGATGTTTTAAGTAGAATGTTAAAAAGAAGACATAATGGAATGTTAGATTTTGAAATATCAATACCTATTCAACTTTTAAAACAACAACAAAAAACAAAGCAAATTTTTAATATTGTACTAAGTATTATTGCTGGTATTTCTCTTTTAATTGGGGGTATTGGTATTATGAATATTATGTTAGCCTCTGTTTTAGAAAGAACCAAAGAAATTGGAATTATTAGAGCCATTGGTGCTACACAAGAAGATGTTATTCTACAATTTTTAACAGAATCTGTATTAGTAAGTATTGGTGGTGGCATTATAGGTATTGCTTTGGGCGTTTTGGCCTCCTATATTTTAGAAGTAACTACAGGCATCGAAACTATTTTATCACTTAGTTCCATCTTATTGTCCTTTTTTGTGGCCACCTTAATTGGTTTAATATTCGGAATTGCACCTGCAAGATCAGCCGCAAACAAAAGCCCAATTGAAGCTATTAGACACGAATAAACTATGAAAAATATTATAATTACATTTTTTTGCTTTCTATCAATTCAAGTATTTAGTCAGCAACAAATCACCTTAAAACAAGCAATAGCGATTGCTCAAGAAAAATCGCCAGAATACAAGGCTTTAATAAACCAAAATCAAGCAAGTTATTGGCGTTATAGAAATTATAAAGCAGGTTTTTTACCACAATTACGTTTACAAGCAACCTTACCACAATATAGAAATTCTGTAAATAGAATAGTTTTAGATGATGGTTCTGATGATTTTAGAAGATCTAATCAAATAAGATTTGATGGAAGTATCTCTTTAAATCAAAATATAGCTTTAACTGGTGGTACCATATCTGTTAGTTCTCAGCTAGAAAGAATAGATAGGTTTGAGCCAAGTGAATCTACAGGTTTTGCAGTAATCCCTTTTTCTTTAAATTATAATCAAAATTCTTTACTCTATAATCCTTTTAAATGGCAAAAGAAAATAGAACCACTTCTGTATGAAGAAGCTAAAAGAGAATTTATTGAACGAATGGAGCAAATTTCTTTAAATACAAGTAGAAGGTATTTTGCTTTATTAAAATCTCAAATACAGGCTAAAATTGCCAAATCAAATCTATCAAATCAAGATACTTTATTCCAAATCTCTAAAGGTAGATTTAAAATGGGTAAAATAGCAGAAAATGATTTATTACAAATAGAATTATCTGTTTTAAACTCAGAAAATGAAGTAATTACCAATGAAATTAATCTAAAAAGAACTTCACAAAATTTATCAAGATACTTAGTATTAGATACAGAAAATATTTTATTATCTACTCCAAAAGAATTATCAACTTTTACTGTAACAGTAGAAAAAGCTTTAGAAGAGGCTAAAACTAACCGAAAAGCTGTTATAGAATTTAGAAGAAGAAGACTGCAAGCAGAACAAGACGTTGCAGAAGTAAAAGGGAACAATAAACTTAGTATGAGTTTAAGAGCAAATTTTGGTATTTCTCAACAAGGAAATCAATTTAATACTTTATTCGAAAACTTTAACCAACAACAGAGTGTTGTTTTATCTATTGGTATGCCAATTTTAGACTGGGGTGTATCTAAGTCTAGAAGAAAATTAGTAGAAGCTAATAAAGATTTAGTAAATACAAATATTAAAATAGAACAGCAAGAATTTGAGCAAGAAATTTATTTACAAGTTTTAAACTGGCAAAATCAACGAAACTTTTTAGAAACTACTAAAAAGGCACAAGAAATTGCTTTAAAAAGATATGAAATAGCCAAAAAGAGATTTATTTTAGGTAAGATAACCATAACCGACTTAAATATCGCATTACAAGAGCAAGACAGATCTGTTCTATCGTATTTAAATTCATTAGAAAAATTCTGGAACGACTATTACATATTAAGAAGACTTACTTTATACGACTTTGTAAAAAACAAAAAAATTGAAGTAAAAGACATTATTTATGATTAGAAAATAATTTTAAAAAATTACTTTTTAACGTTTTCTTACCAAAGTTCTGTTGTACTTTTGTTTTACAATTTTAACAACCAATTAAACAAAATGTTGCTATCAAAAAAAATACTAATCCTGTTTTTTTTATTTTCTATAACTGCTTTTAGTCAAAAAAAAATAACTTTAAGTGGTACCGTTTACGATAATGAAAATAACGAAACGCTTATTGGAGTCTCTATATATTTTCCAGAAATTAACATTGGTACAACCACCAATCAATATGGTTTCTACTCAATTACAATACCCAAAGGAAACTACCAAGTACAAGTAAGTTATTTAGGGTTTTTTACCATTGTAGCATCTTTAAATTTATTAGAAAGAACAACAAAAAACTTTAAACTTAAAGAAGCTACAGAAAGTTTAGACGAAATAGTTTTAGAAACTAATATAGAAAAACTAAATATTAGAACGCCGCAAATGAGCGTTAACAAACTTTCCTCTGCAACCATAAAACAAATACCTGTGGTTTTAGGAGAGGCAGATATTATAAAATCTTTAATTTTATTACCAGGTGTAACTAGTGCTGGCGAAGGCGCATCTGGGTTTAATGTTAGAGGTGGCGCAGCAGATCAGAACTTAATTTTATTAGACGAAGCTATTGTTTTTAACTCCTCTCACTTATTTGGTTTCTTTTCTGTTTTTAATCCAGATGTAATTAAAGATGTAAAATTATTTAAAGGAGGTATTCCTGCAAAATACGGTGGTAGATTGTCTTCTGTGTTAGATATTTATCAAAAAGAAGGAAACAGCAAAGATTTTAACGTAACTGGTGGTATTGGTTTGGTTTCTTCTAGGTTGTTAATTGAAGGTCCTATTGAAAAAGAAAAAATATCTTTTTTAATTGGTGGTAGATCTTCTTATGCACATTTATTTTTACCACTTTTTGACAATGACAATATTGCTTATTTTTATGATTTAAACACCAAAATAAATTACAGAATTAACGATAGAAACAGCGTTTTCTTTTCGGGGTATTTTGGTAAAGATTTTTTTGGAATTAGCGAAAATTTTATAAATACTTACGGAAATCAGGTAGCTAATTTACGATGGAACCACTTATTCTCTGATAAATTGTTTTCTAATTTATCTTTAATTTATTCTGATTATTTTTATGGGCTAACCTTAGATTTTGTAGGTTTTGAATGGGATTCTGGCATAACCAACTACAATATAAAGTACGATTTTAACCATTATGTAAATGATAAAATAAAATTGAGTTATGGTATCAATAACATTTACACAAAATTTAATCCAGGGAAAATTATACCCAACAGAGAAGATTCTGGTATTGTTGCAGAAAAGCTAATTAACAAATACGCCAATGAATTTGCCTTTTACTTAAATACAGAGCATAAAATCAGCGATAAATTTAGAATGCAATATGGTTTACGATATAGCAATTTTACACGTTTAGGACAAGACGAATTAAATGTGTATCCAAATAATGAAGCTGTAATTTATAATCAAGAATTTAAAAGATACGAATCTGCTACTCTTACAGGAATAGAAAATTTTAAAAGAAGTGATGTGATTGCAAGCTTTAATAATTTAGAACCAAGAGTGTCTATGTCTTATATTATAGACGATTTTACTTCTGTAAAAGCTAGTTATAATAGAATGGTACAATACTTACATCTACTGTCTAACACTGCATCTCCTACTCCATTAGATGTTTGGGCACCCAGTGGAAAACAATACTTACATCTACTGTCTAACACTGCATCTCCTACTCCATTAGATGTTTGGGCACCCAGTGGAAAATATATAAAACCTCAGTTGTTAGACCAATATGCTGTAGGTTATTTTAAATCTTTTAAAGATGGGAAATACACATTAGAAACAGAAGCGTTTTACAAAGACATACAAAATAGAATAGATTATATAAATGGTGCTAATTTAGTAGCAAATAACGAAATTGAAACCGTTATTTTAAATGGCAAAGCACGTGCTTATGGTTTAGAAATGTTATTAAAGAAAAACGAAGGAGATTTTCAAGGATGGTTTTCTTATACACTCTCTAGATCAGAACAATTAACTTCTGGTAGAACTGCAAATGAACCTGGTATCAATAATGGCGAGTGGTATAGTACACCATTTGATAAAACACATGATTTTTCTATAAATGCAAGTTACAAACTAAATGAAAAATGGAAATTCAACAGTAATTTTGTTTTTCAAACTGGGCAACCTGCCAATTATCCAGTGGGTCAATATGAAATACAAGGTTTAAATGTGCCTATTTTTGATGATAATAGAAGAAATGCGGATAGGTTACCTGCCTATCACAGATTAGATATTTCTGCAACATTAACCCCTAAAAAAAATAAAAACAGAAAATGGCAAGGAGAATGGGTTTTTGGTATTTACAACTTGTATGGCAGACAAAATGCAGCTTCATTAGCATTTAGACAAAATCAAGAAACCTTTAGAAACGAAGCTGTACAAACCTCTATTTTTGGTATTGTACCTTCTGTAACTTATAATTTTAACTTCTAATAATATGAAAAAATTATATATACTACCCGTTTTAATGATTATGCTTTTTTCAAATTGCGAAAAAGTTGTAGATATAGAGGTTCCTTCAATACAACCAAAATTAATTATTGACGCATCTTTTGAAGTTTTTTTTGACAAAATACCTGTAAACGCAAATACTGTTGTAAAACTTAGATTGTCTGCCGATTATTTTGAAGAAACAATTCCAACTGTAACCAATGCAACCGTATTTTTAACAGACTTATCAAACAACACAATTATTAATTTTTCTGATGAAGATGCTGATGGAAATTACGAACCTTTAAATCCTTTTATCCCTATAGATAATGTTACTTACGAATTGACAATTATTTACGATAATGAAACTTATAAAGGTACTGCTACAAAAGTGAAGTCAACGCCGTTATCAAAAGTAGAACAAGGAGATAAAACCTTATTTTCTGGAGAAGAAATTGAATTAAAAATAAGTTTTAAAGATAACATTTTAGAAGAAAACTATTATTTATTTAATATAGATTTCTATAACTTTTTAACAATTGAAGACCGATTTTTTAATGGTACTAATTACAATTTTTCTTACTTTTATGAAGATGAAAATATTGAATTTCCACAAGAAATCGACATCAAAATTTCAGGAATTACAAAAGACTATTTTACCTACTTTAGAGTATTGGTAGATCAAAGTGGTCAAAATTCTGGTGGTCCTTTTGAGACTGTTCCATCCTCACTTTTAGGAAACATGATCAATACAACTAACGAAAGTAATTTTCCTTTGGGTTATTTTCATATTTCAGAAACAGATACATTTACCATCAGTTTAGTTGAAAGGAGTAATTAAAATCTATTTTAAAACTAATAAAATTTTTAATTTTTTAAAATTATATTTTCTGTATTTTTGATGGCAATGGAATTTATTAAAACTACAGAGCAAGACTCTAAATACAATCATCTAGAAAAGATGACTGTAACAGAATTGTTAACCAAAATTAATACTGAAGACAAAACTGTGCCTTTGGCTGTTGAAAAAGCCTTACCTCAAATATCCTCTTTAACAGAAAAAATTGTACATAAATTACAAAAAGGAGGCAGACTTTTTTATATTGGTGCTGGTACTTCTGGTAGATTGGGTATTGTAGATGCTTCTGAATGCCCACCAACTTTTGGTGTACCCCAAGAATTGGTTGTAGGCATAATAGCTGGTGGAGATATTGCCATAAGAAAAGCCGTAGAATTTGCAGAAGACTCTAAAACCCAAGGTTGGCAAGATTTACAAAAACATCAAATTTCTAAAGAAGATATTGTAATTGGTATTGCAGCTTCTGGCACCACTCCATACGTTATTGCGGCACTACAAAATTGCAATTCAAATGGAATTATTACAGGATGTATTACCTGTAATAAAAATAGCCCATTAGCACAAGTTTCTCAATTTCCAATTGAAGTAATTGTGGGCTCAGAATTTGTTACTGGTAGTTCTAGAATGAAAGCAGGCTCAGCTCAAAAATTAGTACTAAATATGTTGTCTACAGCTACTATGGTTCAATTGGGTAAAGTAAAAGGTAACAAAATGGTAGATATGCAACTTTCTAACAATAAACTAATAGAAAGAGGTAATAAAATGCTTGCTAAAGAACTAGATATCAACTTAGAGGAAGCATCTATTTTGATAAAAAAATATGGCAATGTTAGAAACGCAATAGAAAATTATAAAAATGAGTACTAACGTTAATTTATTAGGCAAAGGCTTAAAGTATTTAGCCGTTTTAATTTTCTTATTTATTGCTTCACCAATTACTCTTACCATGGGTTATAAAGCTTTAAACAAGTTTAAAGATACTCCTAAAGAATACATTTCTTACTTAATTTTAACTGCAGCAGCTATCTTATTAGTTTTTACTATCTTTTTTGCGTTTAAAACTTTTAAAATTTTATTAAAAGCGATTTTTAACAATTAATTACAAGTAGCATTCTGATGGAATTATTGTTATTATATCATTTCCAGATACGTTAGTTAGAACTGTATATTGGAAAAAATCAATTGCCTTATGACTAGGTAAAATTGGAACAAAAATTCTAGTAAAAGCAGATTATACAGCTTTATTATTGATAAAAAAAGCGCCTAAGAAATATATAATTTCGATTTTAAAAGACACATTACTAATTATGGAAATGAACGCTTTAGAGGTAAAGAAACAGATTCATAATTAGCAGGTTTTGTAAAGGCAAAATTTAAAAGTACTCTTTTTTAATTCTTATTAATTATCTTATTAATTTTTTATACTTAATTCGTTTTGGCATTAAATCTCCTCCTAAACGTTTTTTCTTATTTTCTTCATAATCTGAAAAAGAACCTTCAAAGAAATATACCTCACTATTCCCTTCAAAAGCTAAAATATGTGTACAAATTCTGTCTAAAAACCATCTGTCGTGAGAAATAACTACAGCACAACCTGCAAAGTTTTCTAGACCTTCTTCAAGTGCTCTTAATGTATTTACATCTAAATCGTTTGTTGGCTCATCTAACAACAATACGTTTCCTTCTTCTTTTAAGGTCATTGCTAAATGTAAACGGTTACGTTCTCCACCAGAAAGTGTATTTACTTTTTTATTTTGTTCTGAACCAGAAAAATTAAATCTACTTAAATAAGCTCTAGAGTTAACTTGTCTGCCTCCCATCATTACTAAATCTTGCCCATCAGAAAAATTCTCCCAAATGGTTTTATTTGGATTAATATCTGAATGTGCTTGATCTACATAGGCTATTTTTGCAGTTTCTCCAACATGAAAACTCCCTTTATCTGGAGTTTCTTCGCCCATAATCATTTTAAAAATAGTTGTTTTACCTGCACCATTTGGTCCTATAATACCAACAATACCTGCTTGTGGTAAATTAAACTCTAAACTTTCGTATAATAATTTATCTCCAAAGGCTTTAGAAACACCTTGAGCTTCTATTACATTGGTTCCTAAACGTGGTCCATTTGGAATGTAAATTTCAAGTTTTTCATCAACTTGTTTTTGGTCTTGACTTAATAATTTATCATAATTTTTTAAACGTGCTTTTTGCTTTGTTTGACGGCCTTTAGCTCCTTGCTTAACCCATTCTAACTCTCGTTCTAGAGTTTTTTGACGTTTAGAAGCTGTTTTACTTTCTTGCTCCATTCTTTTAGATTTTTGGTCTAACCAAGAAGAGTAATTTCCTTTCCAAGGAATACCTTCACCTCTATCCAACTCTAAAATCCAACCTGCAACATTGTCTAGAAAATACCTGTCATGAGTTACAGCTATTACAGTACCTTTATATTGTGCTAAATGATGTTCTAACCAATGTACAGATTCTGCATCTAAATGGTTGGTAGGCTCATCTAACAATAAAATTTCTGGTTCTTGTAATAATAATCTACATAAAGCTACTCTACGTTTTTCACCTCCAGAGAGTACTCCTATTTTTTTATCAGATTCTGGTGTACGCAAAGCGTCCATGGCAATTTCTAATTTAGTATCTAATTCCCAAGCATTTGCAGCATCAATTTTGTCTTGTAATTCTGCTTGTTGGTTCATTAGTTTCTCCATCTTATCTGCATCAGAATACACCTCTTCTAATCCAAACATGTCGTTTATTTTATTGTATTCATCTAAAATTGCTACCGTTTCTGCAACGCCTTCTTTTACAACTTCTAAAACGGTTTTCTCTGGATCTAATTGAGGCTCTTGTTCTAAATACCCCACTTTATAGCCAGGAGAAAAAGTTACTTCTCCTTGAAAATTCTTTTCTACGCCTGCAATTATTTTTAACAAGGTTGATTTACCTGAACCGTTTAGACCAAGAATCCCGATTTTAGCTCCATAAAAAAAACTTAAATAAATATCTTTTAAAACTTGTTTCCCTGTAGATTGGTAGGTTTTAGAAACTTTATTCATCGAAAAGATGACCTTCTTATCATCACTCATTATTCTATAATTTTAAAAATTAGATTTAAAAAATCGCCAGAAAAAGGCGATTGAAAAATTGATTTGTTTATAAATTAAACACGCCCTTTTAAAGCGTTAAATACCCATGCAATTGCAAAAAAGCCTAGACCTACAGAAGCAAAACCCCAGCCAGCAACATCATCATATCTAAAAGCGCCCATGGCAATTAAGCCAAGTCCTACCAATATCATAATAAAAGTTGCCCATGCAAGTACTGTATTTTTATCCATTTCCATAATTTGTTATTAGTTAGTTTCAAAAACAAATATCGTTATTTGTTTTTTTTAGATGCTAAAATGTTGATATTTTCAAAAAAGTAAATATCATTTTTATTAAAACCTTCTACCCCCCATACCCATACCTCTTGTTCTATTCATGTTTTGAGGTTGTCTAATATTTCTACTTTTTTGTTGTGGAATCAGTTTTCTTTTTTCTCTTTTTTGATATTTTAACCACCTTTTAAATTGTTTTTTAGTTAAAAATTCTTTTAAAGTAGTATTTAATGCTTTCTCGTAAACTACTACAGAGTCTCTAATAGGTAAAACTGTGGCTTCTATTTTTTTTCTAACTTTTAAGGCTAAATCTCTATCTTTATAAAGTTGTTTTCCAGCAGAATTTACAATTAAGTCTAACTCTTGAAGGTTTGGTGTATTTAAAAAAGAAATCTTTTTAATTTTATCGTTGTAATTTCTTAGCGCTTTTATGATTTTATTTTTACTTGCGTCATCCTTTACTTTAATCTCTTTTGGTATTTCAGATAATTTATAATAAAAAATATTTGATGCATTTTTTGCATTGTATTTTACCATTTCTGGTGCATCTTGTGCAAAAATACCAATGCTAAAAAATAAAATTATTATAGATACTAAATTTTTCATGTTTTAGATATTTTTACAAAAATAAGAAAAGATTATAGTTTAGCTGCCAATCTTGCTCCTTGATTTATAGCTCTTTTTGCATCTAACTCACTTGCAAAATCTGCACCACCAATAACATGTACATTTTTACCTAAATCTAACAAAGGTTGATGCAGTTCTTTAAACGGTATTTGACCTGCACAAATAACAACATTGTCTACTTCTAAAACTTTTGCTTCATTATTTTGAGTGTAATGTAAGCCTTGATCATCAATTTTTTGATAAGATACTTTACCTATAAACTGTACTTTTTTCTTTTTTAAAGTTGATCTATGAATCCAACCTGTGGTTTTACCTAAATTGCCTCCAAATTTACCAGCACTTCTTTTAAANATGTATATTTCTCTTGGTGAATGATGAAGATTAGGTTTCACACCTTCAATACCTGCTCTGGCTTTTAAAGTTTTGTCAATTCCCCATTCTTGCAACCAAGCATCTATATTTTTAGATGTTGATTCACCTTCGTGAGATAAATATTCTGAAACATCAAAACCAATACCACCTGCACCAATTACAGCAACACATTTACCAACTGGTTTTTTATGTTTTAAAACATCAATATAACTGAGTACTTTTGGATGATTAACACCTTCAATATTTAGCACTCTGGGTTTTATGCCTGTAGCAATTACTATTGCATCAAAATCAGAATTTTCTAAATCTGCAACACTTACTTTTTTATTTAATTTGAGGGTTACCTTATGGATTTCGATTTGTTTATTAAAATATCTAATGGTTTCATAAAACTCTTCTTTACCAGGAATTTGTTTTGCCATATTAAATTGACCACCAATTTCTGATGCAGCATCAAACAAAGTAACCTGATGCCCTCTTTGAGCAGCAATTGTTGCAGCAGCTAAACCTGCTGGACCTGCACCAACTACTGCTATTTTTTTGCTATTTCGTGTTTGAGAATAGCTTAATTCTGTTTCATGACAAGCTCTTGGATTTACCAAACAACTGGCCACTTTTTGTTTAAAAACATGATCTAAACACGCTTGATTACAGCCAATACAAGTATTTATCTCATCTGCTCTTTCCTCTTTTGCTTTGTGTACCCAATCTGGATCTGCCAAAAAAGGACGCGCCATAGAAACCATATCTGCATCTCCCTCTGCCAAAACTTTTTCGGCAGTCTCTGGCATATTAATTCTATTAGAAGTAATTAACGGAATGTTAATTTCAGCTTTCATTTTTTTGGTTACCCAAGTAAATGCAGCTCTTGGAACTGAAGTAGAAATTGTAGGAATCCTAGCTTCATGCCAACCAATACCTGTATTAATAATCGTTGCACCAGCTTTTTCTATTGCTTTAGCTAATTGTACAATTTCCTCCCAAGAACTTCCTTGCTCTACCAAATCTAACATAGAAAGTCTATAAATAATAATAAACTCATCACCAACAACTTTTCTTGTCTGTTTTACCAATTCAATAGGAAAACGCATTCTATTTTCATAATCTCCGCCCCATTTATCTGTACGTTTATTGGTTCTTTTTGCTATAAATTGGTTGATTAAATAGCCTTCTGAACCCATAATTTCTACTCCATCATAACCTGCTATTTTTGATAATTTTGCAGAATTCACAAAATCTTTAATCGTTCTTTGGATACCAGATTCTTTTAATTTAAAGGGTGTAAATCTATTAATGGGTGCTTTTATTTTTGAAGGTGCCACATTAAAAGGATGATATCCATATCTACCCGCGTGTAAAATTTGCATACAAATTTTACCTCCAGATTCATGTACTGCTTTTGTTATTTTTTGATGATGTTTTGCATGCTTTTTTCTAGACATTCTTGCTGCAAATGGTCCTGTCCAACCTTGTATGTTTGGCGCTATACCTCCTGTTACAATTAAACCTACGCCACCTTTTGCCCGTTCTGCATAAAAAGCTGCAATTCTATCTATACCATTTTTTTCTTCTTCTAAACCAGTATGCATAGAACCCATTAAAATTCTATTTTTTAAGGTTGTAAAACCTAAATCTAAGGGTTGGAAAATGTGTGGATATTTACTCATTTCAATATTTTATTCTAATTAAAAAAATGAATTTAAAACAATCAAAGTTTAGATTCCTGTTTTCACAGGAATGACAGTTTCAACTGAATTTTGTGGCAGAGGGACAAAAAACTCTCTTTATTTATTATGCATGCATAATACTTGCAAGATATGTTTATTTTTTGGTATTAAAAAAAATTGCCCCAAATTCACGAATTATTAGCATTCATAAACTTGGGGTAATTGTATTAAAAGGTAAATGTTTATAAAACTTGTTAGAAAAATTAAATCATTGGAACATCTATAATCAATAATTTACTATTTTTTGTTGCTTTTACTGCTACTTTAGATGTTTCTATAATTCCAACAGCATCTCTATTTTGTAAAGTTTCATCAGCAACTATAACTTCTCCGTTAATTAAGAAAAAATAAGCACCATTTTTTAGTTGGTATTCGGTTTTAAAACCTTCTTCTAAATCAATCATAGAAATATATCCTTGTTGATGTATGGGCAACGAACCTTCTACTTGTTTATCTCTTGGAGACACCAAGGTTTGAAACTTGTTTTTTCTACCNTCTTGCTCAAACACTTTTTGATCATAATAAGGGGTTACTTCTTGTTTTTCTGGTAAAATCCAAAGTTGTAAAAAATTACTTTCAGAAGTTTTACTATCATTAAATTCTGAGTGTGTTATGCCTGTTCCTGCACTCATCACTTGTACTTCTCCTACTTCAATGGCAAGTTTGTTTCCCATGCTATCTTTGTGAGACAAAGCTCCTGTAATTGGTATCGAAATAATTTCCATATTTCTATGAGGATGTGTACCAAAGCCCATTTTTGGTTGCACAACATCATCATTTAGCACTCTTAACATCCCAAAATTCATTCTTTCTGGGTTTTGATAACTAGCAAAACTAAATGTATGATATGATTGTAACCATCCATGATTTGC
>JGI26080J50196_1000851_pt1 | contig 13712 bp, 16 predicted proteins | sample SaaInl0LU_22_DNA_FD_50196 | JGI IMG/M metagenome (IMG submission 50196)
CGCCCTCTAATCTTCTTGATGCAACTACATTGGAAATGTTATTAATTATTGCTCTTAACACTCCTTTGGCATCTACTCCTGGATGCGAATAGAAATTTTTATCTTCTGCAGATAAGAAAGCATTAATCACTTTTTCTGGTATTGATTTATAGGGTACAAATATTCGTTTTTCTGATGAAAAATCATTCACCAACTCACCATCCCCTGAGTAAACTTTACTAGAAACTGATGGTTTATAATTTTTGAGGAATTTATAATCTGGTAAATTGTTAGAAAAAGCCCACAAAACAGCTAATACAGAAAATGCAGATAACAAACCAACACTTAAAACTACTATAAATATATTTTTAATTATTCGATGCATTTTAGTTTAATATATATAAGAATTTGTTAAAGTTAAGGCATCAGAATTCAAACAAAATTTAAAATTATTTAAATATAAAATGAAACAATTAATCAAAAATATATGGAAAAAAATTTATACATTGATGCTTCGCATCCAAATGAAACAAGAGTTGTACTTAAGTCAGGTGAAAACATTGAAGACTACGAGTACGAAGGCTTAAAAAACAATTTAATAAAAAATAATATCTACCTTGGCAAGGTAAGTCGAGTAGAGCCATCTTTACAAGCTGCATTTATTGATTTTGGAAGAGATAGACACGGTTTTCTATCCTTTAACGATATTCAATCTGACTATTATCAAATACCTCAGAGTGATTTAGCAAAAATAAAAGAAGAAGAAGAAAAAGCCAGAGAAGAACTATTAAAAAAAAGTGAGCTAGAAGAACAAAAAAATATTAACGAGGGTAATCTTGATATTAATGATCCAGTTGAAGTAAAACTTGAGTCTGAATTTGAAACAAATGATCAGATAACAGAAGGGAGTGATACTCCAATTACAGATACCACTCAAGTAGATGAAGATAAAGAACAACCTTCGCCTGTATTACATGGTAGAAAACCTGAAACAAGATTTAGATCTAAAAGATATAAGATTCAAGAAGTTATAAAACCTAACCAAGTAATTTTAATACAAGTTTTAAAAGATGAAAGAGGACAAAAAGGTGCTGCGTTGAGTACTTTTATTTCTATAGCAGGTAAATATATTGTCCTAATGCCCAATACACCAAAAGGTGGTGGCATATCTCGTAAAATATTTAACCCAGGAGAAAGAAAAAAAATTAGAACTATTTTAAACGATATAGTTATTCCAAAAGAAATGGGGCTTATTGTAAGAACTGCAGGATCAAACAAAACAAAAAATGATATTGATCATGATCTTCAAACTTTGATTAAAACTTGGAATGAAATTAAAGAAAATGCATTAAACTCTATAGCTCCATCATTAATCCATCAAGAAAGTGATATTATAAAAAGAACTTTGAGAGATATGTATGATGAAAGCACAAATAGTATCGTCATTGAAGGTAATGAAGGTTACAAAAAAGCCCAAAACTTTATGAAGTTAATGATGCCCTCTCATGTAAAAAAAATAAAAAAATATAGAGAAAAAGTTCCTTTATTTTTTAAAGAGAACATTGAAGAAAAATTAAATCAAATTTATGACTCAGAAATAAAACTAAAATCAGGAGGTTACCTAGTTATAAATCCAACTGAAGCGCTAGTTTCAATTGATATAAATTCAGGAAGCTCTATTAAACAAAAAAATGTAGAAAGTACTGCTTTAGACACTAATCTTGAGGCAGCAGAAGAGATATCTCGACAAATAAAAATAAGAGATCTGTCTGGTCTAATTATTATTGATTTTATTGATATGTTGAGTTTTGGAAATAGAAGGTTGGTTGAGAGAAAACTTAAAGAACAATGCAGAACTGATAGGGCAAGAATTCAAATTGGAAGAATTAGTACATTTGGACTTTTAGAAATGTCCAGACAAAGATTAAGGGAAAGTGCTGTAAAATGGAAAGTTACTCTTACAGATGAGTCTTTTGCGATGAAGATTCTTAAATTAGTCGAGGTTAAAGCTGTTTTAACAAAAGCAAAATTTGTAGAACTTAAGATTTGCGAAAAGATATCGGACTTTATGAAAGAAAACTTTATTGAAGATTTAAAGTATTTTGAAGAAAAAAACTTAATTAAGATCGATATAATTGCAGATAACAGTCTTATTATTCCTGAATACATAATTGATCTTCAAAACAAAACTAAAAAAACAATAGAAATAGTTCAACATATAGAAAAGTTAAAAAACCTAGAAGAGCAAAAAAAAGAAGTTAAATCTTTTGAAAGTCCTATTAAAAAAAAGCCTTATAAAAAAAACCTTTTTTTAAAAAGAAATTTTTTAAAAAACCAGTAGCCTAGATAATTCCAGTTTTTGGAGAAGATGCGCTTCCATATATAGATTTTTCTATACGACCTGCTAAATAAGATTGTCTTCCTGCAATTACTCCATTTTTAAATGCCAATGCCATTTGAAATGGTTTTTTAGCTTTAGCGATTGCAGTATTAGCCAATACTCCATCACAACCTAACTCCATGGCAATAGCTGCGTCTGACGCTTGTCCTAAGCCAGCATCAATTATCAAAGGAAGCTTTGTTTGGCTTCTTATTATTTTTATGTTTGTTGTATTTTGAATTCCAAGTCCAGATCCTATGGGTGCTGCGAGAGGCATAATTGCACAAGCTCCTACATTCTCTAATCTTTTAGCCATTAAAGGATCATCATTACAGTAAACCATTACTCTAAATCCTTCTCTAGTTAAAACTTCTGTAGATTTTAATGTTTCAATCATATCTGGAAATAAATTTTTTTTATCTCCTAANACCTCAAGTTTTACCAGTTTCCATCCACCAATTTCTCTTGCTAAACGTAATGTTCTAAGAGCCTCTTCAGAATTAAAGCAGCCAGCAGTGTTTGGTAAGTAAGTTATTTTTTTTGGATCAATGTAGTCCATCAATAAAGGTTTTTTTTTATCAGAAATGTTTACTCTTCTCACAGCAACAGTAACAATTTCTGCTCCAGATAATTTAATAGCTTTTGCACATTCTGCCATACTTTTATATTTTCCAGTTCCAACTATTAATCTGGAATTAAATTTTTTTTTATCAATTATTAATTTATCGTTAACCAATTTTATCCACCTCCAATAAAATGAACAATTTCTATTTTGTCATTATTTTTTAGTTTTATAGTTTTTAAATTATTTTTATCTATTATTTCTTGATTTAATTCAATTGCTACTTTTTTAAGAGGTATTTTTAGTTCTTTTAAAAAAATAAGAGGCTTAAATTTTCATTTATTGTTGAAAATTTACCATTTAATTTAATTTTTATTTTTTTTATTTTTTTCATAATGTATAAGAATTTGATGAGTAATAATATTATAATTATTAATGGTCCTAATCTTAATCTATTAGGTGAAAGAGAACAATCACAATATGGATCAATAACGTTTGATAAGTTAAAAGAAAATTGTTTAGATAAAGCTAAAGATTTAAATATTAATTTAGAATTTTCCCAGTCAAATATAGAAGGTGAAATAGTTACAACCATCCAAGAGGCTAAAAGTAAATTTGATGGTATAATTATTAATGCTGCAGGTTTTACACATACATCTGTAGCTATCAGGGATGCTTTAGATATTTATAAAAAACCAATTATTGAACTTCACATATCAAATATATATAAAAGGGAAGAATTTAGACGCAAATCTTTAATCAGCGATATTGCTACTGGTGGAATTTTTGGTTTAGGTGATAATGGTTATATTTTAGCCATAATTGCAATGCAAAACATGTTACAGAAATGAAAATAGATAAAAATATNATTAAAGAATTAACNGACTACTTAAATGAATTCAATTTAACTGAAATTGAATACACTGATAAAGATACTAAAATAAAAGTATCAAAATCGAATCCAGCTAGTTCAAATCAAACTGTAAGTGTTTCTGCTTCAACACCAGCCCTTGATACAGTTAAGTCAACTGTTGTGTCTGGAACTGAAGTTAAATCTCCTATTATTGGTACAGCTTATCTTGCGGCAGAACCTGGTGGTAAAAAGTTTGTAGAAGTTGGTAAAAAAATTAAAAAAGGTGAAACGGTTATGATAGTTGAGGCTATGAAAACTATGAACCACGTTCCATCAACAGCAGATGGAATTATAAAAGAAATCTGTGTAGAAGATGGCCAACCTGTTGAATACGGCCAAACTATTATCATCGTAGAGTAATGTTTAAAAAAATTCTAATTGCAAACCGAGGGGAAATTGCAGTCAGAGTTATAAGAGCTTGCAAAGAATGGGGTATAGCAACTGTCGCTGTTCATTCTGATGTTGATAAAGATAGTATGCATGTAAGACTGGCGGATGAAAGTGTATGCATTGGCTCACACCAACCTGCAAATAGTTATTTAAATATCCCAGCTTTGATGTCAGCAATAGAACTTACAAAAGCAGAAGCGGTTCACCCTGGATATGGTTTTTTATCTGAAAATGCAAATTTTGCTAAAGTACTAGAGGAAAATAATATTAAATTTATTGGTGCTTCTTCAAAACTCATAGAGATGATGGGAGATAAAATTCAAGCAAAAAAAATTGCAAAAGAACATGGTCTACCTGTTATTGAAGGTTCTGAAGGTGGAATAACAGACATAAAGGCAGCCAAAGAACTTTGTAAAAAAATAGGCTTTCCAGTTCTGATTAAAGCATCCGCAGGTGGTGGTGGCAAGGGAATGAAAATCGTTCGTAAAGAAGAAGAATTTGAAACATTATTTTCAACAGCAAAGTCTGAAGCACAAAAATATTTTGGTAATGATGAAATTTATATTGAGAAATTTTTCCAAAATCCAAGACATATTGAAGTTCAGGTATTATCTGGAAAAAATAGAACAGTACATTTACATGAAAGAGACTGCTCAGTTCAAAGAAGACATCAAAAATTAATAGAAGAAACTCCTAGTCCAGTTTTAACAGATCAGATCAGAAAAGATCTTTTTGAAAGAACTGTAAATATGGTTAGTAAAATTGGTTATGAGGGGGCTGGAACTGTTGAATTTATATATGAAGATGGAAAATTTTATTTTCTAGAAATGAATACCCGAGTTCAAGTAGAGCATCCTGTAACTGAAATGGTAACTGGTATTGATATTATTAAAGAGCAAATTTGGATAGCTTACACTGGTGAAACAGCTTTAAAACAAAGTGACATTAATCCTAGAGGGCATGCAATAGAATGTAGAATTAATGCAGAGGATGCGAGTAAAAATTTTCAACCTTCTCCTGGAACTATAGGAATGTGTCACCAACCATCAGGTTTTAGAACAAGAGTAGATGGTGCAATTTTTCAAGGTTATAAAGTTACACCATTTTACGATAGTATGATTTGTAAAGTATCACTCATGGCAGAAATAGAACTGAAGCAATACAAAGAATGAATCGATCTTTAGATGAATTTGTCATTGAAGGAATAACAACAACAATACCTCTTCATAAAATTTTACTAAATCATAAAAAATTTATTGAGTCAGACTTTAATGTTAGCTGGCTAGATAATGAAAAAGTATTCTAATAACATCTTGTTAACCAAATATCATATACTGGNTGATCAAAAGGATTTACTGCAGGACTAGATGAAAAGGTCCACCCATTAAATATAAACACTTCGTTNTTATCTTTATTAATCGTNTCTTTAACNTGAATATAAGCTGTAATTTCTGGGTTGTCATCAAATTCAGAGTTTTTGCATTTGAGACTTTTTATTAATAAACTTTTAAATCTTAGCTCCTCTCCTATCTTTAATTTTAAAAGATCNGTCTTTGAACTTACTTTATCTAAAATNTTTATTTCAACAAATTTTCCTTCANTATTTTCATTAGCTACTAGGGGTGATGATANGCTTGTTAAAAAAAAATAAATTAAAAGAAATAAGAAACTAACTTTTCCAGATTGTATATTTTTTTTTAATAGGATCATTATTTTTATTAGGATGATAGGCATTCTCAGTACCCGTTTGATTTGATTGATGCGGTTTTTGCCAATCATATTTTTTCAATTCATGATTGTTTTCAATTCTATTATTAGTGAAATGCATCCAAGAGTACCATTCATTAGGGATTTTCGATGCATCAATTTCATCATTGTAAATCACCCATCGTTTTCCAGATTTACTTTCGTAATATTTGTTGCCACTAGAATCTTTTCCAGCAAGTTTTCCGTAAAAAATAGTTTTTAATTTTGTACCTAGTGTTTCTTGGTTCCACCAAATGAAAATTTTTTTTAAAAGTGTCAACATATTATTTTATTAATTCTTCAATCCTAAATTGTATTATTTAAATTAGACTAAAGTAAGGATTTGTATATAAATTAATTATCTTACGATTCAAAATAAAAAATTAATTAAAGGAAAAATGGCAAAATATTTAGTAGAAACTTATTATACTTGTAGCTTTAAAGTTAATCATTATCTAGATGATATTAATGAAACAGAGTTGGCAAATCTTGAAAANCGGGACGATGGAAAATTTGAAGTTTTAGACGTTAAACTTGATACAAGAAAAACAAAAAGTTTAGATGCAAATAATAAAGTAACNGAAACTAAAAAAATAGATATTATTACTGAACAAAGCAAACCTAAGGTCATTTCAAAAGAAAATAATACTAATTTTGTTAAAAAAATTAACGAGGGTGTCAGTAAAAGATTTAGTATGCCTGATAGAAGAAAAGGTTACATCCAAAAAGCGACAATTGGTGACCATAAAGTTTATCTCCACACTGGTGAATATGAAGATGGTAAAATTGGAGAAATTTTCATAGACACAAGTAAAGAGGGTGAACTGGTAAAAGCTTTGATGAACAATTTTGCAATAGCAATTTCACTTGGTCTTCAATATGGCGTTCCTTTAGATGAGTTCATCAGTGCTTATGTTGATACTAAATTTGAACCATCTGGAAAAGTACACGGTAATGACAGAATAATGAGTGCTTCTTCAATACTTGATTATATTTTTAGAGAATTAGCAATTTCATATCAAAATAGAGAAGATCTTGCTCACACTCCATCAATTGGTGGATCAGATAGATCTTTACCTGAGGAAGAAAATACTGAGGATCAAAATCAATTACTTAAAATTATAAAAGATGTTACTAGCAAAGGTTTTGTTAGAAATAATTACAAAAAAAATCTTGTTGATTTATCTGATGTTAAGATAAGCTTAAAAGGTAAAAAGTAATATTATTTTTTCAGTTTTAAAGCTAAACCAAGCTCTTTAAGTTGCTCTTCGTTAACGTTTGATGGAGCGTTCATCATTAAGTCTTGAGCATTTTGATTCATTGGGAACATTGTAACTTCTCTAATATTCTTTTCATTTGCTAATAGCATTACAATTCTATCGATACCAGGTGCTATACCACCATGAGGTGGGGCTCCATAACTTAAAGCATTGATCATTCCACTAAATTTTTCATCAACTTGTTCTTTTTGATATCCAGCAATCGAGAAAAGTTTATACATCAATTCAGGCACGTGATTTCTAATTGCACCAGAAGATAGCTCTATCCCATTGCAAACAATATCGTATTGGTAGGCTTTAATATTAAGAGGATTATCAAAATCAATATCTTTTAAGTCTCCTTGAGGCATTGAAAATGGATTGTGACTAAATTCGATTTTATTAGTTACTTCATTTTTTTCAAACATTGGATAATCAACAACCCAACAAAATGCGAAAGTATTTTCATCAATTAATTTTAAATCTTTAGCAATTTTATCTCTAGCTAAAGAGGTTATTTTTTCAACATCATTTATTTTTCCACAAGCAAAAAATATACTATCCCCTATTTCAGCTCCAGTGATTTTCATAATTTCCTCTAGTGCTTCTTTAGAAAAAAATTTTCCCACCGGTCCTTTTGCTGAAATATTTTCTTCTTTTTCAATTGTAAAATAAGCAAGACCAGACGCCCCTTGTTCTTTTGCCCACTTATCAATATTATCAAAAAAACTCCTAGGTTTATCTTTTGTATTTTTTGTTACTATACATCTCACTTTAGAACCAGATTTTACAAGCTTTTTAAATATCTCAAACGTAACATCATCACGTGTAAAAATGTTTGATAAATCTGAAATTATTAATGGGTTTCTTAAATCTGGCTTATCTGATCCATACTTAAGCATAGATTCCTCATAAGGTATTCTTGGAAATTTTTCATACATCAATTTTTTTTCAGAAAATTTCTTAAAAACATTGACTATTAGTTTTTCAACAACTTGAAAGACATCTTCTTGTTCAACAAAAGACATTTCTAAATCAAGCTGATAAAATTCACCTGGACTTCTATCTGCCCTTGCATCTTCGTCTCTAAAGCATGGAGCTATTTGAAAATATTTATCAAAACCAGAAACCATTATAAGTTGTTTAAATTGTTGTGGCGCTTGTGGCAGTGCATAAAATTTTCCAGGATTTAGTCTACTTGGTACTAAAAAATCTCTTGCACCTTCAGGGCTAGAGGATGTTAATATTGGTGTTTGGAATTCCAAAAACCCAAGTTTAGACATCTCGCTTCTAATAAAAGAGATAACTTTTGACCTTAAAATAATATTGTCATGAATTTTTTTTCTTCTTAGATCTAAGAATCTATACTTGAGTCTAATTTCTTCAGCATACTCTTGATCACTAAAAACTGGCATTGGTAACTCCTTGCAAGTACCCAACACTTCAAATGAATTTATATTAACNTCAATNTCTCCAGTTTGAAGATCGGTGTTAATAGTTTCTTTTGTTCTCTCTACAACCTTACCATTTATCTTNATTACGCTTTCTAATTGAATTTTTTCTAATGAATTAAAATTTTNGTTACTTTTATCTATGATGCATTGAGTCATTCCATAATTGTCTCTTAAATCTATGAATAGTAAATTTCCATGATCTCTTTTTTTGTTTATCCAGCCTGATAAAACAACATCTTTACCACTACTATCTATTGTTAACTCACTACATGTATGTGTTCTATATTTATTCACTTATTCCTCAAGAGCTTCATTAATAATTTTAAAATCGATAGATTTCTTTTTTTTTAAACTAATCTTGTCAATTTTATATATGAATTCAAATATTTTGCCATACGATCTCTCAATTCTTTTAATAATAAAGTTAATCAGCTTTTTATCTAAAGTAATTTGTCTGTCTGATAAATTTTTTAATATTAATGCAAACATTAGCTCATCGTCAGGGTTTTGAATATTTGCAAAAAGACAGTTCTTTGTTCTAGATCGAAGATCTTCAAGTTTAAAATTGATCTCAGATATTGGTTTCATTGATGTGACTATCAAAAACTTATTATCTTGATCTATTATATTAAAAAGTGAATAAATCAGCTTCTCATTTATATTTAAATTTAAATCCTCTAAAANAATATTTTGGTAAGGTTTAATGGATTTAATNTTTTCGTCATTTAATGAATTAACATCAATCCTAATGCCATTAAATTTTTTCAAAAAAATATTAACCAGGTGACTTTTTCCNGANAATTTTTCACCATTAATGTTTAAAAAATTTTTTTCCCACTTTGGCCATTTGTTAATCATTTCAAAAGCATAAAAATTACTCTTTCCAACATAAAAATCATCATCTTTAAAGTTTTGTTCATAATTAAAATCTAATAATAATTGATTTAAATTTTTCATTTTAATATCCACATATTATTCTTCATTTCTAATTCAAGGTTCTTTTCTTTCATGTCATTTAAAAATATATTAGGTGTGCCATTATAAGTAATTTTATATTGAATAATCTCACTATTAAAATTCAAAATACTAAAGTCAGAAACTAGATCTAAACTATAAAGCACCTGTTCCAACTCTATAATTTTTTTAGTTTTTTTGGAATTAATAGATATTGTTATAGGAAGTTTTATGGAAGTATTAATTTCATTATTTTTTTTCCATTGATCTTCATAAAGCTGTTTTAAATTTTCAACAATATTAGAAAAGTCATTATTATTCAAAATATCTAATTTGGGATAGTTCTTATTTTGAATTTTCAAGCTGTTATTTAANTTAATTTTTGAAAGTGTTCTTATTCTGTTGCTTTCTTTNTATATTATTAAAATTATATTATCTCTAATATCATATTTATTAATTAGATTTGAAAAATCATAAGTTTCAATATCTTTTGAGATTTTTTGTAACTCTATCAAATCTTCAATATCTTCACTNGGTAATAAATAATCTAACAAATCATAAGAGTTTTTTTGTTCATTCCATTTATCGTAAAAAATATTGTTATTAAAAAGATATATATTGTTATTTTTNGTTTCTATAAGGATAGGAAATAATANGACCTTATTTCTTTGGGGTATNGATGGAAAAATATTTTTATTTTCTAAAAATTTAAGAATTTTTTTNTTATTAAATGTTGTTTCTAAATTTGCAAAATACTCATTATTTATAAATTTTTCATCACTAATGGTGAAAGAATCAATCATGCCCTTAATTTCTTTTATAGAAACATTTTTAATCTTTTTTCTATCACCAGAGGTTGTAATCATTGAAATCAAATCAGAAAAGGAAGTTTGAAATCCTTTGTCAATAACGTTATTTTTTTCAAAATTTAATTCAAATGGAGAGGATATTTCAATNTTAGATACCCTAAATGCATTTGCATTTGAATAAGTTGTGGAAAAAAATACTATTAATAGAGAGAATNAAATAAAATAAATATATACATTCAGTAATTTATAAAATTTATTAATTATTTGCATATACTATACTAATGAAAAAAGAAAAATTTACCTATGAAAAAAGTGGTGTAAACATAAATGCTGCTGATAATTTTGTTAAATTTATATCGTCAATATCATCAAACAAAAAAGGCCAAAAAAAGTTTAATAATATTGGTGGCTTCGGCTCTATAACTAATATTCCAAAAAATCTTAAAAATCCTAAAATTGTAGCTTGCACTGATGGTGTTGGTACAAAAGTAGAGATTGCCAATTTACTCAATAAATATGACACAATTGGCATTGATTTAGTTGCTATGAGTGTAAACGACCTAATTGTTCAAGGAGCAAGACCACTTTTATTTTTNGATTATATTTCTATTAATAAAATTGATTTAAATAAATTAAAATTGATCCTCAAAGGAATAGTAAGAGGCTGTAAAATTTCAANCTGTGAATTGGTTGGTGGCGAAACAGCAGANATGCCAGGTACCTATGAAAAAGGTAAATTCGATATAGCAGGTTTTGCAGTAGGTTTGGTTGATGAAAAGAAAATACTATCAAAGAAGAATATAAAAAAAAATGACTTAGTGCTGGCTATACCATCTAGTGGTGTTCACTCAAATGGTTATTCTTTAGTTAGACATGTGCTTAATAAAAAAAAGATTAATTTAAAAAATAATTCATTTTTAAAAAAAGAATTACTAAGACCTACAAAAATTTATGTCAAAGAAGTTCTAAATTTAATTGATAACAATCTTTTAAATGGATGTGCAAACATTACTGGAGGTGGCCTAGCAGATAATATTAAGAGAGTTATTCCAGATAAATTAGTCGCTGATATAGATTTAAATAAAGTTAGAACTAAAAAAATTTTTAAATGGTTGAAGCAAAATAACATTGATGATGAAGAAATGTTAAAAACATTTAACTGTGGAGTTGGTTTTTGTTTAATAGTTAATCCTAAAAACTTAAATAAAATTACTAAATTTTTTACAAAGGAATTTAAACCCTATGTTATTGGAAAAATAACTGCAGGAAAATATAAAGTTAAACTTAATGGTAAAATTGACTGGTCCTAAAAAGATTAAAACAGCAGTATTTATATCTGGAACTGGAAGTAATTTAAAAAATTTAATAAAATTTTCTAAAATAAAAAATTCACCTATATCCATAGATTTAATTTTTTCAAATACTTCAAAAGCCAAAGGTTTAAAATTTTCAAATCAATTTAATATAAAAAATATGTATCAAGCTTTAAAAACTATAAAATAGCTGAAACAAAAATATTAAATTTATTAAAAAAAGAAAATATAAAGTTTATTTGCCTTGCAGGCTTTATGAAGATTTTATCTAAAAGTTTTATTAAAAAATTTAGTGGAAAAATAGTTAATATACATCCTTCTTTACTGCCAAAATATAAGGGGCTTGATACTCATTTAAAAGCAATACAAAATAAAGATAAGGTAGCTGGTTGTACTGTTCATTTTGTAACAGCAAAACTTGATTCAGGAAAAATAATTCTGCAAAAGAAAGTTAAAATTTCAAAAAAAGATACTTCTATTTCTTTAGCTAAAAAAGTTCTAAAACAAGAGCACAAGCTCTATCCAGCGGCTATAAAAAAATTATTTAATTAATCTTTAAAGAAAAAATTAATTTCAATTTTAGCGTTTTCAACACTATCAGAACCATGTACAGAGTTTTTATCAATAGAAATTCCATATTTTTTTCTTATAGTTCCTTCTGCAGCATCTTCTGGTTTAGTTGCACCCATTAATTCTCTGTTTCCTAAAACTGCATTTTCTTTTTCAAGTATCATCACGACAATTGGGCCTGAAGACAAATAAGCACATAAATCATTATAAAAAGGTTTAGTTTCATGAACTTTATAAAATTGTTCTGCTTCTGCTTTTGTTATCTGAATTTTTTTATCTTTNATAATTTTAAAACCTTTATCCGTAAACATTTCTTTGATTTCATTATCTAAATTTCTTTCAACAGCATCAGGTTTAATGATTGATAGTGTTTGTTCTATATTACTCATAATTATCCTCTATTAGTTGGTTTAATAATCTTACTCCATAGCTAGTTGCACCACCTGAATTTAAAGCACCACCATATTTTGAAAATGCCATACCAGCTATATCTAANTGAGCCCAAGGNGTTTTATTTAAAATAAATCTTTGTAAAAATTGTGCTGCAGTTGTGGATCCTGCNCCACCTACATAATTTATATTTTGCATATCTGCATTTTTTGAGTCTATAAGTTTGTCAAAGTTTTTATGCAATGGCATTCTCCATAATTTTTCTTCAACTTTATCACCCGCTTCTAATAATTGTTTTGACAATTTATCATCNTTTGAAAATAGACCTGCATATTCAGANCCTAATGAAACTATAATAGCACCTGTTAAAGTTGCTAGATCAACCATAAACTTAGGTTTAAATTTTTTCTCAGTAAAAGTTAAAGCATCAGCCAAAACTAATCTACCTTCAGCATCTGTATTTAATACCTCTATTGTTTTACCACTATAAGATTTTACAATGTCNCCAGGTCTTTGNGCGTTTCCACTAACCATNTTCTCAACAAGCCCTACAACACCAACAGCATTTATTTTTGCTTTTCTTATTGCTAAATTTTTCATTAAACCCACCACAGTAGCTGAGCCTGCCATATCATAAGTCATNTCTTCCATNAACTTTGCTGGTTTTAAAGAGTAACCTCCAGTGTCAAAACAAACACCTTTTCCAACAAAAGCTAAAGGATTAGAATTATTTTTTGCTCCATTCCATTCCATTGTTACAAGATATGATCCTCTAATACTACCTTGCCCTACACCAAGTAACGCATTCATTCCAAGTTTTTTTAATTTTTTTTCATCATAGATATTTATTTTCAATCCAAATTTTTTAAGTGTATTTATTCTTTTTGCATATTCATCAGGGTGTAAAACATTTCCTGGTTCAGACACAAGGTCTCTTGCAAAAAAACTTCCTTCTTCTAGAGCTTTAAATCTTAAATGATCTTGAGTAGATAT
>JGI26080J50196_1000852_pt1 | contig 13709 bp, 10 predicted proteins | sample SaaInl0LU_22_DNA_FD_50196 | JGI IMG/M metagenome (IMG submission 50196)
ATAGCAGGTTGTGTAACTTTAGTTTGGATCAGTTCTTCTTTAGAACCTTCAAACATTATTTTAGAAATATCAAATTCTAAAATTTCTTCAGCTTTAGCAAANAAAGGTTTAATTGTGTCATNTTTTAAAAATAAATCATGACACATTCCAGTAAATTGAGACCCTTGTCCNGGAAATATATATGCTTTCATTTAATTGATTTTATCATATCTTAAAAAAGAAAAATCATATTCATTTTTTTCATCTTTAAGTCTTTTGTCACGTTTAACTTCTTGCCATTTTTCTAAATTAATTTCAGGAAATGAAGTATCTCCTTCAATTGATGTGTGGACTCGTGTTAGTTCAATTCTATCAGCAATTTCAATAGACAATTTATATATCTCACCCCCACCAATTATAAATGGTTGATTATCGTTTTCTGCTATTTTTAAAGCTTTTTCTAATGAATTTACAACAATAGCGTTTTCAGCTTTATAATCTGTTTTACGAGTGATAATTACGTTAGTTCTATTGGGAAGAGCTTTAGGCATCGATTCAAAAGTTTTCCTTCCCATTATCACAAAATGTCCTTTTGTTAAGTCTTTAAAATGTTTAAGATCATCACTTAAATGCCAGATTAATTTATTGTCTTTTCCAATAATATTATTCTCACTTGCAGCTGCAATTAAAGTAATTGTATTGTTTGGATTATTTTGTGAAAATAATTGAGATTCTGCAATCACTCTAGCTTCTTTCTCAAGTTCAGTTTTTATTTCAGCAATTTTAATTTGTTGTTTTTCTACCAATTTTTTTATTTGATTTTTTTCCCATTTTTTACCCATAAATTTATTTGTAACATACACATTAAATAAGTGGAACNAAAAAAGAATAAACCATAATGAACATATCCAATAGGACCAGGGATAATCAAAAAAAACAATTTCTTTTTTGAATTCAAATATTAAATTAGATGTTAATAAAGATATAATACTGATAATCATTAAAGAGAAATGAAAAAAGAGTCTTTTTTTAGACTTTATTCTGATTTGTGCATATTCAATTAATGCAATTTGATCTTCACTAATGTTAGAACTATTATTGTTTTTAAATAGCATAATTGTAAATTGATGTACAAAAATAATATTTTAAATTACATTATTAATTTTTATAATAATTATCAGTGAAATTCCCTGCATTAGAAAATAAAACATATCTAGATACAGCCAGATCGGGACTCATGTATAATGAATTACTTACTTGGAGAACTAATCACGAAATTGATTTTTTAAGTAAGGGAAGTCAATTTAGATTAAATCATGAGATGTTGTTGGAAAAAACTAGAACAGAAATAAATAAATTTTTAGGATCTGTTGATTTGACTACATTTCTTGTTCAAAATTTTTCAATTGGTTTAAGTTTACTATTAAAAGCTATTAAATCCGATAAAACTATTTTGATGATAAAAGATGATTACAGTAGTATTTTAAATCAAGTAGTTTCATCTGGAATAAAGTATAATTTTTCTAATAACACNTTNGATTTAGAAACTCAAATTCTTGAAGGAATAAATAANTATAACCCTGATGTATTTATTTTCTCCATAGTNCAACATATTGACGGTACTTTGATTGATTTAGAATTTATTAAACAAATTAAAAAAGATTTTCCCCGAATTTTAATTATTGCTGATGGAACTCAGTTTTGTGGTACTAAAAAATTTAATTTNAGNGATTCAGAAATTGATATCTTAATTAGTAGTGGATATAAATGGCTATTAGGTGGATATGGTAATGGTTTTATTTCATTTAATAATAAGTTTAAACACCCTCATTTCAATATAGATTTCGAAAATTTTATTGATTTGTTTGAACCTGGACATCATGACACTCTAAGTTTTGGGAGTTTGCTTTTTTCTTTACAAAAACTATCAAATTTCGGAATAGATAATGTTGAAAAATTAATCAATTCTCTCTCTTGTTATACTTTAGATAAACTCAAGAAAAAAAAATTATTAAACTCTAAAACTACTAAAAGAACCAAGCATTCAAATATTTTCAATATTAAAGGAGATGAAAAGTTATATAAACATCTTTTAGANAATAACATAGTTTGNTCACAAAGAGGAAGTGGTATAAGAATAAGTATAAATTTTTATAATACTAAAAGTGAAATAGATTACTTTTTATCTCTTCTATAGTTTTATTCTAAAACAGTAAAGGTCGANATCCCAGAATCTGATGATGTTCCATGATTATCTTTTGTTACTACTCTCCAATAATAAATTCCAGGTGTGTTTAATGAAATTGTTCTTTTTCTTGCTCCATAGTTAGAGATAATTTTTTTTGTAGCAGGGTTATCTTCATTTTGATCAAGATATAAATCAAAACTATGAGTGTCATTAGCATCAATATCAGAGAAGGACCATGACAACGATACACTACCTGAACTTACGGACGATCCGGGTTTTGGAGTTAGTATTTCTGCTGGAAATGGAGCATGATTTTTCAACGCTTCACCAGATAAATAAAATTTCCATTTATCGCTTTCAGCAACAAAACTTGTTGAGTTAGTTGAAATAACTTGCCACGAATATGGGAATCCTTTTGTTAAAGTGATTTCTAGAGATGTAGTAGTAATAGTGTTAGTAATTATTTCACTAGTAAGTAAATTTTTAACATTTATAGTGTACGATGTAGTATTTTCGGAAGCATTCCATTCAAATTTTACTGCATCAACTTCTAAGCATTCGGAGTTATTAGCTGGTTTTCCTAAAACTGCTTTCGATGGTTTTTGGGGTGTTGGTGGTGGATCAACTGGACCGCTTCCTTCTCCTTCGCCTTCCGCGCTTCCTCCGCATGATATTAATAAAATACTTATAAAAAATACTGTAGATAATAAAACTTTTTTCATTACTCTCTAATTACTTTAATTGATTTATTTACTGTTTTTGAATCGACTTGTAAGATATAAACACCTGATTTAATATTTGAAAAAGGAACACTTACAGATCTGTTGTAAGGAACTTTATCGTCTTTTGTCCATATGACTCTTCCTGAAATATCAAATAAAGTCATATTGATATTATCATCATTACCACCTACCCAGAGCTTGGAAGAATCATCAGCTGGGTTTGGACTAAATAAAATGTCTTCGGAAATAAAAATTGTTTCTTCAAATATTCCTTGACATTCTAAGTTAGTTGTTACTTTGATTGTGTTAAATCCGGCTTTTAATGATAAATCTATATTATTTCTAGAGGTTTTGATTAAATCTCCATTTAAAATTATATTATAGCTATCACTTCCTCTAAGATTTAATAAGACTTGTCTGTCTTCCCTGTTTATACTTGTAAGAACACTTAAATCTACAGGTTCTTCAATATTTATATTAAAACATTGTTTGAAATCTGGAAATAATGTGTTTGTAAGACAAACTTCATAGTTTGCTGCTTTTAAGCCAGATAAATTCCAAGTCGAGCCATCAATTATAACCGGTTCGAAATTAAAATCTTGTAAGTTACTTGTTATATTAACTGTGAAAGGGTATTCTCCCCATTCACCTTTAATGGTAAGATCAATAATACCGTTATTTGATGATCTGCATACTTCATCTGTGTAAAACAACGTAAATGTATCGTTAGGAATAGGGTTGGGATCACAAACATCACCAATATTATCACCATCATAGTCTTTCTGATCTGGATTATAAGTGTTTTCACAATTGTCCTCGCTATTTTTTATTCCATCATTATCATAATCATTAGAAAGAATCTCAAGATTAATAACAACTGATTCAATAGTTTGACCAGCTGCTGTTGCATTTATAATAAGAGGATAACTTTTAGCTTCNGCTGTGTCAGGAACTGTGATTTCAATAGTTAGTTCGCCATCAGTGTTTATAGTTACAGGATTTGAGGGTGAATAAGATAAACTACTGTTATCGGGTAATCCTTCTACAGAAAATGTAGTTTCAAAGTCATAGCTTGAAAAAACTCTGTGCTTTACAACAAAAGATCCAGTTTCTCCTTGTCCAATTGTTAGCTTAGCCTCTGGTGTACTTAACTGTAGTAATGGCCCATCAGATGAAAAATACGATGAAAAAACACCTCTACCATAAGTTGAAGCAAAAACTTTATAGTCGTCTCTCATATCAAGGTCAGTAACTCTTACATTGCTCATTCCGTTGAAGGCTGAAAACCATTTTGGAGATTCGTCATTAAAGTTTTTTGTATACCAAACTCCTAAATCAGTTCCAACAATAACCTCGCTTAGCACTATTGGATTTTGTAAGATTGCTCTTACTGGAATGTCTGGAAGACCACCATTATTAATATCACCTTCTTTACTTGACCAAGTTTCTCCTCCGTCATTTGAATAAAATATATTTTTAACAGCATAGTTATGAAAGGTTACGAAAATTTCATTTTCTGTAAGACCAAACTCTATATCAGATACACTTCCTAAAAATTGATTTCCAGTGATATTAGTGTAGATAGGACTTGCAGTATTTGCATTTTCTGCTTTAATAACTACTCCGTTTTCTAATCCAATCATTAGAGTTGAGGAGTTGGTTGTNTGTGGAGATACTGTTAGTGCAGAAACATTTGCAGTCATCATACCACTTTGAAGAGTTCTNCTTGGTGCATTAGTATTTCTGTCTGCTTCAGCAAAATTATCCCAATCGTAATATGCTTTTATTTCAAAATTTGAACCAGTGTAATTAGAATAAATNATTCCATAATTTGAATCTAATGCTTGAACATTAATGAAATCTCCATTGCTTCCACTTTCATTATTAATATTAAAATTATCACCACTTAAAAAATCATATGCCTCTACAGAATTATTATATACATAATTTGCTATAAAATAGGGTTTATCTAAGTTTTGAGAGAACATTGAAGCAGCTCCATCTCCACCTGATACATCAATACTAGATGTTATTNTATTTTCTCTATCAGTTTGAAANTGAGTACCGTTATCTTGAGCTCCAGCTAAAAAAACATCTGTCAATCCAGTAACTACTTTACTTCTAGTTGTCCAACTTGAAAGATCTCTTCCTGAAATTTGCTTATTTAAATCTTTAAACATTTCAGAGGGTGCAACTCCAATGGTATAAAATTGAGCAGTTACATAATTGTAATTTCTAGATGAAATTTCNTCTGAGGAACCGTTTGATTGACTAAAATAAATTCCACCGTCATTTCCAAATATTTTTTTAGAAGAATCGTAATTTCCAAAAGCCATGTTATGTTGATCAGCATGAGCAAATTGTTGGCCAAATCCGTTATACCAATGTGTGAACTGTTCCCAAGGATTTGCGGTAGCATTTTCTGCACCAGTCGTGGATTTAAATAAATCAATACCTCCTGCATATATAGTTTCTGGGTTATTTGGATCAGATTCTATCATTAAATCGTAAAAAGATTGTCCTCTGGTGAAATCATTATCATCAATATTAGTGTCAGCATCGCTTGGTAAAGTTAAAGGGGTTGGTGCTGTGGCAAATTCATTTGTAGTTTTAATAATGGTAACTGGATCTTCAGCAGCTAAGGCATAAATATCACCATTTGAAGCAATCTCAAGCTCAGTTCTTCTTGCTGTATTTGTACCATCATCACCATATGTTATAATATGTTTTGTGCTGAAGGCCGTAATGTCTGAGTTTGCTACAAGTATTGTGCCACCACCTGATCCTCTGTGATTTGTAGTTGTAGATGCCCATAACTTATTATCAGGGGCAAGTTCTAAATCCATTGGTTGGTAGGAATAAGCAGATCCATCAATATTAAATGGTACTTTATCCCATGAACTAGCATTGTCAGTTGATTTCCATATCCCATAATCGTCAACACCAAACAGGTGATTTGTATCGTCACGATGAGTTGAAACACCAGCAGCTATAATTACTTCAGAAGTCCCGCCATTATCTCTAACGACAACATCATTAATGTAAAATATTCCAGGACTTACTGTTCTACCTGATGAAGCTAAAGTTTCAAGAGAAAGAGATACAGTTACGTTCCAGAATTTATGGCATTTTTTAATTGAGTAGCAACATTACCTGAAATCATGACAGAGGGAATATTAATACTTGAGTCACTGCCTCCCATAGTGAAGGGTGCTGATGTATAATCTGTTCTACTACCATCATTTCTATTTACTACTATCACAGCAACGGCCCCTGCATTTTGTGCATTTTTTACTTTGTCGACAAAAGCACACACTCCTCTTTCAATAAAAGCTATATTTCCACTTATCTGTGTTCCATTGATTAAACCTTGACATGCATCCATTTTAGTGCCTGTTGCACCTTCTGTTCCTCCGTTACTTGTGTCATTGTCATCAGCCATAATTAAATTAGCAACTATTGGGTCAGAAGTCAATGAAGGACCAAATGCAGCACCAATATAAGTGTAAGGTCCTAAATTATCATTATTTGTAACCTTAACATAATTACCTTCGCTTCTGTATACAGTTTCAGTTTTAGATTTACCACCAAAAACATTCGCCCAGGTCTCACCTGCGTCAGTTGATTTCCAAAGTCCATTTCCTAATGCTTCTGCTCCAGTGTAAGATTCACCTGTTCCAACATAAAAAGTTTTTAAATCATTTGGATCATAAACAATGGAAGACACTGGAATGTTTTCTGGAATACCTTTAATATGTATCCATTCAGACGTGTTGCCATCAGAAATATTAGAATTTTTAAAAAGACCACCACTCACTCCACCAGCGAACACTGTTTCGTCATTTTCATCATTTGGATCGAACATCAACCCTTTTGTTCTTCCTCCAACATTATTTGGTCCTCTACTAACCCATTTCATTTCTTCAGATTCACCTGGTACACTAAAGCTCTTAACTGATTGATCTCTAGATTTGTTCATTTCATACTGAGTTTCAAATAAATTATCAATTTCTGTCTTACCTGTTATAGGATTCATTGAAAGCTCCCACATTTTTTCTTGATACTGATTTGGTGGAAGACTAATTTTTTTTCTTTCTGATTTATTCAACTTATAAGTTGATTTAATTAAGCTGTTTTTTAAATTATCAGAGTGAACGGACCTTTTGTAAGAAAACAATATATTGTCATAATTACTTAATCCAACTATAAAAATAAATAATAATGAAAAAAGAGTTATTTGTTTGTTAAGTTTCAAAATCTTGGTTTTTTTTATTAAATATCAAATTACATGCCATTTTTAAATGAATTTTTGTAAGCACGACAAGTTATTGAATTATTGGTGATTTTTTATATAAATTCAAAAAAGAATTTTAGGAATTATCAGAGTAAAATGAACAAAAAAACATACTAAAACGAACGTTTTTAATATTTGTTAAACCGCTACTTTACCTTTAATGTGGGGATGCGGGTCGTAATTGCTAATTTCAAAATCTTCAAATTTAAAATCATTTATATTTTCGATTTTTTTTAAAATTTTTAATTCAGGTAAATTTCTAGGTTCTCTTGAAAGTTGAAGATTTAGCTGTTCAACATGATTATTATATATGTGTGCATCCCCAAATGTGTGAATGAAATCACCTGCTATATAACCACAAACGTGTGCAATCATTTCAGTTAGTAATGCGTAAGAAGCTATGTTAAAAGGTACTCCCAAAAAAATATCGGCACTTCTTTGATAAAGCTGACATGACAGTTTATTATCATGAACGTAAAACTGAAAAAAAGCATGACAAGGTGGTAATGCAGCTTTACCATTTCTGACATTATCCTCGAAGCTTTCATTTGTGTTCGGTAGTACACCTGGGTTCCATGCTGTTACTAGCATTCTTCTACTATCTGGATTTTCCTTCAATGTTTTGATAACATCTGAAATTTGATCAATATTATCGCTATTCCAATTTCTCCATTGATGTCCATAAACAGGGCCTAAATCACCGTTGTCATCAGCCCATGCATCCCAAATTTTTACACCATTATTTTTTAAATATTCAATATTAGTTTCTCCTTTTATAAACCATAATAATTCATGAACTATTGATTTTAAATGCACTTTTTTGGTTGTAATCATTGGAAAACCTTTTGAAAGGTCAAATCGCATTTGATATCCAAATACACTTTTTGTTCCTGTTCCTGTTCTATCGGATTTTTCATTTCCGTTTTCTAGGACGTGCTTCACTAAATCTAAATATTGTTTCATTTTAAAAAAATAATAATCAAAAATATAAATTAACTAAAACTGAACACAAAAATATTCTTTAACTTATTAAATGATATTAACCAATTATCATACCTGCAATAGTTGCAGATANTAATGATGCTAAAGTTCCACCAAGTACTGCAATCATTCCAAATTTTGATAAATTTGTTCTTTGACTAGGAGCTAAAGATCCAATTCCTCCAATTTGGATACCAATAGATGCAAAATTGGCAAACCCACATAGCATGTAGGTAGCCATTATTATAGATTTTTCATATTGTAAGTGGACTATGTTTGAAATATCTTTTAATTCAGCTAATTGCATGTAACCTATAAATTCGCTTACAGCAAGTTTAATTCCTAAAAGTTGGCCCATTAAAGCCATGTCTTCTTTTGCAACTCCAATTATCCACATCACNGGNGAAAAAGTGTACCCCAAAATAAATTCTATTGAAAGAAATTGATAAGTTGTGTTTTCGCTAATCCAATAATTAAGTCCAGAAATAGATCCTACTTTCTCGAAACCGAAGTTAATCATNGCTATAAAGGCAATAAATACTAAAAGCATAGCACCAACATTAGCAGCTAATTTTAAGCCTTCAGTGGTTCCATTTGCTATCGCATCTAATAAGTTTGATCCTATTTTATCTTGTGAAACTGAAACATCTTTGTTGATTTNATCAGTTTGAGGAAATAAAATTTTAGAAATAACTATTGCTCCGGGTGCTGCCATTACAGATGCTGTTAGTAGATGTTTTGCATAAAAAAGTTTTAACACTTCATCTTCTCCACCTAAAAACCCAATATATGCTGCTAAAACACCTCCTGCTACTGTAGCCATTCCTCCAATCATAACTAAAAGAATTTCTGATTTAGTCATTTTGTCTAAATATGCTTTTATCATTANAGGAGCTTCAGTTTGACCTAAGAAAATATTTCCTGCAACACTCAAGCTTTCAGCNCCTGAAATATTTAAAAGCTTACTTAAGCTAAGTGCTAATATTTTTACAACTTTTTGAATGATTCCAAGGTAAAATAAGACNGAGGTNAGTGCAGAAAAGAATATTATAGTTGGAAGTACTTGAAATAAAAACACGTAACCAAAAGTTTCTACGTTGACCATATCACCAAGTAAGAACTTGCTCCCTTCCATCGTAAAATCTAAAGTTTTGACAAATATTTTTCCAAAAAACTCAAATATTTTCTGAACAAATTCAACCTTAAGAACAAGAATTGCTAATATTAGNTGNGCTGATAATCCAACAATGGCAGATTTCCAGTTAATTGCTTTTCGATTATTGCTAAATATAAAAGCAACAAAAATTAAAAAAATCATTCCAATTATTCCTCTTAATATACTTTCAAAAGAAAACCCTTGACTAAGAATTATTTCGTTTTGTAAAACTTCAATAGTTATGGTATTAAATAAATAATTATTCATTTTTTTTGGTTAGTTTGTCTCTCAGTTCAGCAGCTAGTTCATAATCTTCATTTTTAACTGCTATTTCAATCGCGTTTTTAATTTGCTTTATAGACATTTTATTAACATCAACTGTTGTTGATTTATCACTTTCTTTTTGTAATTTTTCGCCTCCATGTTTTAATATTATTCCTGCTTTTTCAAGAACATTTTCATAAGTAAATATTGGAGAATTGAATCTTATTGCTAACGCAATAGCATCGGATGTTCTAGAATCAATAATTTCTTCAATTTTATCTCTAACACAAATTAGGCTTGAAAAAAAAACTCCATCAATAATTTTATGAATTATTACTTGTTTTATTTTAATTTCAAAACAATCAGAAAAATTTTTGAATAGATCGTGAGTTAAAGGTCTTGGGGGCTTAATTTCCTTTTCTAATGCTACTGCTATTGATTGGGCTTCAAAAGCACCAATAACAACAGGCAGCTTTCTTTCACCATCCTTCTCAGATAAAAGTAATGCATATGCTCCATTAGTGTTTTGGCTATATGAAATTCTGTCTATTGTTAGGCGAATTAAACTCATTCAATTAGAAGGGGTAAATAATTACTTCTAAAATATTAAAAATTTATGAGTTTTGAGCTTTAAATTCTTTTAGTTTTTCATTCAACCTTGGGACTACATCAAAGGCATCTCCAACCACTCCATAATCTGCAGCTTTAAAAAATGGTGCTTCAGGATCGTTATTGATAACTACTTTTATTTTAGAAGAATTAATTCCTGCTAAATGTTGGATTGCACCAGAAATCCCTATAGCTATGTATAAATTCGTAGCAACAGGCTTTCCTGTTTGACCAACGTGTTCACTGTGTGGTCTCCATCCCATATCAGAAACTGGTTTTGAGCATGCAGTAGCAGCGCCAAGTGTTCCAGCCAAATCCTCGATTAAATTCCAATTCTCGGGGCCTTTCATTCCTCTTCCAGCTGAAACAACTATATCTGCATCAGCAATAGAAATTTGTCCGGATACTTTTTCAGATGAGTTAACAGTTAGGTCTGAATTTTCAACTTCAACATTTAACTCTTCAATTTCACTTTGAACAGAATTTTCAATTAAACCAAATGAATTACTAGATAAGCCAATAATAGTTTTGTCTGAATTTATAGACGAATCACTAAAAGCTTTATTTGTAAACGCAGTTCTCTTTATAGTAAAAGGAGCTAAGCTACTTGGAAGTCCAATTACATTATTAACATAAGCAGCATTAATACCAGCAGCCAATAGTGGAGCTAAATATTTTGAATCTAAACTACTACTTAAAACAATGTAGTTTGAATTTGTATGGTTAACTGCTTTTGAAATAACATCTGCAAAAGTGCTTGCTTTAAATTTGTTTAAAGAATCATTATTTACTTTAATTATTTTTGNAATACCATAATTACTCAATTCATTTACATCTTCTGAATTAATAGTTAAAGCAACAACATCAGTGTTTAATAATTTTGCTAATTCACACGAATATGAAGCTAGTTCAAAACTATTTTTTTTTATTTTTCCATTTGAGGATTCAATATAAGTAAGTACAGACATATTTATAAAACTTTAGCCTCATTATGAAGCAAATTAATTAATTCATCAAGATTATCAGCAGAAACAAGTTTAACAGCTTGTTTAGGTTCTGGCTTATAAAATTTAATAGTTTTNGTATTTGAAGAGCAATCAAATGCTTCCAAAACTTCCAAAGGTTTTTGTCTAGCTTGCATTATTCCTCTCATGTTAGGTATTCTTAAATCACTTTCTTCAACTAATCCTTTTTGACCTCCAATAATTAGAGGAAGAGTACAATTTAAAGTTTCTTTTCCTCCGTCAATTTCTCTGTCAAGCTCAACTTTTTCGTTATCTATTTCTAATTTCGTACAATTAGTTACATAATTTATTTTTAAGAATCCAGCGATAAGACCTGGAACCATAGCACCATTGTAATCTATTGATTCTCTGCCAGCTATAATTAAGTCATAAGAACTAGTTTTCACATATTCAGATATTTGTTTGGCAACAAAATATCCGTCTAATGGATCTGCATCAATTCTAATTGCCTTATCAGCTCCTATTGCTAACGCTTTTCTTAATGTTGGTTCAGAGGATGAATTCCCTACATTTATTACATCTATTGACGCTCCTTGCTTTTCTTTTAACCACATAGCTCTAGTTAATCCAAATTCATCATTTGGATTAATCACAAACTGAACACCTTGAGTATCAAATTTAGTATCTCCATCAGTGAAATTTATTTTAGAAGTTGTATCTGGTACATGACTAATGCAAACTAAAATTTTCATAAATAATATTTAATTTATATTGTAACAAATATATACAAAATTCCTAAAAATACTATGCATGCATAGTATTTATTTTAATAATAAACACATTAAAATCTTTAAATATTTAATATTTTTGCACCAAATTTTAATTCAGTATGAGAGTTATTCAGTTTAGAGAGGCAATTTGCGAAGCTATGTCAGAGGAAATGAGAATAGATCAGTCTATTTTTTTAATGGGAGAAGAAGTGGCCGAATATAATGGAGCTTACAAAGCTTCAAAAGGAATGCTTGATGAATTTGGTGATAAAAGAGTAATTGATACCCCGATTTCTGAGCTTGGATTTGCTGGAATTGGAGTTGGTTCTACTATGACTGGAAACAGACCAATTATTGAATTTATGACATTTAATTTTGCACTTGTTGGGATTGATCAAATCATTAATAACGCTGCAAAAATTAGACAAATGTCAGGTGGGCAGTTTCCGTGCCCTATTGTTTTTAGGGGGCCTACTGGTTCTGCTGGCCAATTAGCTGCTACTCACTCTCAAGCATTTGAAAGTTGGTATGCAAATTGTCCTGGATTAAAGGTTATAGTTCCATCTAACCCATATGATGCCAAAGGATTATTGAAATCAGCAATTAGAGATAATGACCCTGTTATATTTATGGAGTCAGAACAAATGTATGGAGACAAAGGAGAAGTTCCTGAAGAAGAATATCTGATTCCTATAGGAAAAGCTGAAGTGAAAATTACAGGAAAAGATGTTACTCTTGTTTCATTTGGAAAAATATTAAAGCAAGCTCAAATTGCAGTTGATAAATTAAAAGAAGAAGGAATTGCAGTTGAATTAATTGACCTTAGAACTATAAGACCTTTAGACATGGATACTATTATAGAATCAGTCAAAAAAACTAACAGGTTAGTTATTTTAGAAGAATCATGGCCTTTTGGAAACATTTCAACCGAAATAACTTATCAAGTCCAAAATCAGATATTTGATTATTTGGATGCTCCAATTGAAAAAATAAACACTGCAGACACACCTGCNCCATACTCGCCAGTTTTACTTGCAGAATGGTTGCCAAATAGTGATGATGTTATNAAATCTATNAAGAAGGTNATGTATAAATAAAAATCAATTTTGTAATTCACTCTATTTGACTACTTTTGCGATCAAAATTAAAATTNAANAANANNAATATATAATATGGAATCTTTAGCAATTTACATGCCTATAATCCTGGCTNNAATTGGATTAATTTACATGCTTTACAAAAAATCATGGGTAATGAAACAAGATGCAGGTGATGGTAAAATGAAAGAAATTTCTGATCATATTTATGAAGGTGCATTAGCTTTTTTAAATGCAGAATATAAATTATTAGCAGTATTTGTTCTTGTTGTGAGTTTAGCTTTAGCTGGTGTTTCAGTTATAGTTCCAACTACGCATTGGCTTATTGTTATTGCTTTTATTTTTGGAGCTTTTTTCTCAGCATGGGCTGGAAATATGGGAATGAAAATTGCAACAAAAACTAATGTTCGAACAACTCAAGCGGCTAGAACTAGCTTACCAAACGCATTAAAAATTTCATTTGGTGGAGGAACTGTAATGGGACTTGGTGTTGCAGGATTAGCAGTACTTGGTTTAACATCTTTTTTTATTTTCTTTTTCCATTACTTTATGAATGGAGTTTGGACAAGTACAGAAGACATGACTATTGTATTAGAAACATTAGCTGGATTCTCACTTGGAGCTGAATCGATTGCTTTATTTGCAAGAGTAGGTGGAGGTATTTATACCAAGGCTGCCGATGTA
>JGI26080J50196_1000853_pt1 | contig 13704 bp, 10 predicted proteins | sample SaaInl0LU_22_DNA_FD_50196 | JGI IMG/M metagenome (IMG submission 50196)
AATGCCATGAGAGCCTCCTATAATAACAATATTTTTCATAATTAAATCTTTTTTAAACTTAGGGTTGTTGGGGTAGGTAATTGACCAAATAATTCTTTAAGGGCTTTTTCTCTGTGTGCAAATATCTTTTTTAACTGAGGCTTCACTAAAATGGGGTGCACCATTTGGCCTAAAATTCCAAAAGGAATTTTGTAGTCAATAATGTCTTCCATTTCTACACCACCCTCAATTTCTTTAATAAAATGTTTATGGTGCCATAAAGCGTATGGTCCAAAACGCTGTTCGTCTACAAAGTACTTCCCATCTTCTACATGTGTTATTTCAGTCACCCATTTGGTGGTTATCCCCGGAAAAGGGCTTACAGTATAATGAATCACTTGGCCAGGAAACATTTTTCTGTCTGCGCCAGCCAAAATGTTAAATCCCATGGCTTCAGGGGTGATTCTCTGTAAGTTTTTAGGGTCCGACAAAAATTCCCAGGCAGTATTCATATCCGTTTTAATACATTGTTTTGCGTGTAATTGGTATAGTTGCATAGGTCTTGAATCTGTTTTATTACAAAGATACTATTTTGTTTAACTTTAAAGATATTTTCGTTAAACATTTTAACTATTTATTCTTTAGTTTATCGCTATATTTGAAGCTAGTTTTAAACAAACAAAACAGTATAACACCATGAAAAAAACACTTCTTTTATTATTGATGATTACGTCTCTTGAGGGCTTTTCTCAAATTGTTGCGCCACAACCCAGTCCTTCAGTGACCCTTAATCAAACGGTTGGATTAAGTGAAGTAACCCTTAAATATTCAAGACCTGCCATGAGGGGTAGAACAGTAATGGGTAATTTAGTTCCCTATAATGCCATTTGGAGAACAGGCGCCAATGCCAACACTACATTAACTGTAAATACTGCTTTTGAATTTGGCGGGACTTCCATAGAAGCAGGTACTTATGCCTTATTTACTAAGCCAGCTCCAAGCCAATGGGAAGTGTTTTTATACCGTAAAAATGACAATTGGGGTGCGCCAGCTGTTTGGGATCCTTCATTAATTGTGGCAACAGCTTCAGTAAGTACTCAGCAAACAGAAAGAACCATGACTTCTTTTTCTATAAATATTAATGAAATTACCCTCAACGGGGCCCATTTAGAAATTCACTGGGAAAACACTTTATTGGCAGTGCCTTTTAGCGTACCTACCGATCAAATGGTGATGGATTCTATAGAAAAGACCTTAAATCAAGCGCCAACTGCGAATGATTACTACACTGCTGCAGTCTATTTATTAACAGCAGATAAAGACGTAAAAACGGCTTTGGAATATATGGACACTGCTATGGCACAGATTGAAAAACCTGCTTTTTGGCAATTGAGACAACAGTCTTTGTTATTTGCTAAAGCTGGAATGGTCAAAAAAGCAATTGCAGCAGCTGAAGCTTCTTTGGCTGGAGCCAAAGAAGCCAATAATATGGATTATGTAAAAATGAATACAGATTCATTGGCAGAATGGCGTAACTAAATATTTTAGCGTGCTAAGGTGCTGTTTGTTTTTCCTTTAAAAAAACGGACAGCACATGTGCGCATACTACAACCAAGACACATCCCAATACATTGAGCCACAAATAGGACATGAGGTCTAAATAGAAGCTGAGAATAACCAGTATTTGTGTGATAATTGCCCCGTAGAATACGGCTTTCCCTTTAATGTATTTAAAGAAAAATGCCAACAGAAATATCCCCAAAACGTTTCCGTAAAAGATTGATCCAATGATGTTGACCAATTGAATGAGGTTTTCAAATAGGTTGGCTACACTGGCAATACAAATGGCTATAACACCCCATCCAAAAGTAAACCATTTGGTCATTTTTAAATAGTGGCCTTGGTCCTTAGAAGCTGGTGCAAAGCGTCGGTAAAGATCTATACTCGTAATAGTACCTAAGGCATTTAATTCCGAGGCGGTAGAAGACATGGCTGCAGAGAGTATTACGGCCAATAAAAGTCCAATAAGCCCTTTGGGCAAATAGTGTAATATGTAGTAAATAAACACATAGTCTTTGTCGTTTTCTGCAATAGTGGGATCTGCTTTTTTAAGGAGTGTCTTTGTTTGACTCCTAAGCTCTTTTTCTTGTTTTTGAAAGTCTTTTAAAATCAAATTGGCCTTATTTGCCGCTTCCGTTTTATGGTCCTCCAAAGCATTTAAATAATTTATTTGCCAAGTGGCGCGCTCTGTTTGAATCTTTGAAAGGGATGTTTTCAGAGATTCGTATTGGGCAATGTACTCAGGGGCTTCCATGGCCTTTTGTGCGGCTGGGTTAAAATGTATGGGATTGGCATTAAACTGAAAGAATACAAATACCATTACACCAACACCTAGAATGAAAAATTGCATGGGAATTTTCAAGATTCCATTGAAGACTAGGCCCAATTGGCTTTCCCTTTTAGACTTGCCTGAAAGGTATCTTTGGACCTGACTTTGGTCGGTACCAAAGTAGGANAGTGCTAAGAAAAAACCNCCTGTAATACCACTCCAAAAAGTATAGCGGTTGTTGGGATCTAGGCTAAAATCTAGGACGTCTAATTTACCAGACTGTTCGGCAATAGTGAGGGCTTTACTGAAATTGACATCGGCCGGTAGGCCAGAAACAATCATGTAAAATGCCACAAACATACCGCCCATGATCACAAACATTTGCTGCTTTTGGGTGACGTTAACTGCTTTTGTTCCCCCGCTTACGGTATAGACAATCACTAGTCCTCCTATAATAACCACCAAGAGTTTGAGTGGCCAACCCAATACGGCAGAGAGAATTATGGCGGGTGCAAAGATGGTAATTCCTGCGGACAGCCCCCTTTGTACCAAAAACAGTAGTGCGGTGAGCGTTCTGGTTTCTCCATTAAACCGTTTCTCTAAAAATTCATAGGCTGTCTCCACCTGTAACCGATCGTATAATGGAATAAACACCAATATAATAACTAGCATGGCGAGGGGCAATCCAAAATAGAATTGTACAAAACCCATTCCGTCGTGATAGGCCTGACCTGGTGTAGACAGAAAAGTTATGGCAGAGGCTTGAGTGGCCATGACAGATAAGCCTACTGTGGCCCAATTGGCTTCTTTCCCGCCTAGTACATAGTCCCTTACATTTTTACTTCCTTTGGTTTTCCACAGTCCATAACCCACTATGAATAGTAAGGTGAAAACTAGGATACTCCAATCTAGTAGGCTCATATCTAATTTTTAAGGGCTTGTTTTTCTATGTTTTGTGGCATGGAAATCATATTGGTAAACAATCGGTAAGCACCAGGAACGCCAGCAGGCAATTCCCTAAAGAAACTCAGGCCTGTGTATATGAAGTGGCCTTTTCCAAATGGCGCAACTAATAAACTGCCTTGGGTGGGCGCCTCTGTACCATCTTTTATTTCTAGTATTGGGTTGTATGCTTTGTCCCATTTGTTTGGGAAATACAGTCCCCGTTCTTGCACCCATCCCTCAAAGTCTTTGGTGTCTATTTTATTGGGAAAGGATAATATGGGGTGTTTGGGATCTATAAAGCGAACCGGCGCGTTTTCTCTGGTTACCCTATCTCTAGACAGGTAAAGCGGGTAGGGGGCTAGTTTAAATAGGTTGTCTGAATTCCTGGCCGCAGTATTGTATTGGCTAATTAAAACGCCTCCATTTTTTACATATTCTCCAAGAATGTTTTTATTTAATGCCAAACCATCTATGACATTCAAAGCCCTTATTCCTAGTATAATAGATTGGTATTTGGTTAGGTCTAAACTCCCTAAATCATTTGGATTTAATAGGTGAACCACATATCCTATGGCTTCGAGACTTTCTGGGATTTTATCTCCTGCACCCATAATATACCCTATGTGACTGCCTCTTTTTTGTATGTTGAGTCTGACAAATTTCGTGCTTGAAGTTTCAAGCACCACTTGAGAGGGAATGTGGTCATAGCTAATAGTGACCATATTTTTATCAAAGAGACCTTCCTTTGTTGCCACTTTAAATAAACCTTGGGCTTGACTGTCTTTAGTTGGGGGAGTTACCCTAAAAGTAAATAGTGCGCTTGCACCTTTTTCTTTGATATTAAACGAGTGAAATGAAGGGCTTACGCTCCAATCGCTGGGGAGCGATAAAGAGACCTGACCGCTTTGGTTGGCCGCTTTGGCGCTGAGTGTCATTTGAACTTCTTTGGATTCGGTGTCCGGAAATAAAACCACTTCTTGATTGGGTTTTAGGGAGAGTTTTGGGGCTATCTTAAACAGTTCCCAGAGTTCTCCTTTGTCTGGTTCCGCATGCCTGTATACCAAAGGAAGTTCGTAGTCAATGATGCTACCCTCAAAATCTAAGCCTAATTTTATAGTAACTGAGGCTGGAGACTCGGCTTTTCCAATAAGCGTTGGATCTGTCACTTTGTACATCCCTAAAGTGGCGGGTTCATTGAGCCAATAGGGGTTACTATATGGACTGTCTTCTGGTAATTTCATTAAAATGGATTGACTGTATTTTTGATTTTGATCCAAATCTTTTGGAGAGAATGCGTCTAGTTTAATAGCGCCTTTTAGGCTTATATTTTGGACACTTATGCCTTTTGCGTTTCTGGCCACCAATGNAACAACNGCTTCCATTTTCTCTCCAGGATTGCTATAGGCTTNAGGGCTTAAAAAAGCCATATGTAGTCCAGAAACATCTGCGATGATTGTTTTTATTTGTNCCGTTTTCTGCTCCTTCCAAAAAGGATCGTTAATCTTTTGTATCAGCTGGTAGGCAGCCAATAGGTCTTTTAAGTGTGTTGCGGGATCGTTGAAATTGAAATTTTCTTGGATGGGTTTTAATAATTTTTGAATTTCAAGGCCTTCGGGGATTCTATTCCAAGTAGTGTCTATTCCGTCAAAAAGAGATGCATTGTTTGGGAAATCTCCTTTTAAAAATTCTAGGTATTCATTTTCTGCCCCCCTTTGATTTAACCTTCCAAAGCCTTGGCATAAATGCTGGCTGCTGGCCAAGGAAGCTATCTCATTGTTGGAGATGCCTAAACTTGGGTAGTAAACGCCTACATCTAAAGTAATTAAACCCTTTTTTGAAGCGGTGCTAAACTTTTCTTCAGATCCGTAAAACCACCAAGAAGTATTGAAAAACACCCTTTTTGGTTGCCATGGGCTTAGGGTGTTTAATTGCGTAGGGTATGCTTTTGTAGCAGCCAAATCAAATGCTTCCATACTCAATAAAGCACTTGAGGTGTGGTGGCCGTGTGTGCTGCCCGGTGTTCTGTGGTCAAATCTATTGATGATAACATCTGGCCTGAGTTGTCTGATGGTTTTTACAACATCTGAAAGTACAGCTTCTTTGTTCCATATTTCTAAGGTCTCGTCTGGGTGTTTGGAAAAACCAAAGTCATTGGCCCGAGTAAAATACTGATTGCCACCGTCTATTTTCCTTGCGGCCAGTAATTCTTGTGTTCTAAGTACGCCCAAAAGTGCCCTAATTTCTGTTCCTATTAAATTTTGCCCTCCGTCTCCTCTAGTTAAGGAAAGATAAGAAGTGGTGGCATGACTGTAGTTGGATAAATAAGAGATGAGCCTGGTGTTTTCGTCATCGGGATGGGCTGCTATATAAAGTACGTTTCCTAAAAAATTAAGCTGCTGAATAGATTGGTGTATTGTGGCGCTACTTTTAGGGGTGAAATCTTGTGCTTGTAGGGTAATTAAACCTAAAAACATGGCGCAAAAAGCCTTGGATTTGCTCATTTTCATCTTTTAAAGTTCTTGCTTTTTTAATAAAAGGACGCCTTTTTGCAAGAATAAATTATTTGGATAGGTGACCAAGGTACCTTCATCTGTTTTTAATTCTACGTAAAATGCCCTTACATCTGTGATAATGGCTTCAAGAGGAAAATCGTCGTCCTGAATTTTAATTCTATCCCCAATTTTAAAAGGAAAGGAGAAAAACAATATAATTCCTGCGCTAATATTGCTTAGTATAGACCAGGTAGCGAATAGTGCAACCCCTAATATGGCAAAGAAAGAAGATAGTACTAAGCCCAAATCTTCTAATTTCACCCCCCATATAATCAACAGAGACACCAGGCCAATACTGCTAATCCCTATGCTGCTGTACTTGACAATTAGCTTGGTTCTTGAAGTGTTTAAATCACTTATTTTCCCCTACTTTTTTGATCGCTTTTGTACTGATAAATTTAAAAATCAACAAACCAATGAGCAGGGCGATTGTACTGTAAATTTCTTGTAAATGGGACTGAATAAANGGATTCATTTGTTGGTGTTTTTAGTGTTTTGGCCTAAGGATACTATTATTTTATTTGCAAATTGGTCTTTAATTCTGACGCAGTNGGTCTAAATACACNNGCCTTTAGTGNTATTCTGGGTTGCCTAAAAGTGCTTTAAGCGTGGCGTACACTTTTTGAGTTGGCAANCCCACTACATTGTTATAACTGCCGTTAATTTTTGTTATTCCTACAAGTCCCAACCATTCTTGAATACCATAAGCACCCGCTTTATCATAGGGTTTGTAATGGCCTACATAATATTCAATTTCATTTTGCGACAAAGGGGCAAAAGTAACTTCAGTTGCTTCACTACATTGGATTTTTTTGCCTTTATAAGTAAAATAGACCGCCGTATATACCCAGTGAGTGTCTGCCGAAAGACGGCTTAACATGGCTGTGGCTTCTTTATGGTCTTTTGGTTTTCCAAGGGCCGCTTCTTTATGCCAAACAATGGTGTCTGAAGTAATGAGCACAGAATTTCCCAAACTTTCTTCGGAAAAGGCGCTGGCCTTTAATTCAGCCAAATAAGCAGGTATTTGCTGGGCTACCAGTTCAGTAGGGAAAACCTCATCTACTTCCCTTACTTGAATGTCTACGGTAAACCCCATGTCTTCAAAGAATTTTTTTCTTCTGGGAGATCCTGAAGCTAAAATAATTTTATGATCGGGGTATTGAAGGGACATTGTTTTAAAGATTTTAGTTAAAAATATGGGTTTAGTCTGTTTGAGCGTCTGTATTACTCGCCCATTTCCCTTGAACTTTAAGTACTTGCTCTATGACATCTCTAACACAACCTTCTCCGCCATTGAGGTGAGAAATATATTCAGATACCGCTTTAACCTCTGGGACCGCATTTTGCGGGCAAGTAGGAAGTCCTATGAATTGCATGGGTGGAATATCCGGAATGTCGTCACCCATATAAAGGACCTCTTTAGGGTCTATTTTATAGCCGTCTAAATATTCATGTAAAGGCTCCATTTTATGGTGGGCTCCCATGTATATGTCTTTAACTCCCAGCGCTTTAAAGCGGTCTCTGACCCCTTCATTGGTTCCTCCGGAGATGAGGCAAACCCTAAAACCTTTATCTAAAGCCGTTTTTACTGCATAACCATCTTTTACGCTTACTTTCCTAAGTAGTTCTCCACTGGTCGTGATGAGTACTTGTCCGTCTGTAAATACCCCATCAATATCAAAGACGAAGGTGGTGATATTTGGCAATAATTTTTTATAACTCATGCTTGTATTTTTCTTGAATAGCGTCGCTAATATATTGGTAAATCTTTTTTTGACTAACAGATTCTAATGAGGCTATATGGCTTTTAATGGTGTTGGTGTCTCCTCTTCTCGCAGGTCCCGTTTGGGCCATATCTGGCCCTAAATCTAGGGCATTATGAACGGTTTGTTCCATTAAAGGTCCTAATAATTTAAAGTCTATCTCATTAGACTTACAGTATGATGCCGCCTCAGAAAAAAGAAAATTAGAAAAATTATTCACCCAAACCGCTGCCAAATGAATTGATTTTCTTTTGTTAGAATCGAAAAAATCTACCCGAGAACTCACCCCTTTAGCTAGCGCACTAAGTGTTTCAATACCTTCTTTTTGGGAGGCTTCCAGAAGCAGTGGCACCTTTGAAAAATNAATAAATTCATTAGAGCCAAATGTTTGCAAGGGATAAAATACCCCAGTAGCAGTATGTTTTTTAAGTACGGAAATAGGTATGCTCCCTGAACAATGACAAACCAGTGCATTTGGAGCATTAATCTGATTAGAAACNGATTCTATTGCCCTGTCAGAAATAGCTAAAAAAACCAAATCTTCCAAGATTATTTTATTGAAATCTGAACGAGTCTCTACATGATTAAATTGCGCTAATTCTCCTTCATTTCTACCAAGAATTAAGCTGGGAGAATAGTCCTTTAAACTGCCGAACAAATGAAACAATTGGCGCGCGAGCCTTCCGGTTCCAATAATTGCTATAGAAATCATACTCAAAAATAGGATAAATAAGCGGGTTAATAAGGACTTTAAATAGTTTTTATATACTGTTTTTACCATTTAATCACGAGGTAAAAAGAGAAAAATGCCGTACTTTTATACCCAAAAATTGCACCTTATATCATGATTGAAACCTTAAAGAAAATACTTTTCTCTACCAGACTTATGTCTGTATTGTTTATTGCGTTTGCCACTGCAATGGCTTTTGGTACTTTTATAGAGAGTTGGTACTCAACAGAAACCGCCAGAATATGGATATATAATGCCACTTGGTTCGAAACCATGATGGTGTTTTTTGTCATAAACTTTGCAGGAAATATTAAGCGTTATGGATTGTTAAAATGGAAAAAGTGGCCCGTATTACTGCTCCACATTTCTTGGGTGCTCATTATTATTGGTGCATTTGTTACGCGTTATATTAGTTATGAAGGAATGATGCCCATTAGAGAGGGTGAAACAGAAAAAATCTTTTATTCAGACAAAACCTATGTGACCCTTATGGTAGATGGAGAGAAAGATGGTCAGCCAGCAAGGCGAACTTTTGAAGACCATGCTATTTTCACTCCTGAGGCCAAGAAAACATCTTTGCCTTGGAATTCTAACTTTGCAGAGCAAGATTTTAATATAGCATTTGTCTCCTTTCAGCAGGGGGCTAAAGAAGGTGTTATTGAAGACCCTAATGGAACGGATTTTTTAAAAATTGTAGAAGCAGGAGATGGGAATAGACACGATCACTTCTTGGAGTCAGGAAGTGTGACCAGTATTCACAACATTCTTTTTGCTTTAAATGAAGAGACCCCTGGGGCAATTAATATTAATACAACAGTGAATCCTTATACCATAAACACTCCTTTTGAGGGAGATTTTATGCGAATGGCAGACCAATTTCAGGGAGCCGTAATTAAAGACAGTGTTCAGGAATTACAACTCAGGTCACTTTACAATGTGGGCGGCATGCAGTTTGTTATTCCTGAATTACCTATGAAAGGAACCAATGGAATAGTGGCTGTTCCAGAAGATGAAAAGACTCCTGAGACTAAAGATGCCTTAACGGTTCAAATCAGCAGTGGAGGAGAAACCAAACAAATGACCATCTTAGGGACAAAAGGGTTGGCCAGTTTTTCACAAAAACAGACCATAGGAGGATTAGACTTTACTTTAGGCTACGGTTCAAAAGTGTACGAATTGCCATTTTCTGTTAAATTAAATGACTTCATAGCCCAAAAATACCCCGGAACAGAAAAAGGCTATGCGTCTTTTATGAGTAAAGTTACGGTAGAAGATGAGCGGCCTTTTGACTATGATATTTTCATGAACCATGTATTAGACCACGGAGGTTATCGATTTTTCCAATCGAGCTTTCACCCAGATGAAAAAGGCACTGTACTGTCTGTAAGTCATGATTTTTGGGGTACATGGATTACCTATATTGGTTATTTTTTACTCTATATTGGACTCATGGGGATCTTATTTTTTAGAAATACCCGATTCAAAGACCTCTCAAGATCTATTGAGAAGGTAAAGGCCAAGAAAGCATTATTGTCTTTGGTGTTTTTATTTGGGAGTATTACTGCCTCTTTGGCCCAACAGGCCGATGCCGCTTCAGAAGACTCCCATGCACACAGCAACACACCGCTAACTGACCTACAAATTGCCCTAGAAAAAACAACGGTTTCTCCAGCGCATGCAGTAAAGTTTGGCGCCTTGGTTATCCAAGACGACGGAGGAAGAATGAAGCCTATAAATACGTTTGCTTCAGAGCTTTTAAGAAAATTGAGTTTTAAGACCAAATACGAAGGTCTGAACCCAGACCAAGTATTGCTCTCTATGATGCTCAATCCAGCCCTTTGGTACAATACACCTTTTATAGCATTAGATAAGAAAGGCCAAAATGACAGCCTTAGAAATATTTTAGGATTGCCCTCAGGACAAAGAATGGTTAGGGCTACAGATTTCTTTGACGCCTCTGGAGCTTATAAATTAGCGCCATTCCTTCAGGATGCCTATGCGACAACAAACCCAAATAAATTTCAAAAAGATTTTCAAGACATAGACCTTAGATTGGGTTTATTGAACAGGGCTTTGGGAGGAGAAATTATAAAAATATTCCCGCTTTTAAATGATGAAAATAACAAATGGATCTCTGCAGTAGCGTTTCGTTCAGGGAAGCATGTGATTGGCGATAGCTTGTATGCAAATTTTGTTAAAAACGCAGTGCCATTTTATCTCATGAGTTTAGAAAAAGCCATTGTCACAGGAGATTACAGTTCTGCAGACAAATTGTTAGACGCTTTTACTCAGAATCAAAACAACCATGGTAGTGAGGTTATGCCCGCTCCTGAAAAAATTCAGGCGGAAATTTTCTACAACCAATTGGATATTTTCAATAAGCTTTATAGATATTATGCCCTGATAGGCGTGGTGATGTTTTTCTTCTTAGTATTTCAAATATTTAAAGACAGGCGTTTCTTGCGCTACGGAATATTTGGTTTTAAAGGAATTGTCTGGCTTTTGTTTGCTGCCCATACAGCTGGTTTAGTGATCAGATGGTACATTTCAGGCCACGCACCCTGGAGTGATGCTTATGAAAGTATTCTTTATGTGTCTTGGGCTACACTTGCCATGGGTATTGCACTAGGAAGAAAGAGTGATTTAACCTTAGCCGCAACTACATTTGTTACTGCTATGTTATTGTGGATAGCCCACCAAAGTTGGGTAGATCCGGCAGTAGCTAACTTAGTTCCTGTACTAGACAGTTATTGGCTTATGATTCATGTGGCGGTTATAGTAGGGAGTTATGGTCCCTTGACCGTAGGTATGATACTTGGTATAGTTTCACTGATCCTCATGATCATGTCCAATGAAAAGAATAAAAAGCGCATGGACCTGAACCTTAAGGAACTGACTATTATTAATGAATTGGCTTTAACAGTTGGCCTGATCATGCTGACTATAGGAAATTTCCTTGGCGGGCAATGGGCCAATGAAAGTTGGGGAAGGTACTGGGGTTGGGATCCAAAAGAGACCTGGGCCCTCATATCTATTTTAATCTACGCCTTTGTTATTCACACGAGACTGGTGCCAGGACTGAGAAATAGGTGGACCTTTAATTTCTTGAGTGTGGTAGCCTATGCCAGTATAATGATGACCTATTTTGGGGTGAACTTTTACCTCGTAGGACTGCATTCTTATGCCAGTGGAGCCCAAGTAATTACACCAAGTTTTATTTGGTACTGCGTTATTGGTGTTATACTACTCGGTGGCTTTAGTTATTGGAAGCACCATAAAGTATTCAAAAAATAAGTACTTTTAAAAAGACCAAAATATTACTTATGGAACTTAAGAAATCTGGAATAAATACCCTCTGTACCCATTATGGTGAATTGGAAGATCCCATTTATAAGGGCGCTGTTTCCCCTTTATACATGAGCACTTCTTATGCTTTTGAAGACGTAGCTGTAAAACGTTACCCCAGGTATTTTAACACCCCCAACCAAGTAGCCTTGGCTAAAAAAATTGCAGCTCTAGAACACTGTGAGGCTTCACTTATATTTGGAAGTGGGATGGCAGCGGTGAGTACTGCTATGTTGGCTTTTTTAAGTGCTGGAGACCATGTGGTGTTGCAGAAAACACTTTACGGCGGCACCTATAATTTTGTTGTAGAAGAGTTAGCGCGCTTTGGTATTAGCTATACTTTCACTAAAGGATTGGCTCCAAATGACTTTGAAGCGGCTTTACAAGACAATACTAAAGTCATATATATAGAAACACCTTCCAATCCATTGCTCACTATTACAGATTTAAAAGCGGTTGGAGTCATTGCTAAAAAGGCAGGTATTGTAAGTATGATAGACAATACTTTTGCCAGTCCAGTAAACCAAAACCCTGCAGATTTTGGGATAGATGTGATTATTCACTCTGCTACGAAATATATGGGCGGGCACTCTGACATATGCGCAGGAGCTGTAGCGGCTTCTCAGGCGCACATTGACCAGGTGTTTAGGTTGGCTAAAAACTTTGGTGGCTCCTTAAGTGATTATACGGTCTGGTTGCTCGAAAGAAGTATTAAGACTATGGGAATACGCGTGAAAGCCCAAAATGAAAACGCGATGGAGATGGCTACTTATCTAGAAGCACATCCAGAGGTATCTAAGGTGTACTACCCTGGTTTGAAAAGCCATCCGGACCACGAATTAGCCGCTGCACAAATGAGTGGTTTTGGCGGAATGCTGTCTTTTGAATTAAGAGAAGGCCTGAATGCGAGCGCTTTTCAAAAAGCCTTACAATTAATCAAGCCATCCATGAGTTTAGCAGGTATAGAAAGCACCTTGCTTTCTCCAACCCTTACTTCTCACGCACTGCTGAGCCCTGAGGAAAGAAAACACCAAGGCATTGCAGATGGACTGATTCGTTTCTCTGTAGGAATTGAGGAAGTTGACGCTTTGCAATTAGACATTGATCAGGCCATTAAAAGCCTGTTATAAAAACAAAAAAATGAAACTAGATATACTTGCCTTTGGGGCACATCCAGATGACGTTGAATTAGGGGCAGGTGCTACGATTGCTAAGGAAATAAGTCTTGGTAAAAAAGTTGGGATAGTAGATCTCACAAGNGGGGAACTGGGGACTAGAGGTACCGCAGAAATTAGAGATGCGGAAGCCAAAGCTGCAGCGGAATCTTTAGGGGTCGTTGTTAGAGAAAATCTTGAATTGGCAGATGGTTTTTTTCAAAACAATAGTGAAAGTCAATTGCTGGTTATTGAAATGATCAGAAAATATAGACCAGAAGTGGTGTTGTGTAATGCCATTAGAGACAGGCATATAGATCACGGAAAGGGAAGTGCTTTAGTAAGCGACGCCTGTTTTTTAAGTGGTCTCATTAAAATTGAAACCATAGACGCTCAAGGTGCGCCACAACAAGCTTGGAGACCTAAGCAAGTATACCATTACATTCAATGGGAAAATATTACCCCTGACTTTGTGGTAAACGTTTCAGGTTTTTTAGCCCATAAAGAAGCGGCTATTTTGGCCTATGGTTCTCAGTTTTTTAATCCAGATAGCAAAGCCCCACAAACGCCCATTAGCTCCAAAAACTTTTTAGATTCTGTTAAGTACCGGGCCCAAGATTTAGGGAGGCTTATAGGTGTAGCAGCAGCGGAAGGTTTTACGGTAGAAAGACCAGTAGCAGTGGAGCAACTGGATCATTTAATTTAACCGCTAAATATTTGACAGTTAGGTGGTTTGTTCTAACCATATAACACTTAATTCAAACTCCTCTGTTTTGGTTACTTTATTACCTACTTTAAGATTTAAAATAAGTACTTTTTTTTGCAAATACCCTAAGATTTATTTTGATAGCTAGATGGAAATAAATTATATTTGCAGCCAATTACAAATGGTGGTTGTAGCTCAGCT
>JGI26080J50196_1000855_pt1 | contig 13674 bp, 17 predicted proteins | sample SaaInl0LU_22_DNA_FD_50196 | JGI IMG/M metagenome (IMG submission 50196)
CTCGATTTAAATGAAGCAGAAGAGCCTGTTGAACTCATGAAAAACATGGAAGAACAAGGTGAACAAAGAAAGCAGCAAGCGAAGGAGGCGAGCGACAAATTGAAACAACTCCTGGCAAATAGTATTTCCGAAGTTCAAGAAGACAATGTAGCGCGTATAAAACGTCTTCTAAAAGATAGTTGGATGGTAAGTGTATTTCAAGAAGACCTGCGATCGCTAGCCTTGTCTGTTAACAAAGCACGCGCACAGCAGCTGGTATTAACGAACGAAAGAACCATTAACGACAGTTTAGATTTATTACTGGTTCACGAACCCATGCTTAGCCAAGTACTCGCAGAGAAAAGAACAAACCTAGATGCGGCGATGCGGGCTATTGAAGCGAAGATTGCAAATGGCAAGAGTCTCGATAGCGATGTTGGTTACGCGATAACAGCACTAAACGATATTAACCAAACACTTTACTTTCTTTTAGAGAGCGAGAAAAAGAGCCTCAATCAAGCAAAAAAGAATTGTAAAAAAGGTAAACCAGGATCTTCGGGTAAACCAGCCACCTCAGGCAAGGGCAAGGAAGGAAAAAAAGGGACACCTAACCCCTCGAAGAAGCCAGGGGGAAGGGAAAAAGGAAAGTCTGGAGAGCTTAAAAAAGGTGAAACAGGCACCAAGCCCGGCACTTCAGGATTACCAGGTGAGAAAGAGTTATTGAAGAGAATAGAATTAGCGAAAGAGTCGTTAAAAACGGGTGGTGAAACACAAGGTAAAATGCTTGATGAACTAGAACAAATAAAGCAAGAGCTGCTTTTTAATTCAAAGACAACAGAGGAAGCCTTGAATAGATTAGAGGAGAGGCTGTGGCAAGTTGAAGAAAGTGTTTTTAATAAAGACGAATATGGAGAGAAGAGAGCTAGCGAGTCTGGAGAAGCACCCGGGTTAAAAGAAGGTGAAAGCATTGATTTTAAGGTGTTAAAATCTAAGATGACCGACTTACCTTTGCCTGTGCTGAAGAAGCTGTAGTTATGCAAATAGAAACGTTCTTAGTTGACAAAGTAAAGGGTGCTATAAAAGCGCTCTATCCGGAGTTGAGATTAGGAAAAATAGAAGTGTATGGTTGTTCAGACGAGGAACTGCTAAGTGTAAACAAGGAGCACCTGCAGCATGACTATTATACTGACATTATAACATTCGATTACAGTAGAGGGAAAAAAATTAGCGGAGAGTTATTCATTAGTGTCGATAGGGTAAGAGATAACGCTGGTTTACTAGGGGTTGATTATAAATTAGAGTTGGTTCGCGTTGTTGCTCACGGTATACTACACTTGATTGGCTTTAAGGATAAAACAGAGGGTCAAGCCACGGAGATGCGACGGAGGGAAGACGAGGTATTAGTTTATTTAGATAAATATGGTTCTTGACGATAAATATGATGTAATTGTTGTTGGCGGTGGTCATGCCGGCTGTGAGGCCGCATACAGTGCGGCCAAAATGGGCGCAAACGTCTTAATGATTACAATGAACATGCAAACTATCGGTCAAATGAGCTGTAACCCAGCAATGGGGGGTGTTGCCAAGGGCCAAATAGTACGCGAGATAGACGCCTTAGGTGGCGGGAGCGCGCTGATTACTGATAAAAGTATGATTCAGTTTCGCATGTTGAACAGGAGTAAAGGCCCCGCCATGTGGAGCCCTCGCGTTCAAAGCGACCGCATGTTGTTTGCTCAGTATTGGAGAGAGTTGTTAGAGTCTACACCCGGTGTAAACATGTTTCAAGACATGGTGGTAGGTTTAAACGTAACCGACAACACGGTTCACGGTGTGCGCACAGCGCTTGGTTTAACATTTGAATCACAGACGGTTGTTCTTACCTCAGGAACGTTTATGAACGGTTTAATTCACGTTGGCGATCGTAATTTTGGAGGGGGTAGAGCCGGCGAGCGCGCAAGTACAGGGATCACTGAAGAGCTTGTGGCCATGGGTTTTGAGGCTGGCAGAATGAAAACCGGTACTCCGCCTAGAATTGATGGGCGTTCTTTAGATTTTGGTCTCATGGAAGAGCAGCCTGGGGATGAGAACCCGGGACAATTTAGCTTTGAAGGGGACCATGTATTAAAGAAGCAGCGCAGCTGCTGGATTACACACACCTCTCAGGAGGTGCACGATGTGTTAAAAAAGGGATTTGACCGGTCACCTCTTTTTAACGGAACAATACGCGGTACAGGTCCGCGCTATTGCCCCTCGATAGAAGATAAAATAGACCGATTTTCAGAAAAATCGTCGCATCAAATTTTCGTTGAACCTGAAGGCTGGAATACTGTAGAGGTTTATGTTAATGGATTTAGCTCAAGCTTACCCGTAGAAATACAATACGAAGCATTACACAAGGTAAGAGGCTTCGAAAACGCGAAGTTCTTCCGGCCTGGATACGCTATTGAATATGATTATTTTCCCCCTACTCAACTAAAACATACGCTTGAAACTAAACTAGTGAGCGGATTATTTTTTGCTGGTCAAATAAACGGCACGACCGGATACGAGGAGGCCGCGTGTCAAGGATTAATGGCAGGTATAAACGCGGTTTTAAAGACGCGCGGCGACGCTCCTTTTATCTTAGGCAGAAATGACGCATATATAGGTGTTTTGATAGATGACCTGATCACTAAAGGCACAGAGGAACCGTACCGTATGTTTACCTCCAGGGCTGAATATAGATTGTTACTACGTCAGGACAACGCTGATATACGGCTAACAAAATTAGGCCACGAGATAGGCTTGGCGTCTAGAGCGCGTATTGAATTATTAAAAGAAAAGGAGCAGCTGATAGCGGAGGGAAATCTTGCGTTAGACAAAAACCTGCCGCTTCCGTTCATAAACGATGTGCTACGATCAAAGGATGAAAAAAGTGCCTCTGAGAAAATTAAAACCAGCAAATTAGTGGCCAGACCCAACTTGAAGCTTGAGGACTTTAAGCTTAAGTTTGATCAAAAAGAGTGGTGGCGCCCAGACATTATTGAGCAGCTAGAGATTGATATAAAGTACGGTGGATATATTCAGAGAGAGCGTGAAAATGTAGAGAAGATGAAACGNCTGAATAACAAATCTATNCCAGACAAATTCGATTACGACAAAGTAAAAGGGCTAAGTTATGAGGGCCGTGACAAGCTAAAGNCGATACAACCGGCAACTATTGCACAGGCGTCTAGAATAAGCGGCATTAGCCAAAGCGATATACATGTTCTGCTNGTTTATATGGGCAGGTAATAGTTTCACGTGAAACAATATGAAAGAAGAAATAACACATTGTCCGGCTTGTTTAAAAATAGACATAGCATTTAGCAAAACCGTCAAGGATCATAGCACGAGTAAGGAAGAGTTTGATATATGGTCTTGCGGCACATGCAGTCATATTTTTACCAATCCCCGTGTGGGAGAAGAGGAGATAGGGCCGTATTATGATAACCCAGACTACATAAGTCATACCGATGACGACTCCTCCATCTTTGCGAAGGTTTATCAATTTTTGCGGGACATTAATCTTTCGTGGAAACACGGACACGTTGCTAAACACGCTGCTGGGAACACATTGCTAGACTATGGCTGTGGCACAGGCCAGTTTCTAGAGAAAATGGCATCGAAGGGATTTCAAGTTCAGGGCGTAGAAATCAACGAGGGAGCGAGAGAGAAGGCTTCGAGGTTTGGAAGTGTTTATAATTCTATAGACGAAGTAAGAGGAAAGGTAGACGCTATAACAATGTGGCACGTTTTAGAACATGTATATAATATAGACGGTCTTCTTCAAGATTTAAGACAAAGATTTCAGAGAACGGAACCTTAATTATTGCAGTTCCTAATCCAGAGAGCCATGATGCAATGCATTACGGAGCAGACTGGGCCGCTTGGGACATCCCAATACACGTCCACCACTTCACAAAACAAAGCATGAAGACAGCAGTTGAACGCAACGGCTTTAAGCTTCAAAAAGTTTTGCCGATGGCGCTAGACAGTTATTACATTAGTTTGATCAGTGAGCAATACAAAGAAGGCGCCTCCACAAAGAAGGCGCGCCATTGGCTTAAAGGGTTTGTAAGGGGCATGATCAGTAATATAAAAGGAGGCAGAGATAATAAAAGCTCCCTTATTTACATTTTTAAAAACGCTTAGTTCCCGCGAAAGGCTCTGTGAAGAGCATAAGAGGTGTGTGTTAAAGTTGTTTTGACATGAACGTTTCGTTCGAGGTCGTTCAAACAAGCGCCCAAAGAGCTTGTGATTCCAAACGTACCCTTTGGCACCACCGCTCCACTAAGTTTTTGCACATTGATTGCGCCGAGGTCGGTAGCACTGTTTGGAGTATCCTGAACGTTGTGGTAAAAACCACGCTCAAGAAAGTGTAAAGACCTTAAAATCAGTGTTTTAACAGACTCCTTTGGCAGTGTCGAAAGATCGTTAACAGCGGCTGTGATTTCCGTGGGAATGCCTTTATAACAGGTTCTCATCCATTCTGCAAATCTATCGATCTGCGTACTCTCTGGATCGTCGTAAGCGGTAATTGCGGCACCGAGATTTGGGGCAAACACCATGCTTAATAATTTAGAGGTTTGTTCTGGGCTGCTCTGGAAATGTTCAGTGAAGGAATTGTTATCTAGAGGCCTACAGGACCACGGAGCGCACCTAGACACTATCGTTGGCAGTAATTTATTCTTACCGTGTGAAACCAGAACAATAAAGGTGTTTGGCAAAGGCTCTTCAATGAGCTTAAGAAGCTTGTTGGAAGCGGTTGTTTTAATCTGTTCAGGCATCCATATAATAAGCACTCTATTTCCCCCTTCGGCCGCAGTTAAACTAAGTTTTTGTTGGAGGTTTTGAATCTCTTTGACAGGGATTTGCAGCTGTTGATTTTTACTCGTTATCTGTCTTTGCCAACTATCGGGGTCCAGAAATGGGTTTTTTAACACAGCGCGCCTAAAATCTTGTAAAAAGTCATCCGACGTTCCTGAGTTTCCGCCACTAACAAACGGAAATGTAAAGTTGAGATCTGGGTGTTCTAGTTTTTCAACGCGTTTACAATTTCGGCAAGTCCCGCAGGCGGTCTCTGTTTCGCATAGAAGCATTGCTGCAAGGGAGAGCGCTACGGGTAAAGGATCTTCCCCTGCGCCGCCATAGATAAGATTTGCATGATGGAGTTTTTTACTGTTGTGTGCAGCAATCAATTGGTCCATCAAATCTTGGTTGTTATATATGCTAAACATCTAATGCAGAGTGAAAATTGGGTAGTAAATTGGGCGCTGAAATAACACTCAAAAATATATGAAAAGCTTCGACTTTACAGGCAAGAAAGTATTAATCCGCGTTGACTTCAATGTTCCGCAGGATGAAAACCTTGCTGTGACTGATAATACACGAATTACAGCTGCTGCGCCGACCATTAAAAAGGTCTTGGCTGGTGGCGGAATTCCGGTTCTAATGAGTCATTTAGGTCGTCCAGGCGGAGAACGCGTGGCAAAAATGTCGCTTAACGCATTGGTGGGAGAGGTTGAGAAGGCCGTCGGCGCTACGGTTCATTTTGCAGAGGATTGTATTGGCCAGGCGGCAGAATCTGCCTTGTCTAAGGCACAGCCAGGTGAAGTGGTTTTGTTAGAAAATCTGCGTTACTATAAGGAAGAAACAAGCGGTGATGCTGATTTTGCCAAAGCCTTATCAGAACTAGGCGATATATATTTGAACGACGCTTTTGGAACAGCGCATAGGGCTCACGCCTCTACAGCGATCATTGCACAATATTTTTCCCCGGAAAACAAAGGCTTTGGCGATCTAATGAACGCTGAAGTAGAAAGCATCTCGAAAGCATTAGGGAGTAACCGTCATTCAACAGTGGCTATTGTCGGCGGAGCAAAGGTTAGCTCCAAAATTGGCGTTATTTCTAACATGATAGATAACGTAGGCACGGTCATAATAGGCGGCGGCATGGGTTTTACGTTCGTAAAGGCGATGGGCGGCGCTATTGGAACGTCTTTGGTTGAAGACGACAAGCTTGATTTAGCGAAAGAACTTATGCAAAAAGCCAAAGAAAACGGATGTAACCTTTTAATTCCGGTGGACACCCTTATTACAAAAGAATTTGCGGACACCCCCGCCGAGCGCGTTTGTGCGATTGGGGAGATTCCAGATGGCTATATGGGTCTAGACAACGGTCCAAAAAGTGTTGCAAACGCTGTCGAAGCATTGGCTTCAAGCAAAACCATTATATGGAACGGCCCGATGGGCGTGTTTGAATTTGATCATTACGCGGGAGGCACCAAAGAAGTGGCACAAGCGGTGGCAGACGCAACGGCGAACGGCGCGTTTTCGCTCATTGGCGGAGGAGACAGTGTCGCAGCGGTGAATAAATTTGGCTTTACAGACAAGGTAAGCTACATCAGCACAGGCGGCGGAGCAATGCTAGAGTTTCTAGAGGGCAAAACGCTTCCTGGAGTAGCGGCGCTGCGTTAAGCGGGAATTAAACTTTCTCCTATGCTAACCAGATCGAGTAAGAACGGATAACACATAGAATCGGTCACCCAGAGCGGGTGACTAAAACCAATGCCTAATTGGACCTTCGTGTAGGAAAATGTTATGAGGGTTAGCCAAAAACAGGCCTTAATTAACCCAAATACAGCCCCAAGCACGCGGTTAATGCCACCAAGGAAAATAGAACGCAGTATTTTATCCAGAAGCTTGCCAACCAGCATAACGATCAGGTAAAAACCAAGGAAAACGAGCACGTAAGAAGCCAATTGGACGTACTTTTCTGCAACGAAACTAGAGATGTGCGGCTGAATTTGCGCATGAAACAGAAAAGACACGGCCACACCGCCTATTACAGCGACGATTCCGGCAATTTCTTTTACAAAGCCCTTCCATATACCTTTGGCGAGAAGAAAGGCGCAGAAAACGACAACAACAAGGTCTAGTCCAACCATAATAGCGGCAAATTAATGAGAAGCGAAGAATTAAAGCAAGATTGGGAGCGATTAGTAAAGAAACTTACGAAACAGTTCCCAGGAGATGGCGATTTAGATTTAGACGGAGTTTTACTTCTTGTAGGTACGCAAGAGCTTCAAATGGGATACATTAAAATGAAAAAGGACGTAAAGATTAACGTGCTTCATATTGCAATATGCACCATTTTAGAGCCCTTTGGTTATTATGAATTTGAGAAACGCGACGATGAAGGCTGGCCACACTTTAAGGCGCTTAAGCCGCTGCCAAACTTAAAGGCAGGCGAACAAACCATATTAATGAAGGAGGCTGTTGTTCAGTATTTTAAGACAAACGGGTATTTATAAAAAAAGCGGGCTAAAAGCCCGCTTTTTTCTTATCGTAATAATCGCGCTTAACAACCTGGATCGCTAGGATCGTAAGGAAGTAAGACGATTTCTGTTTCTACTGTTTTATTAGGCTCTAGTTTAATAAAGCCACAACCAATATGTGTGAAGGGGTTTTCACCACGTGTTCCCAACACTTTGAACACAGCTTCGTAGTCGTATTCAAATTCAACAATACCATCAAGTCCAGTAACGCCAATAAAGTAGGCTTCTTCCCGGTATCCAGGAACATCAACAGACGCTTCTACGGTTACGTTTTGAATAGCAACACCACTAGGATTGGTTACCTTAATTCTAAAAGGATAAGTAGGGTTTTCTATCTGACATCCCGTAAGGAGCAGCGCTGAAAAAGCAAAAAGAGCGATAATACGTTTCATTATTCTACACAGCCGTTTGGTTCGCCGATGGGGTAAATTACAACATTTACTTCAACTGTCTCTCCTTTTACGAGTCTAACGTAGTTGCAGCCTTCGTAAATCATCTTCCACGCCTTAAGGTCATAGTATGCTTCGAAGCCAGAGCGGAAGATCAATTCTCCACTAGGGTCGGTAAAGTTGTACCACTCTGTGGCTCCAGCAACAGGGGCAAACATTTTAACAGCAGCGTTTTGAATAGGCACGCCATTTTCATTGACTACCTTGACTTTTACGAAGTATTCGTCTACCACCTCTTCTTGACAAGAGGAGAGAACAAATCCAATGAGTACTAAAAGAATAAATCGTTTCATGCGGGGAATTCAGTAATTTCGCCAAATCTACAACAAAGCTAACGTATTAGAACAGCCAATTATGCTGGAAAGAGTTGAAAATTTAAAAAGTCAGGTTGAAGCTACCTCCCTCACTAACAAGGAAGAAGCCGAAATTTTCCGTTTACAGTACCTCAGTAAAAAGGGTGCTATTCAGGAACTTTTTAAAGTATTCAGAGAGGTCCCTGCAGAACAGAAAAGAGACTTTGGCGCGGCGCTAAATACGTTGAAAGATCTTGCGGAGTCGAAGTATAACGCGGCTTTAGAAGAATTGGAGTCTTCAACCGCATTGGGCCAGAACGGAGACTTGACGCGCCCGGGAAACCCACAAGAATTTGGTGCAATACACCCAATCAACGCCATTAAAGACGAGATTGTAGACATCTTTAAACGAATTGGATTTAACGTTAGCGAAGGCCCCGAAGTAGAGGACGATTGGCACAATTTCACAGCCTTGAATTTTCCAGAGGAACACCCTGCACGCGACATGCAGGATACTTTTTTCGTTCAACGCAACCCCGACTGGGCACTGAGAACCCACACCTCTAGCGTTCAGGTGCGTGCAATGGAAAACAATCAGCCGCCGATCCGCACCATTAGCCCTGGCCGTGTATTTAGAAACGAGGCAATTAGCGCGCGCAGTCATTGTATCTTCCATCAGATAGAGGGATTATACATTGATAAAGATGTAAGCTTTGCCGATTTAAAGCAGGTGTTGTTGTATTTCGCCCAAGAGTTCTTCGGCAAAGCTAAAATACGCATGAGGCCATCATACTTTCCCTTTACAGAGCCAAGCGCTGAGGTAGATGTTTATTGGGGGTTAGAAAATGAAATAGACCATAAAATCACGAAAGGCACAGGATGGCTTGAGGTAATGGGCTGTGGCATGGTCGACCCTAATGTTTTAAAAGCAAGCGGAATAGACCCTGACGTCTATACGGGGTACGCTTTTGGAATGGGCATTGAAAGAATAGCAATGAACCGCTATCAAATTCCAGACATTCGACTATTCACAGAAAACGACAAGCGTTTTTTAGAGCAATTTAAAACAGGCCTCTAATTAATCATTCCCCTTGTAAATACGGTCTATTGCTGCGGCTAATTCGTGGTCTTTAGCCGTTACCACATGCCCTGCGTCGTGGGTGTTCACAGTCAAATTAACGCGACAATAATCAATTGAAATATTTGGATGATGGTGTTGCTCTTCAGAAACCCGGGCAACCGCATTAACGAAATCGACTGCGGTTAAAAAGCTTTGAAACACGAACGTTCGCCGCAATGTGTGCTCGTGTGTTTCCCACAAATGTTTTGGTTGTTCCATAGCACGTTGAAAACAAGAAAAGGCCAGTCGTCCCGGCCTTTTCTTGTTTATTGGGCCTGTTAACGTTTAGTCAATGGCCGATATTTTTAACATATTGGTAAATCCACGCTCTTCAATAGGCATTGACGCTATATTCACAATAAGGTCACCTTCTTTAACGGTACCACTTTCTTTTAGGATAGCCTTAATGTCCTTAAAGCTTTTATCTGTACTCTCCATTTTATCGTAGAAGAACGCTTCAACCCCCCAAACCAGTGACATTTGGTTCATGATTTGACGGTTCGCGGTGAATACAATGATTTTTGTTTTCGGGCGGTGTCCAGCAATTTTAAGCGCGGTATAGCCACTAAAGGTCATGGTTAAGATGGCTGCCGCATCTATTTGATCAGCAATTTTTGCTGCGTTATAACAGATGGTTTTAGTTATGTAGCGCTCGTTTTTAACGGAAGGTTCGTTTTCAACGTTAGGCCTAACATCAAACGTAGATTCCACGTGCGAAACTATGTTTGCCATTGTTTGAACCACTTTCGCAGGGAATTTACCTACGGACGTTTCACCGGAAAGCATCACAGCATCTGCACCGTCACAAACGGAATTTGCAACGTCGTTAACCTCTGCGCGAGTTGGGCTTTGGCTGTCGATCATGCTCTCCATCATCTGTGTGGCGATAATACATGGCTTTGCCTTTAAGTGGCATTTAGCTACGATCATCTTTTGTACCATTGGCACGGAAGAATAGGGTATTTCAACGCCTAGATCACCACGGGCAACCATTATTGCGTCAGTGGCGTCAATGATGTTGTCTATGTCTACAACCGCTTCAGGCTTTTCAATTTTTGAAACAATTTTTGCGAACGAACCAAAGTCGTTTATGACTTTTCGCAGTTCCTGCACATCAGCTGCGTCCCGAACGAAGCTCAACCCAATCCATTCAACACCTTCTTCCATTGCAACAACAACGTCTTCTAGATCTTTTTTGGTCAAACAAGGCAAACTTACCTTCGTATTAGGAAGGTTGACGCCTTTCTTGCTTTTTAACGGTCCGCCCTGAATTACCTTGGTGACAACAGTGTCTTTTTTATTGGTTTCAAGAACCTCACACATCAATTTTCCGTCATCAAGCAAAATCCGTTCTCCAGCATTAACGTCTTGAGGGAATTGCTGGTAGTTCATGTACACCAATTTTGCCGTACCGCGGACCTTATTTGTCGTGAACGTCAAGACATCGCCCTCGTTGATAATTGCGCCATCTTCTACATCACCAATACGGAGCTTAGGCCCCTGTAGATCAGCGAGAACAGCTGTTTTACAATTAAACTCTTCGTTCAGCTCCTTCACCAAACGAATAGTGCGGCGGTGCGTTTCATAATCCCCGTGTGAAAAGTTAACGCGGAAGACATTAACCCCCGCATTAATCATGTCTTTCATGACCTCTTTATGCCAAGAGGCGGGTCCCATTGTGGCGACTATTTTAGTGTTATTAGAGGTTCCTAATTTCATACAGTAAATGTGTTTCTCGTTGTGTTAGTTGTGTGTGTGCCTCAAAATATTGGGCCGTTGTGATTCTTTCGTTTCGTTTCAAAACAGTTTCTAAATCGAACGCAAAGTCCGCATTTTCCACCATTAAAACATAGTCCCAGTGTTTTACAGAAGGCAAAAGATGCTTTTCCGGAACACTATCAAATAAGCTAGGAGCTTCTACCGTTTCTAGCTGAGCACCTGAGCTTAAGTTGGCAACCATGCAAAGGGACTCGCCAAAAGGGTCGGATCCCGTCAAATACGTTGTATTCCCATACAACGTCATTCTCCCATTCGTCTTCAGGATCTGGCCTACAAACCAAACGCATGCCGTATTGAACGTTGAGCCAGTAAGCCAACTCATAGTCCTTTAGCGGCGAACGAACGCCTACGGCACTGAAGTTCATCTTCAGCTTAGAAAGCGCGTCTATATGTTTTACTCTAGCCATTCAACAACTCTGGGTTTTGATTGTAAAAGATTTTAGAAGCGGCCTCCTCTCCTTTTTTCTTCGAGCCACCTTCAGCCTGTGCTACGAGCTCGTCCCCTACAAACAAGCCCATGGTGAAGGTGCTGTTGTGCTGCTCACCGATACGCGACAACTCCTCAAAGCGAAAACTGAGCTTTTTAGACTGGAAGTATTCAATAACCTCACTTTTATAGTTGTGCGTGGTCAATAATAGATCTGAGTTTTCGATAAAAGGCAAAACAATGGTTTGCATTACGAAGAACTGCGTCTTTTTTATTCCCAGATCGATATACACCGCACCCACTAAAGCTTCAAGGGCATCTCCATAGATACTCTCCCCGTGATTTCCTTTTAAATTTGCGACTAACAAATTTGGGAGTCCCAACTCATCAGCAACGCGGTTTAAATTGTTTCGGGAAACCAATTTACTCCGGAGTTTGGTTAAAAACCCTTCGTCCTCGGTTGGAAAACGGTAAAACAACGCTTCTGCAACGACTAAATCAATCACAGCATCCCCTAGATACTCTAGTCGCTCATTGTTACGCTCGCCTTTCTTTTTACGAAAAGGATAGGCGCTTGAATGACGGAGGGCCAATTTATACAAAGAAATATCCTTGGGCCAATACCCAATGATNCCCTTGATTTCATTTTTGAACCGGGAAGGCTTAAAAGAAAGAAATACCTGGGAAAGTCTACTCATTTATTCAGCTTTCTTAAAGAGGACAGAGGCGTTGTGACCCCCGAAACCGAAGGTGTTGCTCAACGCTGCTCTAACCTCTCTCTCCTGAGCCGAATGGAAAGTAAAGTTAAGTTTAGGATCAAGGTTTTCATCGTCGGTGAAGTGGTTGATGGTCGGTGGGACCATCCCGGTATAGATTGCCATAATAGAAGCCATGGCCTCAACAGCACCGGCGGCACCCAAGAGGTGACCCGTCATACTCTTNGTAGATGAAATATTCAAGTTGTAAGCGTGTTCTCCAAAGACCTTCTGAATAGCCTTTGTTTCAGCAATATCACCGAGCGGTGTGGATGTACCGTGAACATTTACGTAATCAATATCTTCTGGCTTTAGACCCGCATCCTCAATGGCATTCGCCATCACATTGCGTGCGCCCAGTCCTTCTGGATGTGGCGCAGTAAGGTGGTGTGCATCAGCGCTTAGGCCACCGCCAACCATCTCAGCATAAATTTTAGCACCGCGCGCTTTTGCGTGTTCATATTCTTCTAAAATGATGCCTGCACCACCTTCACCCATAACAAAGCCGTCGCGGTCTGCATCAAAAGGTCTAGATGCGGTCATTGGGTCATCATTTCTCGTGGATAGCGCATTCATCGCGTTGAATCCACCCATACCCACCGGGTTAATAGCGGCTTCTGAGCCGCCGCTCACAATAACATCAGCTTTACCTAAGCGGATAAGGTTGAACGCGTCAATAAGGGCATTTGTAGAAGATGCGCAAGCGCTAACTGTCGTGTAGTTGGGTCCGCGTAAACCGTGTTTCATTGAAATGCGACCAGGCGTAATGTCTGAAATCATCATCGGAATAAGAAACGGATTAAAACGGGGAGTGAGGTCGTTATCAACGAAGCCTTTGACTTGTTCAAAGAAGGTGTCGATACCGCCGATACCAGAACCCCAAATAACACCTATGCGGTCAGGGTTTTCTTTTTCAAAATCCAACCCGGAATCAGCAATAGCCTCGTCGGCTACTACCATTCCGAATTGTGTAAATCGATCCATACGACGAGCTTCCTTGCGGTCGAGCAAGTCGTTGGGAGAAAAGTCTTTGACCTCACACGCGAAGTGTGTTTTGAACAATGAGGCATCAAATCTCGTGATGGGTCCGGCACCGGATTTTCCAGCAAGGAGATTCGTCCAAGTTTCTTCGGCTGTGTTGCCCACGGGNGTGAGCGCACCAAGCCCTGTTACTACTACGCGTTTCAGGCTCATAAAAAAAGACTTTTGCTTATGCTAAAGCTTCCTCGATGTAAGAGATAGCTTGACCTACTGTACCAATGTTTTCAGCTTGATCGTCAGGGATCTGGATATCAAATTCTTTTTCGAATTCCATGATCAACTCAACGGTGTCTAGCGAATCCGCACCTAAGTCGTTAGTGAAGCTAGCATCCACATTAACTTCGTTTTCGTCAACACCTAATTTGTCAACGATGATAGCTGTTACTTTTCCTGCAATTTCAGACATGATTAGAATAGTTTAATAATCGCCACAAAGAAAATAAAACTTTAGTTATCCCCCACAGCGGATATCT
>JGI26080J50196_1000871_pt1 | contig 13521 bp, 8 predicted proteins | sample SaaInl0LU_22_DNA_FD_50196 | JGI IMG/M metagenome (IMG submission 50196)
TTGAAAGATAATCGCCGCTGATCAGCAAAATTCAATGCCGCTTTGCTAACCATTAAACTGTCACTGGGTCGGCTATAGGAAAACACCAGATCAGCCGTATCGAAAGCGGCATCGCGGCCAATGCCCGGAATGCCAAGCATACCATCAACCAGCGCAACATCGGCATTAAGCTTGGTCAACAGATCGTCGGTCATCTCAAGGCCAAGATGCCCAGACAAAATGCCAATCTGACGCAAAGCAACGGGAAGCCGGTCAATATAACCGCTGATATCGGCTGTATTCAGATCAGATGCGCTCATATCAAACGCAAAAGAATCGCTTCCGGGCCAGCCATCAAATGACAGGGTAAAGCTGCCCGCAGCCGCGTCATCGCTCGCTAGCCGCCGCGCCCGCAAGCTGCCAGCAACGGCGCCATCATCATCCGAGGTCACATCAATATGAATATCGCCGAAAACCAGCTTTGGCAAAGCACCATTTTCATGCGAAAGGGACAGACGGTCAGTTTCAATCGCAATCGATTTCATCCCGCCAAGGCGGTTTTGGATGGGGCCCGATCTTGGCTTGCCAATTTCAAGCTGGTTTGATTGTTTGGCGAGTTGATCAAGAAAAATAATGGCTGGCGAGCCTGACCAGCCTGACGCTTTTTTCACCAGATCAAGCTTGATCCCGCGGAGCAAAATCGTTTCTGGCCGGCCGCCAAACAGGCTTGTCAGGCCAAAGCCAATTTCGACATCTGGCAGATCGATCTGACCACGNTCAAGATTAATGACAATATTTTCCGCTACAAGCTGAAGCGGGTGGCGCGATAGCGCAAAGGTAAGCCGTGCATCGCCAACCGCGGCCGAGCCATTGCCAACCATATGCGACAATTCAGTTTCAAGAAGACGGCGAAGACCACCAGCTTGGTTCACATAAACATAACCAGCCCCGAAAATCATCGTGGCCAGCAACAAGACAGTGATAACGAAAGTCTTGAAAATGCCTATTGCGGTGAAATGTCGATCAGCAAACACGCCGCATCCTTTATCGCTTTAAATGTTGATTTTGTTTACCATGCCAAATACCGGCTGTCTTGCGATCTGGCAGAAAAATATTATCTATCATTGATAAGAACTCAATTAACAAACAAAGCGCGCTATCATCTCAGCGCCAATGCAAATGATTAGGACATTTTATGCTTGCGATTGGTGATCATGCCCCCACCTTGTCGATTCCAACCGATACCGACATGTTTTCATTAGCCGAACAAGGTGGCAAAAAAGTGGTCATTTTCTTTTTTCCGCGCGCCGACACCCCCGGCTGCACCAAAGAAGCCGAGCAATTTTCCGCCCTTCAAGATGAATTTACCGCGCAAGATACCGTCGTTATTGGTGTTTCCAAAGACAAACCAGCCAAACAGGCAAAATTTCGCGCCAAATATGGTCTGACTTGTCTATTGGGCGCCGATCACGAAACCAGCTTTTGCGAGGAATTTGGCGTTTGGGTTGAAAAATCAATGTATGGCAAAACATATATGGGCATTCAACGTGCCAGTTTTATCATCGGCAGTGACGGCAAAATTGTCGCCATATGGCCAAAGGTAAAGGTTGCCGGTCATGCAGCCGATGTTCTGGAGACACTGAAAGCGCTTTAACCATGCCAGACACATCAAAGAAAACGCTTAGCGGCGCAATATGTGAAGTGCTTGGCATTTCTGACGCGCGGCAAAAAGCTACCGCAACGCGCCATCTTGTCGCCATGTGGAAAGACGCCGCGCTTGCGCTTGGTAACCAGCCGCCGCCTGATCGACCGGGCCGCCCTGAACGCCCATTATTGCGTCCACCGCGTGAGGTGCCGCGGCGACGGATCACTCAATCTGCACCGGGCCGGATTGCGCTTCTTCACGCCATTGCCCATATCGAATTAAATGCGGTTGATCTGGCGCTGGATATGGCCTGCCGGTTTACCAAGACGCATCTTCCTGTGGATTTTTATCATGATTGGCTTGGCGTTGCCGATGACGAGGCACGGCATTTTCTGATGCTAAGTGACCGGCTTGCCGATCTGGGGGCGGCTTATGGCGATTTGCCAGCCCATGACGGCCTATGGCAAGCCGCTGACGCCACCAAACATGATCTTTTGGCGCGGCTGGCGATTGCACCGCTTGTGCTTGAGGCGCGGGGGCTTGATGTTACGCCGACGATGATCGACCGGTTAAAATCGGTTAATGATGCGGAAACAGCAACGGCGCTTGGCATCATCATGACCGATGAAATTACGCATGTATCAGTTGGAAAACGCTGGTTCGATTATATGTGCGGCATGGATCGNCTTGATCCGGTCAGCACATGGCACAGCCTTGTTAAACGTTATTTTCACGGCGATTTAAAACCGCCATTTAATATTGCTGCACGCAATGCTGCCCGTTTTTCAGCGGCCTTTTATGGCCCGCTTGCCACGCGTGATGATTTGGTGGCGTCACCCGAAAAAAGGCCAGACGCCTAGCGTTGATTGCCAACACGCGCGGCAAGGCTGGCCTCAATGAAATCATCAAGATCGCCGTCAAGAACGCCCTGCGCATTTCCCTTTTCAACATTGGTCCGCAAATCCTTTACCATCTGATAAGGATGCAGAACATAAGACCGGATCTGGTTTCCCCAGCCGATATCGGTTTTGCTTGATGCCGCATCATTCGCCGCATCTTCACGGCGTTGCAGTTCCAATTCGTAAAGGCGGGCTTTTAGCATGTTAAAGGCGGTCGCCCGATTACGATGCTGCGAGCGATCATTTTGACATTGAACGACAATATTTGTTGGCAAATGGGTGATGCGGATCGCTGAGTCAGTTTTGTTTACATGCTGCCCACCGGCACCTGATGCACGGTAAGTATCAATCCGCAGATCCTTATCTTCGATTTCAATTTCAATATTGTCATCAACAACCGGATAGACCCAAACGCTGGCAAAGCTCGTATGGCGACGCGCCGAGCTATCAAAAGGTGAGATGCGAACCAAACGGTGAACACCTGATTCAGTTTTCATCCAGCCATAGGCATTTTCACCGTCAATCCGCATGGTAACTGATTTGATACCAGCTTCTTCACCAGCGCTTTCTTCGATGATTTGCAGTTTGAAACCACGCGCCTCACTCCACCGGCTATACATGCGCATCAGCATCAAAGCCCAATCCTGTGCTTCGGTTCCACCAGCACCAGCATGAACTTCGATAAAACAGTCATTCGCATCAGCTTCGCCCGATAACAGGCTTTCAAGCTGGCGTTTTTCGGCAATCGCCACAAGTTTGGTTAATGAAGCTTCAGCATCATCAATAATTTCATCATCACCTTCGGCCGCGCCAAGCTCGAGCAACTCAATCGCATCATCCATTTCTAATTGAAGCGCATCAATAACTGCCAACTGACGTTCAAGACGGTTTTTTTCGCGCATGGTTTCTTGCGCGCTGGCCTGATCATTCCAGAAATCACCATCAGAAATAATCGTTTCAAGGCTGGCAAGCTGTGCCTTGGCATCATCATATTTGACATGTTTGCAAAGCAAATCGATTGCCGTTTTGATAATGTCAATTTTTGCTGTGGTTTCGGCCTGCATGAGTCAAGAGTCCAGCCTGCAATGAACGGAATGGATGATGCTTGTACCTAACGCGAGGGGGGGTATTGTGGCAAGCCTCAATTATGATCTGGTGGCAAGATGGCGCCTAGTAAAGCCCCTGTGTCGCCAATGTTCCGTCTGTTGTCGTCGCCTGACCATCCATGCCAGGGGCAACATCAATCAACACCCCACCTGGCCGCTGGCCTGGTTTAAAAATTTCCAAAATAGCCTGCTGGTCTTTTGGCAGAACGCGCTCGCCCGTTTCGGCATGAACCGGAATGACCTGAATGTCATTTGGCCGCCGGAACGGAATGACCGGCTTATCAATTTGCGACCGCATCAAAAAATCACCAAAAATCGGCACCGCCACCGTTGAGCCCGTTTCACGTTTGCCAAGTGGGCGCGGCCGGTCATAGCCAATAAAGACGCCAATCGCCAAATCGGGCGTAAAGCCAATAAACCAGCCATTTGTGTTATCATTGGTGGTACCAGTCTTGCCAGCGACAACCAGATCCAGATCATTGATCGACCGGCCGGTACCGCGTTTGATGACACCTTCCAGCATCGACACCATCTGAAAGGCCGATGCCGGATCAGTTAGCTGTTCACGCACATCCGGCAATGTCGGGATTGGTTGATTTGACCAGCCATCCGGCGCCACACAGGAACCACATTCACGCGCGTCATGGCGGTAAATCGTTTTGCCGTGGCGATCTTGAATCCGGTCAATCAGGCTTGGGGTAATTTTCCGGCCCCCATTCACAAGCATGCCATAGGCAGATGTCAGTCGAAGCAACGTCGTTTCGCCAGCGCCAAGCGACATTGATAAAAATGGTGGCAAATCATCGTTCAGGCCAAAGCGTTTTGCATATTCTTGAACCCGATCCATGCCAATTGTCATCGCCAAGCGTGCAGTCATCAAATTTCGTGACTTTTCGATACCAACCCGCATGATCGANGGGCCATAGAAACGTTTGGTATAGTTTGCCGGTTTCCATTTCGGTTTGCCCGGCCCCTGATCCACCACCAATGGCGCATCAAGAATGCGCGTTGTCGGGCTATAGCCAGCATCAAGCGCAGCAAGATAGACAAAAGGTTTAAATGCTGATCCGGGCTGGCGCACCGCTTGAACGGCGCGGTTAAATTCTGATTCAGCGTAATTATAGCCGCCACTCATCGCCAATAAACGGCCGGTATGCGGGTCAAGCGCNACAATGGCACCTTCAACATCTGGGCGCTGTCCCAATGCAAAATGATTCGGCTCTGGTTCGAAATCATTACGGATCAAATCTGGCGTAAAGCCGGGCGGCTGGACAATGACAATGTCATTTTTGGACAGGGCTTTGCGCAAATCGCGCAAGGGCGGTGGCCGCACGCCGTCATCACGGCGCGGCGGATAGGCCCAAAAAGCAAGCTCAAANGGGATCATCGCATTGCGGCCATCCACATATATTTCAGCGCGACGCGGCCCAACTTTTGTCACCAGCGCGGCAAAATGGTTCGGGCGTAACTTTGCTGTTTGCGCGGCAAGCACCTTGTCGATATCAGCCCCTTGCGGCATCACGCCAAGCGGGCCGCGCCAGCCTTGCCGCCGATCCAATGCTTCTAATCCACGTTCAAGCGCATTATCGGCAATTTGCTGTAAATAGGGATCAAGCGTCGTGCGAACCGATAAACCACCATCATAAAGCGATGTCTCACCAAACCGGCTAATCAACTGGCGACGCACTTCTTCGGTGAAATAAGGCGCTTCGGCAGCGTCAAATCCGCTTTGTCCGATCATGCGCAACGGCGCTGCCTTTGCCGCATCAGCTTCATTCTGCGAAATATAGCCATTCTGCTGCATTTCATCCAAAACCCAGTTGCGCCGAATGGTTGCCGCGCGGCGATTACGAACCGGATGATAATTATTCGGCGCTTTTGGCAGGGCGGCAAGATAGGCGATTTCCGGCAATTCCAATTGCCCAAGCGATTTATCAAAATAATTCAACGCCGCCGCCGCAACGCCGTAACTGCCCCGTCCAAGATAAATTTCGTTCAGATAGAGCGCCAAAATCTGATCTTTGCTAAAAGCGCGTTCCATCCGAAGCGACAGGATCGCCTCTTTGATTTTGCGGTCAATAGAGACTTCATTGGTCAGCAGAAAATTTTTTGTAACCTGCTGGGTGATCGTCGAAGCACCGACAGGCCGCCGCCCTTTGCCATAATTGACGATATTGGTCACAACGGCCCGCGCCAAGGCGCGAAGATCAATGCCAAAATGATTATAAAACGCTTTATCTTCAGCCGAAATAAAAGCGTGGATCAATCGTGGTGGGATTGCCTCAACCGGCACGAAAAGCCGCTTTTCACTCGCATATTCAGCCAGCAACGCGCCGTTGCCAGCATGAATGCGGGTCACAACAGGTGGTTCATAATTGGCGAGCTGCTGATAGTCAGGAAGGCCTTTTCCATAAGTCCAGAAAACCCAAAGGATGCCAGCACCAGCAAGCATGCACATCAGGAAAACAAAGGACAATATAATCGAAACAAATCTTATCATGGGGTCGATAATATCGCCGAAATTGGGCGCAGATGTGGCAATCTAGACCTTTTCTTCATTTTGACATTCGCCTTTTGACAGGATAACAGCCCTTTTCACGGTTTCACCGCCGCAGCAACGATGCGCTGTCATCCTTTATATTTTGGGCCCATATTCACTCAGATAAACAAGAATGGCCTTTGCCAGCCGTTTTGACAAACCCTGCCGATAGGATTTCTTATTCAGATTAGCCTCATCTGTCCGGTTTGATAAAAAGCCCATCTCGACAAGTACCGACGGCATATCAGGCGCTTTCAAAACAGCAAAACCGGCAAATCGATGCCCGCGCTTGTCACCACCGGGCAAATCGCGAATATGTTGCAAGATCGTCGCCGCAAAACGCGCCGANTGGTTCATTGACTCGCGCTGAAACATCCGCACAAGCGCGCCCGCCGCCTCAGGATCTTCGGCTGATAAATCCGGCCCACCGATCAGATCGGCGCTATTTTCCTGACGCGCCAAAGCGGCTGCTTCTTTATCAGAGGCTTTGTCAGATAGCGTAAAAACCGAAATCCCCCGCGCCGATGATGTCCGCGCAGAATCAGCATGAAGCGAAATGAACAAATCTGCCTGATTTTGCCGCGCGAGCCGGATGCGCTGACGAAGCCGCAAAAACCGGTCATCATCACGCGCTAAAATGGGGGTTATCTTGCCCGTGGCACGCAATTGGCTTGCGAGTTCACGCGCCGCAGCCAAGGTAATGTTTTTTTCCGCCGTTCCCGCCTTGCCAAGCGCACCCGGATCCTTGCCGCCATGCCCCGCATCAATAAAGACAACCCATTTTCGCGGGCGCGGCTTTGGCGCGGCAAGTGCCGCTGTGGCTGGCTTATTGGCGTGGCGGGCCGGCTTTGATTTTGGCAGCGGCATGCTCAATGGCTTGACCATTTTCACCCGATCAGCGTCTTTGACGACAGCGCGATCAGTGACAGCGTCATTTAGATCAATATTTGGGTTTTTTTCCAGCGCCGAAGATGCCACTAGAAATGCTGTTTTACCGCGATCGAGAAGATCAATCACAAAACGGCTACCAGCGCCTGCGGATGGAAGGGTAAAGACCCGCACGGGCGCTGCCGGTTTTTCAAGCTCGATCACCAACCGGCCGATTTCCGGCTTTGGATTCCCAAAACGATAAGCTGAACCAGGGGCGACTTGCAAATTGCCACGCGGCGCCAGCTTGTCCACATCCCATTTGGTTTTGGGCATATCAATCACCAAACGATAAGGCGATTGCAACAGCAAAAGATTGGCTTTTAAGGGGGCTTTGGTTTCGATTACAAGCCGCAATCCGGTGCGGTCATCAATTTGCACCGCGCCAACACGCATTCCGGTTACGGCATTTTCGGCAAAGGCCTGACCGGTTGCAGCCAGCACCAAGACCATTACCAAGAACACGAACGAGCGGCCGATTGCAGCGATCATTGCCATAACAAATGTCATCATTGATATATTAACCACTTCTGGCCTTCTTTGCTATCGCCTATCACGGTCAACGAAACCTAGCCCAAGCATGGCTCTCGACAAAGATAAATTCATGGTAATTATCAAAACGGCATTACTTTGTTGGCAAAAAAGCTTTAGCAGGTATATAAGGGAATCAAGTTCGACGTAAAAGTTTCGGTTTCTGCCGTGGGTGGCGCCAACGCGCCAACAGCAGAAAGCAAATAAAACGGCGCTTTTATCGCTGAACTGAAATTGAATTATTCACCTGATGGTGTTTATCTCGACGATCTTTGTTATGCCATAATTATAAATGATTTTAATTATCGTGCCATGTCACTGACCGCCAGCGAGCCTTATCATCAGGACACACAACGCGATTTGAAACCACCGGACTAATCTAAATGACTCAGCCAAACCGATCACATGACAAAAGCAGCCATAATGGCCACCGCTTTTTGGTCGGTATTGCGCGTCGATTTGGTTCGGATTCACAACACCTGCCATGCCTGATTAACAGACTGTCTGAATTTGACAGCCGAACATGGTTGGCCGGGGAAAGACAAGTACATGACAAAACGCCTATTAATCGATGCACGCCAGGCCGAAGAAACACGGGTGGTGCTGCTAAGCGGAACACGCATTGAAGATTTTGACTATGAAACAGAAAACCGGAAACAACTAAAAGGAAATGTCTATCTAGCACGGGTCACACGCGTTGAACCGTCTTTGCAGGCAGCTTTTGTTGAATATGGCGGAAACCGTCAGGGCTTTCTGGCCTTTAGTGAAATTCACCCAGATTATTACCGTATTCCAATTGAAGACCGTGAAGCCCTCATTGAGGCAGACAGCGCCGAAAGCGACGATGACAGTGTTGACGCTGGATCTGATGGCACGCCCGAAACCATTGGTGGCGAAGGGGCGGATGAAGAAGATATCCGGCCAAAGCGTCAGGTAAAACGCTATAAAATCCAAGAAGTGATTTCGCGCAAACAGATCATGCTTGTACAGGTTGTTAAAGAAGAGCGCGGCAATAAAGGCGCGGCTTTGACAACCTATCTGTCACTTGCCGGACGCTATTGTGTGTTAATGCCAAATAACAATCGTGGCGGCGGCGTCAGCCGGAAAATCACCAATATTGCCGATCGCAAGCGGTTAAAAACAGTCGTTGGCGGTTTGGATATTCAGGCCGGAATGGCCGTGATCGTGCGCACCGCCGGTGCCAAACGCACCAAAACCGAAATCGCCCGTGATTTTACCTATCTGTCAAAATTATGGGATGATATCCGCGCACGCACGCTTGAATCACAAGCCCCCTGCCTGATCCATGAAGAAGGCGATTTGATCAAACGGTCAATTCGTGATCTTTACACAAGTGAAGTTGACGAAGTGCTTGTCGAAGGCGATGAAGCCTATAAAATTGCCCGTAACCAGATGAAGATGCTGATCCCAAGCCATCTTAAAAAGGTTCAAAAATACGAAGGCACGCATCCAATTTTCCAGCATTTCAATGTTGAAAATCAGATGGACACGATCCACAGCCCACAGGTGACGTTAAAATCTGGCGGCTATTTGGTGATCAACCAGACCGAAGCGCTTGTCGCCATCGACGTGAACTCAGGCAAATCAACGCGCGAACGGAATATCGAAGAAACCGCGTTGAAAACCAACCTTGAAGCCGCCGAAGAATTAGGGCGCCAGCTTCGCCTTCGTGATTTGTCCGGTCTTATTGTTGTCGATTTCATTGATATGGAAGAAAACCGCAATCAACATGCGGTTGAACGCCGGATGAAAGATGCAATGCGCAATGACCGCGCGCGTATCCAAATCGGTTCGATCAGCCATTTTGGTCTTCTTGAAATGTCGCGCCAACGGCTTCGGCTTAGCATTAATGAATCAATCAGCAATCTTTGCCCACATTGCGAAGGTACTGGCCGCGTTCGGTCGATTGATACCGCCGCCCTGCAATTACTGCGGTCAATCGAAGAAGAAGCGCAAAAAGGCAAAATGGATGAATTGCACATCACCGCCCACCGGGATGTGGTGCTGTTTATCTTAAATCACAAAAGAAGCGCAGTCGCCGAGATTGAAACACGGTTTGGCCTCATGGTTATATTGCTGTCTGACGACAGTCTGATCGCGCCAGAATATAAGGCTGATCGCGTTGGATGGCAGGGAAAAGCCCAAGCCAAACAACCGTCACGCCAGCCGCAGCAGCCACGCCACGCCAATAACAATGTCAAGGCGGATACAGCCGATTCTGATAATGATGACGAGGCCGAAACTGAAGCAAATGCGGCCCCGCATCCGGAAAATGACGAGACTAGCAGTGAAGATGGTGGTGCAAAACGGCGGCGGCGCGGACGGCGCGGCGGCCGGCGTCGGCGTCGGCGCAATGGTGAAGATGGCCAAACTGGTGACAATCAGATTGGTGATAGCCAGACTAGTGACAATCAGACTGGTGACAATCAGGCAGCATCATCGTCAAATGGCGAAGATCAGGCCGCAGCAAGCACCGCAACCGATGTCGTCGCAGCCAATGATGATGCCGCACCAAAGGCCAAAACCGGCCGCGGTCGCGGACGTGGACGCCGTGTTGCCAAAACGGATCCAGCCGCCGCCGATAATGCCGCCGCCGATAATGCCAATATAGGCAATGAACCGGCTTCTGTAGCGGCTGATCCCGCTGGCAATGGTTCGGTAAATACAGCCGCAGCAGATGATAATGGCGATGTGGCAACCGCCAAAAAACCGGCCCGAAGACGCAAAAAACCAGCAAGCGCAGCAAACGCCGATGATGCCAAAGCGGGTAGTGCCAAAGCCGAAGATAGCAAAGCCGGAGATAGTGAAGCCCAAGCACCAGTCAAAAGTGAGGCTGATACCGGCGCTGAAAAGCCTGTAAAAAAACCGGCCCGCGCACGCAAGCCAAAAGCCGATGCTGGTGACAAGCCAGACGCGGCCGCGGCAAAACCAGCTGCGAAAAAACCGGCCCGAAAAGCCGCAAAAAAAGCACCAGCAAAAGCCGCTGATGCAAATATAGCTGATACCAGCGCCAATAATGGAGCAACCACCGACGCGCCAGCATCAAGAGAGGCGATCAGTTCAGCCCCGCAAGATGTCGTCGAAATTGGCAGTAGTGAGCCAAAATCACGGCGCAGTGGATGGTGGTCAAGAAGCTAGGGCAATCATTGCCTTTTTAAACGGGACAAAAAGCTGGCGGCTGGTTTCAACTGGCCGCTAGCGATCCTGACCAGCAAGCCAGTCATTCAGACGTTGAATTGCCTTTTTCATATCATGCGTGCTGCCAGCATAGGATAGCCGCATATGTGACGCCCCATCGACAGCGTCGAAATCAACACCCGGCGTCATCGCAACACCGGTATCGGTCAAAATGCGATCGGCAAAGGCAATCGAGTCATTGGTAAAAGCACGAACATCGGCATAGAGATAAAAGGCCCCATCTGATGGCGCGTGATTACCCAGAAATTCAGCTGGCAAACCACGATAGAGAAGATCACGATTTTCTTCATAGCGCGGGATATGCGCATCCAGTTCATCATAACAATCAAAGGCGGCAATCGCGCCAAGCTGGTTAATCGTTGCCGCTGATATATACATATTTTGCGCCAACATTTCGGCCGTTGGCACCAAATCTTCGGGAAGCACGATCCAGCCAAGACGCCAGCCCGTCATGCAGAAATATTTAGAAAAAGAATTGATGATGATGGCATTGTCAGTATAGGCAAGCGCGCTTTGTGTTCGCTTGCCAAAGGTCAGGCCATGATAGATTTCGTCCATGATCAGGCGCACGCCATGCTTATCGCACCAGCGGCAAACGGCCTCCAGCTCGTCATCGCGCATCACAACACCGGTTGGATTTGCCGGACTTGCCAGCAGCAGCCCGTCGGGAATCTTGTCAGTGGCAACTAATGCTTCGAGATCGGGCATCCAGTTTTGCGCGGCGCGGGCAGGCAATAATTGCGGCTTGATCCCAAGCGCAAGCATCAAATTGAAATAGGCTGGATATCCGGGCGTGGCAATGGCAACGCGGTCGCCCTTGTCAAAGGCCGATAAAAAGGCAATCGCAAAGCCAAGTGATGATCCGGGGGTGACAGCAATTCGCTGCCAATCCAGCGGCAATTGATACCAATCTTGATAATGTTGTCCGATCCGTTGCCGCAATTCAGGCAATCCCAAACCAACCGAATAGCCATGCGAAGCAACATGTTTCAAGGATGCTTGCAATGCTTTTGATACAGCGGCTGGCGGTGGGGTTGATGGCTGTCCGACTTCAAGATGAACAAGGTCACTTCCGGCGGCATGCATTTCTTTTGCACGTTTCATTACCTGCATGGCAAGAAAGGCAGGAATTTCGCTTGCTTGACTAATTTTTAAGGCCATTGTTCATTCCGGTGAATTCATGCCATGATCAAATCGTTACGGCAGAGGGGTTGTGTTTGAATAGCCTGCAAACACACGCTATGGGCTCATGGCTATAGCAGAGCTGTCTTAAACAGGCCATAAATTTGTCGGAAAAATTATTCCATGAGATATCTATTTTTACGAAAGCTGGTTTTTATATCGTTGTTTTCGGTCACCATTGCCCAATCGGCATTGGCTGGGCTGATCAGAGACACCGAGCTGGAAACCGGCCTGCAAACCCTCGCAGCACCATTGATGCGCGCTGCCGGCTATGCGCCCGACGCAATCAGCATCAGGATCATTATCGACAGCAGCTATAATGCCTTTGTGGCTGGTGAGCGCATTATCTATATCCATTCTGGTCTTTTGCTCAACGCCCAATCAGCCGAAGAAATTTTGGGGGTGATCGCGCATGAGCTTGGCCATTTAAAAGCCGGTCATGTGCCGCGCCGTGATGAGGCTTTGCGAGATGCTGGAACCGCAAGTACACTTGCCGCAATTGCCGCGATTGCGCTTGCTGCGGGCGGTGCGCCAAATGATGCGGCGGTTGGGCTTATGGTTGGCGGCGCCGATCAGGCCCAGCGCAAAATGCTTCGTTCATTCCGCTATGATGAAGCTGTTGCTGATGAATTAGGGCTTGATTATCTCGACAAGGCTGGCATTACCTCGGCGGGACTCGAACAGATGATGCGCCGTATGGCGGCGCAACGCGCCCTTCCCGAAAGCCGTCAAAGCCAATATTATCAAACACACCCTGATTCAGCCCAACGCCTTGCCGTCTATCAAGATCACGCACGTCAAGACGGCAATAAATCAGCGCCGCTTTCGACCAATGACACAAATTTGATGAACCGCCTTATTGCCAAGCTTCGCGCCTATAGTGAACCGGCATATAGCATTTTACGCCAAACCGCCAAAACAGACAGCGCCGACGCGATCTATAGCCATGCCATTGCTCAATATCGGCGCGGCGATTTGGCAGCGGCAATAACCTTGATGGATCAACTATGCGCGGCCAATCCCAACGATCCGTTCTATCATGAATTTCGTGGCGATATCTTACTTTCGATGGCCAAGGCTGATGCAGCAGCGGCAGCCTATGAAACGGCACTGAGATTCCGGCCAGACAGCCCACAAATTCTAGTCAATCTTGGGCGGGCGCTGATTGCGACAAATGACAAAAAGCGCCTTTCGCGCGCCATCGAGGCCATTTCAGCGGCACAAAGAACCGAACCTAAATGGGCCTTTATCCGGCGGCAATTGGCGATTGCCTATGGACGAAACGGTGATATTGCCGCGGCTGATCTGGCGCTTGCCGAAGAAGCTATTCTGCTTGGCGATGACCAACAGGCGGTGCGAATGGCCAAACGGGTTTTGGCCGATGGCAGGCTGAAAGATGATCTTCGCAACCGCGCCAATGACATTCTGTTCCGCTTTGGCAAACTCGCGCCGTGATGGCTTTGCAATAGCGGCAGTAATCCGTTATAAGATGGG
>JGI26080J50196_1000875_pt1 | contig 13493 bp, 12 predicted proteins | sample SaaInl0LU_22_DNA_FD_50196 | JGI IMG/M metagenome (IMG submission 50196)
TTGAAGAGATGCTCAATGAGGAGCTAACAGAACTCCCAAAATGGCGCCGCGAGGCGGCTGAAGCCCTTCGTTACCTTGATCGAGATACGGCAAGAGCGGCANTACAGCCATTATTTGCTGAATTAAGTGAGCGTTTCTCTAACCACGCAGCAATTGCAAATTANTTGCATGAGGTTGAGCGTGANCTNGTNCGTAACGCTGGAGAGATGATTGCAGAGGGCATATTCGAGAATAAGTCTGAAGCGGCTAGACGTGCCTTCATGGACGAAAACTACGGTGTAAACCTGTTAGTTGATAACGAAAAGACCAAGGGTGCTCCCGTTGTATATGAAGCGCATCCCAATTACGAGAATCTGTTTGGTCGTATAGAGTACAACTCAGAGATGGGTGCGATGGTCACCAACTATCAGTTAATTCGTGCTGGCGCATTGCACCGTGCGAATGGTGGTTTTCTGGTCATTGAAGCTGAAAAACTGTTCGAGCAACCGTTTGTCTATGGTGCGTTAAAACGTGCACTTAAGGCGCATGAGATTCGTATCGAGAACCCTGCCAGTGAATATACCGGTATCAGTACGATTACCCTTGATCCTGAGGCCATAAGTTTGCACGTAAAGATTGTGCTGATTGGTAATCGTAATACCTTCTACTTGCTGCAAGAGCTTGACCACGATTTTGAGAAGATGTTTCGCGTCGTCGTCGATTTCGAGGAGGAGGTCGAGCGTACACCGCAGACGATCCGTCATTATGCCCGTTTAATGAAAACCCTCGCGACTGAGGAGCGTTTAGCTCATCTAACGCGCGGGGGCGTTGCACGTCTTGTCGAGCACAGTTCACGCCTAGCCGGTGATCAAGAGATGCTGTCTACTCATATTGGTGAACTGAAAGACCTACTTTGCGAGGCTGATTATCGTCGTAAAGTGGATGGTGCAAAGCTCATTTCGTCTGAACATGTTGAGGAGGCATTAGAGGCTAAGGAACGACGCACAGGTCGTTTAGCACAGAAGATTCAAGACGGAATTACGAACGAAACCGTATTGATTGATACCGATGGCGAGGCGATAGGCAAATCTAACGGTCTAACCGTTCTGCAAGTGGGCGATGTAAGCTTTGGTACGCCTGCCCGTATCACGGCAACAGTACACCCAGGTAATCGTGGCATTATTGATATCGAGCGTGAGGTTACCCTTGGACAGCCGATCCACTCTAAGGGTGTATTGATACTTTCCGGTTACCTTGGGCACAAGTACGCGCAGGACTTCCCAATGGCGCTTTCGGCTAGCATCGCGATGGAGCAATCCTATGGATATATCGACGGCGATAGCGCCTCTATGGCCGAGATCTGTACCCTAATATCCGCATTGACCGGCATTCCCATTAAGCAACAATTTGCGATGACCGGTTCTATTAACCAGTACGGTGAAGTGCAGGCTATCGGTGGTGTTAATGAGAAGATCGAAGGGTTCTTCCGGCTCTGCGAGAGCCGCGGTCTGACAGGACGTCAGGGTGTCATCATTCCACAGGCCAACGTTCGTCATCTGATGCTAAAACAGACGGTGGTTGATGCGGTAAAAGAGGGGCTGTTCGCAATCTACTCCGTCTCGACCGTTGACCAGTGCCTAGAGCTACTAACAGGTCGCAGTGCCGGTCGTCAAAAAGCTGAGGGTGGATTTACCCAGCGATCAGTGGGTGCTGAAGTGGTTAAACGCTTGCGCGAAATGGCGAAAGCCAAACCCTAGCGACATTGCGGATACGTTCAGCCTTTCTAATGCATTCGGTCAGATGTACAGCCAATGCTTTTTTTTAGGCCAATCGGGCTAAGTAAAAAATATAATAGAGAGTCTGCGTCAAATGAATGCCACACAGGGTCAGCCTTGTGGCTTTTATTTGTGTTTGGGCGGGCTCAGCAGTTCACGCTGAGGCCGAGGCTGATATCGAGTTGTCGGCCCAGGTTTCTTTGAGATACTCATCTTTGAGATTGACATAGTTGGTTGCCGAGTAACTAAAGTAGCTCATCTCTTTCTCTGTTAACTCGCGTACAGCTTTTGCGGGCCGTCCCATGTAGAGTTTGCCGCTCTCGAGACGCTTGCCAGGTGGCACCAGTGAGCCTGCTCCAATAACGACATAGTCCTCAACGATAGCACCATCCATTATTGTTGCCGACATGCCCACTAACACGCGATTTCCGATGGTACAGCCATGTAGCATGGCCAGGTGTCCTATAGTGACTTCGTCCCCAATAATCAGTGGGTACCCATCAGGGTTGTACTGACTGGCGTGGGTTATATGCAATATAGCCCCGTCTTGAACGTTTGTGCGTGCCCCAATGCGGATATGATTCATATCTCCGCGTATAGCGGTTAGCGGCCAGATCGAGCAGTCATCTCCAAGTTCAACATCGCCAATAACAACAGCACTTGGATCTACGAATACCGCTTTAGCGAGTTTAGGAAACATCCCTTTAAAGGTTCGCAGTTTCATTAGGGCTCTCCGGTTGAATATGTGATCTACGCCCCCCATTCTATAGTAAACAGAATCAATTGTTAGGTTCACGGAGAGACCCATGAGTAACCCCTTGTTAACCCGATCTACTCTACCCAACTTTAGTGCTATTAAAGCCGAACACGTTGTTCCTGCGATTGACCATTTGCTAGAGCGAAATCGTGCTCGTATCGCGGAGTTGGTTGAGCAACCGATGGACAGTTGGGACTCTTTGGTCGGCGAGATCGAACAGATTAACGACGAGCTAGCTCAAGCCTGGTCGCCAGTGTCACACCTAAATGCGGTGCAAAATTCTGAAGAGATTCGCGAAGCGTACAACGCCTGTCTACCAAAGTTGTCTGAGTACTTCACCGAACTGGGTCAGAATGCGAAGCTCTACAAAGCCTACTCAGCGTTTGTTGAAACCGATGCTTACAAGAGTCTCACTGATGCACAGAAGAAAGTAATCGCTAACTCACTGCGTGACTTCCGTTTAGCGGGTATTGGGCTAGAGCAAGAGAAGCAAAAGCGCTATGCGCAGCTGCAGTTAGAGCTATCAGAGCTGACCACCAAGTTTTCAGAAAATGTACTCGATGCGACTCAGGGCTGGGTCAAGCAGGTTAGCGATGAAGCCGAACTTGTGGGCCTTCCCGAGCACGTATTGGTTGCAGCTAAAGNCGCAGCTGAAGCAAAATCGCTGGANGGCTGGCTGTTNACACTCGATTTTCCCGTCTATTACGCCGTCATGTTACACAGCGAGAATCGCTCACTGCGTGAGGAGTTTTACACCGCCTTCGCCACTCGCGCCTCCGATCAGGGCCCTAAAGCAGGTGAGTGGGATAACTCAGAACTGATTGAAAAAATTCTAGTTGCGCGACTTGAACTCGCTAATCTACTGGGTTTTGCGAACTACGCCCAATACTCGCTTGCGACAAAGATGGCGCAGTCAACCGACCAGGTTGTTCAGTTCCTCGAGGACCTTGCTGATAAGAGTCGTCCACAGGCTAGCAAAGAGCTGCAGGAGCTACGCCAGTTCGCTAAAGAGCAAGCAGGCCTTGAGCATCTAGAAGCCTGGGATATGACTTTTTACGCAGAGAAGCTCAAGCAGGCGCGTTTTAATATATCGCAGCAAGAGCTTCGCCCCTATTTCCCACTGCCGCGAGTCTTAGACGGTCTATTCGCTGTAACACAGCGACTCTTTGGTGTTGATGTGAAAGAGATCCAGGCGTTTGACTCTTACCATCAGGATTTACGCCTGTTCCAGCTAAGTCGTGATGGTCAGATTGTGGCGCATTGTTNTTTAGATCCTTTTGCACGCTCAGGCAAGCGTGGCGGTGCTTGGATGGATGATTGCCGTGTACGTCGCCGAGTAGACACACAGGTACAGCTGCCTGTTGCTTATCTTGTGTGTAACTTCACCGCCCCTAATCCAGGTGAGCCTGCACTGCTGACTCACGATGAAGTAACAACACTGTTTCACGAGTTTGGCCATGGCCTTCACCATATGCTGACGCAGATGGAACATGCCGATATTAGCGGTATTAACGGAGTTGCTTGGGATGCTGTAGAGCTTCCAAGTCAGTTTATGGAGAATTGGTGTTGGGAGCCCCAAGCGCTAGCGTTGATCTCCGGTCATTACGAGACCGGTGAGCCCTTGCCACAGGTAATGCTTGAGCGCCTACTATCGGCCAAACACTTCCAATCGGGCATGATGATGGTTCGTCAGCTTGAATTCTCGTTATTTGATTTTGTTCTACACCGCGACTTTGAACCGGGTCAGACCTCGGTGCAGCTGGTTCTTGACCAGATACGCGAAAAGGTTGCCGTCGTATCCCCTCCGGCCTTCAATCGTTTTCAGCACAGTTTTAGCCACATCTTTGCTGGCGGCTACGCTGCAGGTTACTACTCGTATAAATGGGCAGAGGTGCTCTCGGCTGATGCATTCTCCCGTTTTGAAGAGGAGGGTATATTTAACGAGAAGACCGGTTTGGATTTTAGAACTGCGATTCTTGAAAAGGGTGGTTCGAAAGAGCCAATGGAGCTATTTGTCGACTTCCGTGGCCGTGAGCCTGAAGTCGATGCGCTGTTGCGTCACTCTGGTATAGCGGCTTAAGGAGCTCTGATGTCTGTTACTAAACGGTTCGTCGCTGGCGTGGTATGCCCACGCTGCGCAAAAATGGATACCACACGCATGTACCGCGATGACGAGCGAGAATACCGTGAGTGTGTTAGCTGTAACTTCGAAGACTCGATGCGACTTGATGGGCGTCCAGAGCCTAAAGAGCTGCAGACAAGGGTGACTAAGGAGGGAGTGGACCCATTGAAGAATACACCCGCTACCGAAGAGTCTCAGGCGCAGCCAATCAAGTTTTTTGTAAACCCTAAGTTACAGAAAAAGGATCACTGATTTGCATTACGACCCAGCGCTCAGTTGTGGTTGGGCACGCAATTCAGAGATAGAGCATCGCTACCATGACGAGGAGTGGGGTCGGCTAAAGCTAGACGACCTCAGCCTATTTGAGTTTGTCGTATTAGAGTCAGCCCAAGCAGGTCTGAGCTGGCGCACAGTACTTAACAAGCGTGAAGGGTATAGACGCCATTACGCCAACTTCGAACCGCATAAAGTGGCCCATTTTGGCGAGGCACAGATTCAAACAATGCTGAATGATAGCGGTGTCATTCGTAACCGGGCTAAGATCGAAGCGTCTATTAGTAACGCACAGGTCTTTTTAGACATTGTCGATACCTTTGGTAGTTTTTCAGCTTACCTCTTCAGTTTTTCGCCGCAGGTGAGGGTAAACGCTTGGCGTGATATGTCCGAAATCCCCGCTGAAACAGAGCTATCAAAGGCGATCGCTAAGGACCTTAAGCAACGCGGTATGCGCTTTTTTGGACCCACAATTGTCTATGCTTTTCTGCAAGCCTGTGGCTATGTGAATGACCATATAATAAGTTGCCCTTGCTATCAGAGTGCATGCTCGTTAGCTCGTCAAGCCGGTTACCTAGACCAATCCTAATATAGATCTGATTCACCCCTTAGACCTGGTAAAAGTGTGAACGCGCGCCTGAACGTTAATCAGTAATCCGAGTTAAACCAGCGCTGCTCGCGAGTGAACTTCAAATAGTAGAATAGACCTACTGCGCCGCGTGCCACAAATGCAAGCGTAAATGCGAGCCATAGTCCCGTGTTCCCTAGATCTTGTGTAAGCCACCAGATCGGCAGGAACACAGCGAGTACCGTGATAAGCATGATCTGCTGCATTGCACGGGTCTGCGTTGTGCCGATCAGTATTCCATCTAATAGATAACTACCAACCGCTATCACTGGAAGCAACCAGACCCAGGGTAGATAGGCGATAGCTATGACAAGCACCGGTTCTAAATTGGTCATTAACCTCAGTATCTGCTCACCTAAAAGCATGAAAACCAGCATAAGTACTAAGGCAACGACGGCAGACCAGAGTGCAGCGCTGAAAACCGAGCCATAAAAGCATCGTTCGTCATTTGCCCCCGCATAACGCCCACAACTCGCTTCACTGGCGTGTGCGAAGCCATCAAGCGCATGTGATATAAGCATGAGGAAGTTCAATAAAAGTGCATTGGCGGAGAGTACCTCAGTACTTATGCGGGCGCCCTGTGAGGTAAAAAATGCGAACATAAAAAGCAATAAAGCCGTGCGAATAAAGAGATAACGATTGACGCGAATCAACCGTTTATAGGCCTCAAACCGTTTTAGTGCCGGCCAATCTAAAGCCCCTTCCACAAGCTTTAATTGTACTGATACAAAGTAAAATCCCGCGATTAGCCCTGTATATTCTGCAATGACCGTCGCCGCTGCAACTCCCTGCGCGCCCCAGCCAAAGCCCCATACAAACACTAGGTCTAAGATGAGGTTAACTAGGTTAATGAGTGTCAGAAGATAAAGGGGTACGCGGGTATTCTGATTACCGACAAACCATCCAATGATGACATAGTTAATGAGTGCTGCGGGTGCACCGTATATTCGGGTATAGGCATAATCGCCAGCGCTATCAGAGACGGTCTGTTCCGGGCCCATAAGCTCTAAACCAAGGCTTATAAGCGGCCACTGAAAAATGAGCATGGACATACCCAGCAGTAACGCAAGGACTAACCCTTGAGCGAATAGCGTTCGGTTGGCACTACCTTGGTTACGACCGACCGCCTGAGCTACCAGTCCTGTGGTACCCATTCGAAGAAACCCAAAGGCCCAATAGATACTGGTAAAGAGTGTAGCGCCGATAGCGACAGCGCCTAGGTGACGAGGGTCATCTAGGTGGCCAACAACCGCGCTGTCTACAAGCCCGACTAATGGCACGGTTATATTTGACAGTATCATCGGCCAGGCGAGCGCCCAGACGCGACCATGCATCTCTCGATCGCTCATATAGACGCGCCACTGCACTCTTAACGGCCTTGTCTAATGAGACTGGGTGATACGAAGATCAGTATGAAGAGTATTAACGCGGCAACAACGACAGAGGGCCCGACAGGTGTATCCAGATTCCATGATAAGGCAACCCCACCGATAACCGCCGTTGCGCCGATTAAACTGGCGAATACGGCCATCTGCTCGGGCGTTTGGGAGAGTCTTCGCGCTGCAGCCGCTGGCATGATCAGCAGTGAGGTGATGAGTAAGACACCAACGAGTTTCATCGCACCCGCTATAACCATTGCAATAAGCAGCATCAGCGCGAGCTTATACCGGCCAACATTGATGCCCTCAACCTGAGCTAAATCCTCGTTAATCGTGATCGCTAACAAAGGATGCCATAGGCGTGTAAGGATAATCAGTACCGCGGCACTGCCAACGAGTATCCATACAAGGTCATTGGGTGAGATAGCGAGCAGATCTCCAAATAGATAGGCCTGCAGATCAATTCTTACGTTATCAAGCAGTGCAACAGAGACAAGACCTAAGGATAAAGAGCTGTGTGCCATGATGCCGAGCAGAGTATCGGTTGCGATCCATTTTCTGCGTTGCATTGCTAGAAGCGCGATTGATATTAATACACAGCAGAGCACTACGGCGATATTAAGGTTCAGATCGAAGATAATCCCCAGTGCAACGCCAAGCAGTGCAGAGTGTGCTAGCGTATCGCCAAAATAGGCCATACGTCGCCACACTACAAATGCACCCAAGGGGCCTGCCACCACAGCTACGCATACGCCTGCAACTAAGGCATAAATAAGAAAATCAGCCATGATGATCTCCACAGCACTCCTGACCCTCGACCACATCGCCGTGCAGATCGTGTTGATGGTTATGCTGGTGGTTATAGAGAGCCAGACTAGCCGCCTGAGCAGGTCCAAATAGCCCTAGATATTCAGGGTGACTAGTCACGAGTTCAGGATGGCCAGAACAACAGATATGCTGATTGAGGCATATAACATGATCGGTTGATGCCATGACGAGGTGAAGATCATGTGACACCATCAAAATGCTGCATTTACGCTGTTTACGGATCTCTGAAATCAGACGATACAGCTCTGTCTGTCCGTTAACATCGACACCCTGAACGGGCTCATCGAGCACAAGAAGTTGCGGGTCTCTTAAAAGTGCACGTGCTAACAGAACACGTTGCGCCTCACCGCCAGATAACTCGTGAAAGGATGCGCGTCGCAGATGGCGTGCACCAACAGCATCAAGCGATTCATCAATGACCCTNTCCGTATGTTTTATTGGTAGGTTTAGAAAGCGTTCGACGCTCAAGGGCATGGTCGAATCAATGTGTAGCTTCTGCGGCATATATCCAATTCGCAGACCCTTTTGATGCCACACGTTCCCATTAGAGGGCTTAGTCAGTCGAAGCAGCACTTTCACCAATGATGATTTACCGGCACCGTTTGGACCTATAAGCGTGGTTATGCAGTCGCTATGAAGGTGTAAATTAATATTCTGTAGTACAGATTGGCTGCCAAAGTTAAGACTGACATCCGACAGCCTAATAAGATCAGGATTGGTCATCTGCAACTCCTTTGCAGTTTTGGCATAAGCCAACGAGTTCGAGTGTCTCTTGTTCAATCTGAAAGCCTAGCATCTTAGCGGTATCATCTAAACGGTTGCTAAAGTAACTGGTGTCGAGTTCAGCCGTTGTTTTGCAGTTACGACAAATCATAAAACCCGAAGGGTGTGTATGCTGTGGATTGGTGCAACCAACAAACGCATTTAATGAGTTTATACGGTGAATAAGGCCAAGCTCTTGCAGAAAGTCTAACGCGCGGTAAACAGTCGGAGGGGCGGAATTAAAACCGGCGCTCGCAAGCGCAGGCAGCAATTCATATGCGCCAAGCGGTTGATGACTCTGCCAGACGAGTTCAAGGACAAGTTCGCGTATAGGGGTTAGGCGTTTACCCTTTGACTGACATAACTGACGCGCGGCTAACATTGCATCGTAAACACAGCGACCATGATTATGATTTTCATTAAAAGCGATACTTGCAGCTAACATCTCGCACAGACTCGAAGTAATTTGTTATATTATAACAATACATATTTACCGGAGTCTCTACAGTGACTAGATCTTTTATACCCTTTACAGCACAAGCGCTTCTGTCACGCTCGTTTTTTTTATTATCAGTTTGGTCTTTATCGACTTTCGCTCTTGCGGCTCAGTCTGAGACAGTTAAAGTACTGGCAAGTATTCAGCCTCTAGGTCTGATTGCGCATGAAATTGGCGCTGGCGTAACAGAGGTTGATGTGCTCGTACCCGCAGGCGCATCACCGCATGATTTTGCGCTGCGTCCATCAGACCGTAAGCGTATTGCAGATGCTGACCTATTGCTTTGGGTCGGACCCACCACTGAACCCTATCTCGATCGCATCGCATCATCTGTTTCGCAAGATCTGCCGTGGATTATCGACAGTCAATCAGATAGCGATCATGCCGATGAGCATGACCATCATCAGGATCTAGGCAAGGGTCATAATAATGGCGAGGGTCATGGCGAGGGTCATCAAGCGTCGCATATGGATACTCGTGCTGCTGAAGAAGGGCACTCTCACCATGATGAAGAGCCAAAAGCGGAATCTGCACATGCACCTGCACATGGACATGATCATTCAGACGATGCGCATCCTTGGTTAGATCCGATCGCGGCGCTTAATTACGCCTCCCGCTTCGCTGCGAGTTTATCTGCAATGCGACCTGATGATAGCGCTAGAATTGCATCAAATTTAGATAGTTTTCGAACACAGTTGACGCAACTGGATCAGCAGCTCAGCCGTCAATTCGAGCCAGTTCGCGATAAGGGATTTTTGGTATTTCACCGTGCGTACGATGCACTAGTCGAGCATTATCAGCTTAATCAGTTAGATGCTCTAATGTTAGATCCTTCACGCAAACCCGGTGCCAAACAGATGCAGAGGTTACGCGAGCTGGTTGAATCAGGCCGTGTTAGCTGTGTGTTCGTCGAGCCTCAGTTTAATGCTGGTTTACTCGAAACTTTAGTTCGTAATACAGGCGTCAGGCAGGGAGTGCTAGATCCTGTTGCGAGTGACTTTAGCCTCAGTCAGAGTAGTTACGTTGAATACATGGCTAGCCTCTCAGGTGAGATAATACGTTGCCTCGCTAAAGACTAGACTGAAATAGGTGTAGATCAGGGGCTGAGTAAATACCGGATAAGCGCCCATTAAAATCGAACAGCGGGACTTCACAAGGTTATGGGCGCTCTATATAATTCGCGAACTTTCTAAGCAGATGTGGTGGAATTGGTAGACACGCTAGCTTCAGGTGCTAGTGCCCTCACGGGCGTGGGAGTTCGAGTCTCCCCATCTGCACCATCTCAGGCTACCCGAGATGCTGTGCTTTTCGAAAGTAATACATTTGCGCATAGGTTTAATGGTTATGGCCATTGCTAGTATGCGCAGCATCTTGCAGATGTGGTGGAATTGGTAGACACGCTAGCTTCAGGTGCTAGTGCCCTCACGGGCGTGGGAGTTCGAGTCTCCCCATCTGCACCATTTTTGATGTGTCCCTAAACGATCCAAGCCTCTACCAGCGAAATGACAACGGTTACGGCAACCAATATCCATGCCGGTATTTTGAACCACTGCAAAAGTCCAAACGCGACCAACACGGCTAATCCGACGTAGAGAGATGTCAGTGTCTGAATCGTGATTGTTAATAAAGCGGCGAGCAGAACACCGACGACGGCCGCATTCGCACCACTAATAACCAGACGAACGCGAGCATCAGTTTTGAGCCGCTCCCAGATCGGAAATACGCCAAAGAGCAACGCAACAGCGGGTAAAAATATAGCGATGGTTGCTATCGCTGCACTGCTGGCAGTGCCGTCCAATGCCCCACCTAGAAAGGCTGCAAATGTAAAGAGTGGCCCGGGTACTGCCTGAGCGGCACCGTATCCGGAGATGAAAGCCTCAGAACTAATCAAGCCTGTAGTAACGGTCGCATCGGCTAGTAACGGCAGCACAACATGCCCACCACCCAATACTAGTGCGCCAGCTCTGAAAAAGCTGTTAAACATTTGCGTTATTGAGTTCGAACCGGTGGTCACTAGTGGCAGCACCAGAAGACCCGCGAAAAAGAGAAACAGCCATAGCATCGAGCTACGATCGATTCGCCAATCCAATTTGCTAGGCGCCAGCGCACTTTTGTTGCTCATGAGGCTGATTAGACCGGCACCGATTATCAACAGTGGTGTTAACCAAGAGGCAGCAGCCAGCGTTAAAGCCGATGCGCTTGCCAGCATCAACAACTGATGCGCTCGGGTTATACAGAATGTACGCGCCATGCCTATGACCGCCTGCAAAATTACGGCGATAGCGATCGCTTTTAATAGCGTGAGTAGTAGAGGTGAGAGACTCACCTCTGGATTTGCCAGCGTAATACCGAGATAACCCAAAGCTAAGGCGGATGGCAACGTAAATCCAAACCATGCGAGCAGCGCCCCCAGGTATCCTTCACGTTGGTAGCCTATCAGTAAGCCAGTCTGACTTGAGGCGGGACCGGGTATAAGCTGGCATAGAGCAACCTTGTCGGCGTACTCCTCTTCAGTAAACCAGCGCCGACGGTTAACGAACTCCTCGCGAAAATAGCCAAGGTGAGCAACAGGACCGCCAAACGACGTGAGCCCGAGGCGCAAGAAAATCCAAAAGAGTAACAGCTTAGAGTTCATGCGCTAGTTATACCCGTTAAGCGCATGAACTTTAAGTCAAATAGTGAATTGGCTTGCTACTATTGGACGTCAATAACAACGCGTCGGTTGCGAACTTCGCTGACGTTATCACCAGTGGGCACGAGTAGATCGGTTTCGCCACGCCCTTCTGTCGTAATGATCTGAGGATCTATCCCAATTTCAATAAGATTTTGACGGATGAGCTCAGCACGGCCTTTAGACAGTGCGATATTGTAAGACTCCGATGCCTGAGTATCGGTATGTCCCACAACTAAGATTTCAGCCGCTGGGTAGGTCAGGATATCGTTGTATATCGCGTCAATTTTCGCCTTCGACTCATCGGTTAGATCGGTGGTGTCATTATTGAAGTAGACCGTCCGAATGATCGGGGCTGGCGGCTTCAATGGGTCAGGCGCTGGGCAGAACAGAGGTGGCTTGTCCGAGAACGTATACTCTCCCTTTGGCTCACGCAGGTCCGAGACTGGATCCTCAGGGCCCAGTGAATTCACAGCAGTCGAATAGACCGAGCAACCCGTGGTTAACGCACTAGCCGATAGGGCAATTACTAATTTTAGGTACGGCATTGGAATATCCCCCTATTCAGCCCGGCCGAGCACTTCAACAGCATAGCTGTGCCACGACCCTCAAGTATTGCCGTAGGGGTGTGTATTTTAACCGCAGATGGGTCAGCCTCTGTGAGCTTGCGCTCAATAACAGCCAGAGTGCCCACATTTAATTTGAAGTCAGCGCTACCCAGGGTGTTGATCCTATCAAATTGATAGGTATCGAGTTCAAGTTCGCTATTTGGGCCTATTGCCATGCGCGAGTCATCATCAAACAGAATTCCAACAGCTCCGTCACCCTCTGTTGTAAGTGTATCGCTGCTAAATAGAAGGTTGCCGAGTATTGCAGGTTGTGAGTCACCAGAACGAAAAAGGGATGCTTCACCGCTGACTAGCTTAATCATGTCAAAACGCATATCAGCCTGAGCTTGATTGAGCGGCAGTAAGCTAAGTGTGAAAATAATGGTGAATAAACTTCGCATATTGATCCCTCTTTGCGTTATCGACTACACATAACTATAGGTTAGATGTGCAGATCAACAAGTGAACAAGAGGAACTCTTTAAATAACTGAACCCAAAGCCAGCTCTAATCTGTTGCGGCCACTCTGTTTGGCTTTGTACATCGCCTCGTCGGCACGTTTGATCATTGGATCGATTGTTGTTTCGTTTTTCTTGAATTGAGTTAATCCAATACTAACAGTGACATTGATTGGCGTGCCCTCAGCATTAAACTGGTGGTGCTCTACTTTATCTCTGATACGCTCGCAAAGTGAAATTGCATCGTCAACAGACGTATCGGGCAGGTATATAACAAACTCTTCACCACCCCAGCGTGCAATCAGGTCATCAGTTCGGGTAACGTCTCGGCAAATATCAGCGAATTCAATCAAAACCCGATCACCAACAGCATGACCGTAGTTGTCGTTAACCTGTTTAAAGTGGTCGACATCAATAAAGGCAAGACAAATACCCTCTAATGTTTCGCTCTTGGTAATATTCTTCTCCATCAATTGAGAAGCCGCACGACGGTTTAACAGGCCTGTTAGGGAGTCTGTTCTCGATATCTCTACAAGCTGTTTGTTGAGCACATACAGTTCGGAACTCTGTTTTTCTACCTGCTTTAGAGTCTCTTGGGATAGCTGTCTAAGGTAATAAAGGAAGTAGACCATAACCCCCGCTGATAAACTGGCTACTGAAAGATCTAAGAGAACCTCATATAACGCATAGTTTTCAAAAAAGCCCATGACAAACGCGAAGCCAAAAAGTGTAGATATCAAGATAGGTACTTGTATCCG
>JGI26080J50196_1000876_pt1 | contig 13485 bp, 10 predicted proteins | sample SaaInl0LU_22_DNA_FD_50196 | JGI IMG/M metagenome (IMG submission 50196)
ATTCGTTACGAGGATTTAGTCGCCGACCCGATTGCAGTATTGAAAGCGCTCGACGGTAACTTCGGTTGGAATTTACCCGAACACGCCATGGAGGAGGCGTTGGCAATGAGTTCTCGCAGTGCGATGCGCGAACAAGAGTCTCGCTACCGGCAACACAATCCGAATCATGAGTTCGAATTTGTCGCGGCTAATGAGTCAGCTGTGGAGCAGATTGTTCGACAACAGGTTGCTGCCCGGTGCAAAGCGCAGTTGACGCTTCTTGGATACCCCAAGGCGTGATGTCGACGTTATAGGCGAAAGCAAGCCAATTGCGTTTGCGCGCGCTAAGCTCTGAGCTCAATACTCATTAATGCTTAAATAGTCGCCATTGGCTGACATGCTGAGAGGCACTGAGCACCAAGAGGCCGGCTAGAATACCCAAGTTTTTAATGAAGTTCTGCAGCTCATGCTTTTGATCATGTTCTGCATACGTGTTCCAAAAATCATGCATGCCAAAATTGATGAGCAAGGTCATGCCCACAAACATATAAGCTGTTTCTTTTATTCGAAAGCCGGTAATGAGGAAGAGCCCCCCCGCGATTTGCAAAACGGTGGTTAGGGGCAACAGTAGCTCGGGTATTGGAACGCCGTGCAAGGCCATGTAGTCAAGCATCGCTTGGTAGCCCGTGATTTTTGTTATGCCCGGCACCAAAAAATAAAGCCCTAGCAAAATGCGCCCTAAAGTTATTGCTGTGCGATCCATCATTGACCCTCGTCCGAGTGAAATCTGTATTTGTAGATGCGAGCTGCTTACCTTACGCTCAAACTATGATTGTGTCTTTTATTCTTGTTTTTGTTTGGGTGCTACTGATGTGGCGATCCATGGTGTGCGAGTATCGTTATTACGCCGCTGTAAAGTTGCTTGAGCCTCAGGTTTGGCAAAAGCTAGGCTCGCCTAGCTGGATCAAAGCGCCAATGGTATTTGTTTCACCGCGGGGCGCGCAGCTGCTCGACGCAATTTCCCATGAGGCGGTGCGTGGCTTAGCCGGCGAGCATCGTAGATCTGGGCGAGTATTTTTGGTGTATACGATTGTCGTATTGGCGGGCTCAATCGCCTATTTTAAAGTCGCGGGCTAAAGCACGGTACGGATCAATTAGAGGGATTAACGCAAAAANNGGNGNNNCNCNCNGNTTAAAAATACGGTAGCAGGTGTTCGAAGCAATCATCCCGTCGGCCACAGCGGATCGCATTGTTGCGTATACGCTCTTCGAGGGGCAAGCCTGCGTAGCGTTCATGGGTATCCAGCAGCTGTGCAACCCGCCAGTGCCAGCGTAATACGTCGTTAAATCCCCAGCCATACAGGCACAGGCACAGCGCAACCGCCAGTAACCGCACGTTCGGGCGTCTATTGCGAAGCTTGTTCCGTGCCCGCCAGAGCCATGCTAGCAGTACGCCTGTCACAACTAACAAATTAGCCACTGCATTGGGGAAAATCATGCCGGTGGCGTGTATGCCTCGGACAATATTGTTGGAATAGCCCTGCCACAACGGCGGATTGGTCCAATCTTCAAAAATTTGTTCCGCGACTCGCAAAGCGGAAAACGGTTTCAACGTCACGGCTTTGAGCAAAAGCGGCTCTCCATCATTGTCATGATCGGTTGCGTCACTCACAAAACCAATGGCAAGCGTTGATACTTCCCCTGAATAAGCGTCTCCGCCGTACGGCATGGCTACTTGTGTGACCTCGTCGAAGCTTCGGTTGAGTTGCAGCCTGTGGACATTGCCCGGATCGCTGGCAAGTTGCCAAAACACAAACGCATCGGACCACGTGGTGAGTCCTTCAATATCAAAGCTGATAAACGGATAGTCCTCGGCTTGAAAGGATGTTTTGATTTCTAAAATCGCCGCGCCATCTAAGTATTCGGTAATAACCGCCGCGCCATCTTTATAGCCGCCATTCCCCGCTTGAACGGGCGTAAATTGATCGCCAGAGATAGTTGTGGACGCAACATCGCCACGATCGGCAAAGCGCACAAACTCGGGATGAAAGTCAAAGAACCACATACTGTAGACCATGACCAACACGAGGNCCGCTGCAAAAAATGCGCCGGCGGCCTCCTTTAACGCGGGCACCCAGACGCGACCATGTGGCGCGTGAGCATGGTCATTAGCGCTCTCGTGCTCAGGCTTTTCTTGCGGTGTGTCAGTGGGTGTCATAGTGATGTTGCGGGTCTTAAGAAAACCACATTATGCCACGCTACGCCTTTTTATAAATAATCCGCCTTGGAGGGAAGCCAACGATTCAGAGCGCACGAGTAGCGTGTTGAGGGCGGCTGAGCCAAGATCCTGTTTGCCAGATTGATTGTCTTTGTTTTTCTCTCGGTGAATAGCGTTGCGAAAAGGGTTTTAAGCATGGGGATTTGGAATCAAATGAGTTGGATGTGTCTTAATGGGCACGATTATTGCTAATCCCCTAGTGGGGGAGCTCTGCCATACGGACTTAAGTTCGGGTGAGAGCTAAAGGATACGGGTTGTTGTGACTGGCGCACAGTTGCAGACCCAGCGAAGAGAGTAGCGTTTTGGTTGAACAAATCAGTGAGCTGATCGAGAGGTTTGTCAGAGAGCGGGATATCCCCGATGGTTTCGCCCAGACGGCGAATCAATGGTATCTCGAGGCACTGGCGCTAATAACTGCCCGGCACAGTGACGCTGGCAGGCCTATTTTGGTTGGGATCTCGGGTTGCCAGGGGTCTGGCAAGTCGACCCTGGCGGCGTTACTACGTGTTTTGCTTGAGAGACAGGTCGGTCTCAGCGTTGCGTCGCTCGCACTCGATGATTTTTATCTCGGGCGTGAGGATAGAGCGGTGAGAGCCCGGGAGTTGCACCGGCTTTTTGCGACTCGTGGAGTACCGGGGACCCATGATACTGCCTGGATGAGTCGGTCTATTAACGATCTGCTGGCTGGCACCGGCGAGGTGATTACCCCTGCTTTTGACAAGTCCGAGGACGATCGCACTGGCCGCGAGCGCTGGCACCATTATGGTGCGCCGGTTGACGTCGTCCTGCTGGAAGGCTGGTGTATCGGCATTCCTGCCCAATCGGCTGCCGATCTGATATCGCCCTGCAATGAGCTGGAGCGCAGTCACGATCCAGAGGGAGAGTGGCGTGGTCACGTGAACCGATTTTTGGCAGCAGATTACCAGCCGCTGTTTGATCGCCTCGATCTGCTGCTAGTGCTCCAGGCCCCTGACTTTGGGGCGGTGGCTCAATGGCGACTCGAGCAGGAACAGCATTTGGCAAGGCAGCAATTGGCAGGGCAGCAATTGGCAGGGCAACAATCGCAACGCGGCGAAACCACAGGGAGGGCGCTCATGGATGAGCAGCAGGTAAAGGAGTTCGTGCAATATTTTCAACGGTTAACGCTACACGGATTTGAGGTGCTGCCCGAGCGTGCTGACTTGGCTTGGCAGCTAGACGCAGATCGCAAGGTGAGCGGATGTCTCGGGAGGGTGTCATGAAACGTCCCGTTATCTACACCGATCTCGATGGTTCCCTGCTCGATCACTATACCTATGAGGCGACGCCCGCAAAGTCACTCCTTCGACAGCTGGATCATCTGGGTACCCCGGTGATCCCCTGTACCAGCAAGACAGTCGCGGAAGTCATTCCGCTGTGTCGCTCCCTCAATCTCTCTGGGCCCTTCATTGCAGAGAATGGGGCCTTGATTTGTGTGCCCACGAATTGGCCCATACCGATACCGAAAAATAGCGGACGCACCGGCGCTTACTGGTCTCATTGCATGGGCTATCCACGATCCGCGCTGCGGGCCGTGTTGGATTCTCTTGAGAAACACTGGGCTGATCGTTATCAGCCGCTGGTGGATCTCTCGGTCGATGATGTGATGGCGTTGACCCAGCTAGACGCGCGAGGAGCGGCACGAGCCTTACGTAGGGACTTCACTGAGACGCTGGTTTGGCATGGGAGTGATGCGGACTTCGAGGCCTTCTCAGCGTTGATGACTGATCGCGGATTGCAATGCGTTCGCGGTGGACGTTTTGTTCATCTTATGGGACCAAATAACAAGGCGCGGGCGATGGAGTGGTTGCAGCTGGCGATTGGTCACTATTTAGGGGGAGATGTAGTGAGCATCGGAGTAGGAGATGCTGATAATGATCGCTCTCTACTCGAGGCCACAGACATCGCGCTGCTCATACGATCTCCGGTTCACGATTTTCCGGCTCTCCATAGGACCGACACTACATTCCATAGCCGTTCATATGGTCCGGAGGGCTGGGTCGAGGGTGTGGAGACAATCTTGACAACCTTATTGGGTAAGGAGGCATTGGCGTGAGCGATTTCTTTCAGAACGGAACCATCACCACCTTGCACAATTTGGGCGATCGATCGACCGAAAGCTATGAGGAGGCGCTGGTCAACTTCTCCAAAAAAAGACCGATAGGTCTTATCCTGCCCTCCCTTTACTCGGAGCTTGGCACAGAGGCTTTGCCAAGCATCGTCAAGGAGTTGACTCGGGTACCCTACCTGAGTCAGGTAGTGATAGGCCTAGATCGGGCAACTCAGGGCGAGTACCAGCATGCGATCGATTTCTTTGGGCAGCTGCCCCAACACCATCGGGTGCTTTGGAATGACGGTCCTCGGCTTCAGGCGATTGATAAGCGGCTGCAAGAGGCGGGGCTTGCGCCTAAAGAGCTGGGGAAGGGGCGAAACGTGTGGTACTGCATGGGCTATGCGTTGGCCACCGCGAAGGCTGACGCCATAGCGCTGCATGATTGTGACATTCTGACTTACGATCGCAGTCTGCTCGCACGTCTGGTCTACCCGGTAGCCAACCCGCTGTTTAATTACGAGTTTTGTAAGGGCTATTACCCTCGTGTTGCCGATAACAAAATCAATGGTCGCGTTTGCCGACTTTTAGTCACGCCAATGATTCGCGCAATGAAGCGAGTCGTGGGTGACTCTCAATATCTCGCCTATCTGGACAGCTACCGATACATTCTCGCGGGTGAATTTGCTTTTCGTCGCGAGTTGTTAAACGACCTTCGCATTCCTTCCGATTGGGGGCTGGAGATCGGAGTCGTGTCNGAGGTGTATCGAAGCAACAACAGCAGGCAAATTTGTCAGGTCGATATCGCAAGTAATTACGATCATAAGCACCAGAATTTATCCCTCGAGGACCCAAGTCTAGGTCTTTCGCGGATGTCGATGGACATCGCAAAATCTATTTTCCGAAAGCTGGCCATACAGGGCACGGTCTTCAATCAGGAAACCTTTCGAACAATTAAGGCGACCTACTATCGAATGGCGTTAGATCTTGTGGAGGCTCACCGGGATAACGCGATTATGAACGGGCTCGGTTACGACATTCACCAAGAAGAAGTCGCGGTTGAGCTTTTCGCGGAAAATATCATGGAGGCGGGTAAGCAATTCCTCGAGCGGCCAATGGACGCGCCTTTTATTCCCACATGGAATCGTGTGGTGAGCGCGATTCCAGAGATCTTGGATGACCTCCGTAAAGCGGTGGAAGAGGACTACTTTGAGTTTAGTGTTAATGCGGGGGACTCTCGAGTACGCGCATGTTAGTTGAGGCATTGGTTGATCGCCTCAAGCCACAGCTATATACAATATATGGCGGGTTGGTTGAGGAAGAACAGCAGCAGGCGTGGCTGCAGCGGTTTTTAGTCACCATGGGCTTGTCCCGAGACCACACGGGTCCTGAGGCGCACCGGAATATCTGGAGCGAGAAGGACATTGCTTTGATTACCTACGGCGACTCCATCCTTTCTGAGGGCGAGGCGCCCTTACAGGTTCTCGGCGATTTTATGTCGGCGTACCTGAAGAGCGTCATCAGTTGGGTTCATATCCTCCCGTTTCATCCCTGGACCTCTGACGATGGCTTTGCAGTGATGGATTACTCGAGTGTCAACGAGGCGCTTGGGGATTGGGGTGATATTACGTCGCTGAGCCAACGTTATAAGGTGATGGCCGATGTGGTGCTTAACCATTGCTCAAGCCGGTCCGCCTGGTTTGAAAATTTTCGCCAGGGGCTCCATCCCGGCGCCGACTACTTTTTCGTGCCCGAGCAGAACTTCGATACGTCCAAGGTAGTAAGGCCCCGTACCAGCTCGTTATTGATGCCGGTCGAGACCGCTAATGGGGAGCGATCAGTGTGGTGTACGTTCAGCGCTGATCAGGTCGATTTTGATTTTAGAAACCCCGCAGTGTTGAACGAATTTTTGGGAATTATTCGCCAGCAGCTGGATGCGGGTGTCCGCATTTTTCGATTAGATGCGGTGGCTTTTGTTTGGAAAGCCTCGGGAACCACCTGCGTCAACCAGCCCGAAACCCATGCGATTGTTCGATTGCTTCGCACCATGATTGAGTGTGCGGCTCCCGATGCGGTATTGATTACCGAGACAAATCTCCCCAACAGGGAAAACTTGTCCTATTTTGGAAACGCCAATCAAGCCCACGCGGTTTACAACTTCTCTTTACCTCCGCTTTTGTTAGATTGCCTGTTGTCGGGAAACAGCCGGTATTTAAGCCAATGGATGATGAGCATGCCGCCCGCCCAGGACGGCACGACCTATTTCAACTTCATCGCGTCTCACGACGGTATTGGTTTGCGGCCTGCAGAGGGGCTGTTGTCCGAGGCTGAAATTGACCGCCTGATCGACACGACGACGTCTTTTGGTGGTCTGGTGTCTTATCGAGAGACTGGCGGCAAGAGAAAGCCTTATGAAATCAACATAGCCCTCCGAGATGCGCTGGCGGGGACTTATGAGGGGGTGGACGATCTCGGTATTCAGCGGTTTCTATGTGCCCATGCGGTGATGTTGGGGCTTGAGGGCATACCGGCATTCTACATTCACTCGCTTCTTGGTACCCGCAATGACCACGAGCGTGTCGAACATACCGGTAGGAATCGCTCGATAAATCGACATCAATGGGCGCTAGATGAACTCGAGAAGGTTCTTGAGGATCCGGACTCCGAGCATTCAACGGTGTTACGGCAGCTATCTTCCCTGATTGCGCTGCGGCAGCAGCAGCGAGCATTTCACCCTAATGCCACTCAATTTACCCTGCGACTGGCAACTGAACTGTTCGGTTTTTGGCGTCAGAGTCAGGATCGCCGGCAGAGCATTTTTTGCGTCTACAACGTTTCCAGTAAGCCGCAGACGTTGATGCTTTCGGAGCTTAATCTGATTCTCACCGATGAGTGGTATGACTTGGTCTCAGGCACTCGCCTGTCAGATGCTTCAGCGGAGATGACACTTTGCCCCTATCAGATTCTCTGGATCAGTAATCAATGAGTGTCTGGAGCTTTGTGGTAGAGACGTAACGCACGCGGGTTACAACGGTGGGTNTNACTAGCTTTGAGAGAGTAGTGGTGCCCAGAGACGGAATCGAACCGCCGACACGGGGATTTTCAATCCCCTGCTCTACCAACTGAGCTATCTGGGCCAAACGTGGAGGCGGCGTATTAAACCTTTGTCGCGGCTTAAGGTCAAGCGCCAGTTAAGGCGCATCTCCCATTGGAATTGCTGACGGCGGAACCGTTATCCCGTCGGTTTGATCAGTAATCTCTGTGCCGTGGTCAGACGCTAAGACCGCATAGATCGCAGGCAGCATAACCAGCGTGAAAAACGTGCCGATGAGCATGCCCACCACCAATATAAAGCCAATACTGTTTCGTGCTTCCGAACCTGCTCCCGAGACGAGAATGAGCGGGAAGTGACCCAATACCGTCGCGCCGGTGGTCATTAAAACGGGTCGCAGGCGGCTTGCCGAAGCGGCGCGAATGGCGTCGATTTTGGCAAGGCCATCGCGCTGAGCCTGGTTGGCAAACTCTACGATTAATATCGCGTTCTTGGCCACGAGTCCCGCAAGCGTAATAAGACCCACCTGAGAATAAATATTGATGGTCGTTAAATTACTAAAGGTGATGACTAGGGCCGCAAACAAGGCAAGAGGGATCGAGCCAAGCAGAATAATGAGCGGATCCCTGAAGCTATTAAATTGAATGGACAGTACAAAAAAGACGAGCGCCATCGCAAGCGCGAGCACACCCAGAAGCGTGCTGCCTTCACTGCGAATCTCTCGAGATTCTCCCGTGTAGTCGAGGACATAACCCTTGGGTAGGATCGCAGCTGCCTGCTCTTCGATGAAAGCCAGTCCCTGTTCTTTGGTTGTGCCGGGAATCACGCCGCCGTAAATCTTAAACGCATTTTTCTGTTGGAACCGCGCGAGAGCTCGAGGCGCCGTGACTCGCTCTAAGGTAGCTAGCGCGCCAAGAGGAATGAGTTCACCTGAGGGTGTTCGAATGGGCATGTCAAGAATGGCTTCAGGTGAGGTGCGCTCGCTTTTAGCCACTTTAGGGATCACGCGATAAGCGCGTCCCCGGTCGTCAAAGCGCGTCACATAGGCTTCAGAATTCAGTAACCCGATTTGGTTGGAAATATCGCTCAATGACATACCGAGATCTGCAANGCGCTGTTTATCAATGTCGATTCGCGCTTGTACGAGATCGACGCGAAGGTCGGTATCGGCGAACATAAACAGGCCGGACNCTTCAGCCGCTTTCACAAGCTGCTGCGCGTAAGGCAACATTGTTGCCGCATCATGAGAACTACTTATGGCTACCTCGACATCAAATTGTCCGGCGCTGGGCAGACTCGAATCCATGATTGGAAATACGTTTAGCGATGCGATTTGCTTGAGGTCGTCGTACATCTCAAAAACACGATCTTGTAGCGCCCAGTCTCGATCACCTGTTTCTACAAAGTCCTGACCGCCGTAGCCTCCCGAGGACACAGCCACGTGCCATATTTGAAGTGCGCCTTCATATTGCGCAAGTGTGCTGACGACTTGGCGCATGTTGGCAAAGGTATCCTCGATCGCGCTATCGGGCGCTGCGTCCGCGACAATGGTTACCCCGCTTTGGTCTTCAACAGGCGCCAGTTCCTTTAAGGAGTAATGGTATAGCGGCACAGTTGAGACGCTGAAAAACATGCCCGCAACGATGAGCTGCCAGCGGTATTGCAGCGAGAAATCCACCACTTTGGCATAGACAGTTGCTGATGCATCGAAACGTTTATTAACCCATCGGGACGCCACCGTTTCGTGGCCTTGGTCTGGGCATACCCAGGCGCTCATAATGGGGGAGAGCGTTAGAGCGACAACCCCAGATATCAGTACGGCGACCGCGAGGGTAAATGCAAATTCTTTAAATAAGACGCCTGTAAGGCCGCTCAGCAGCCCGATNGGCGCATAGACNGCGGCCAGTGTAACGGTCATTGCGACAATGGGTGCAAGGAGTCTTCGCGATGAAGCGAGCGCAGCCTGGCGGCGAGTCATGCCTTCACGCAGATTCCGAGCGACATTTTCCACTACCACAATGGCGTCATCGACTACCAAGCCCACTGACAATACGATTGCNAAAATAGTGAGCAGGTTCAATGAAAAGCCCATGAGCGACATGGCGGCGGTCGCTCCGAGCAGTGAAATAGGAATGGTGAGAAGCGGCACTAGGGCGGTTCGAAATGAACCCATAAGGGCAACGACGACGAAACCTACCAATACAATGGTCTCGGCGAGCGTAATAAAAATATCCCTCAGCGCGTCGCGCATATACTGCGTGACGTCATACGCGATAAAGAATTCGAGATCATCTGGCAGGGATTCATTAATCGCAGCAACTTCCGCATATAGGGCATCTGCGACGGCAATTTCATTCGCACCAGGAGACGGGTAAATCCCAATAAATACCACGTCGGTCTGGCTGTAGCGGGTCAAGCGATTGGCTTCCTCAGCACCCGCCTCAATACGCGCGACATCACCGAGGCGAACATCAACGCCGTCGCCGGTTTTGAGTACGATATTGGCGAAGTCCTCAGGCGTCCGTGCTTCAGTATTCCCAACGAGATCGACCTGTTGTGTGTTGTTTTGTGAGCGCCCCAACGTACTGATGACGTTGTTACTGCGAAGCGCATTTTGAATATCGCTCGCACTCACATCGAGTGCCGCCATTCGCGGTGTATCTAGCCAGATACGCATGGCGGGTCGGATCCCTGAGTTAATCGCGTTTTGTACATCGGGAATTGACGTGAGTCGGGGTAAAATATCCCGCTGCATAAGGTCAGTGATAGAAGCTCGAGTTTCGTCCTTTGGTACGCTGAGCGCTAAATAAAAGCTGGCATAAGGGCTGTCCGCGCGGACGACCTCAATGGACGGATCTTCAGTGCCATCCGGTAATTCATAGCGGATTTGGCTCAGGCGGGTATTGAGCTCAGCTAAGGCATCGGTACTGTTTTCATTGAGCTTAAGCCAAACCCTTACCAAGCTTGAGCCGCTGGTGGTAGTTGAGTCGACGTAGTCAACGCCTGGAACACTGGCAGCGACGCGCTCAATAGGTTCCGAGACAAAGCCTCGGACAGTTTCTGCACTGGCTCCGGGATAAATAGTACTTATTTCGAGTGACGAGCTTTGGATGACGGGAAATTGGATAACGGGAAGTTCAAAAGCAGAACGAATGCCGATAAGCAGCAGTGCTAGCGATAAAACAACGGCAATAACAGGTCGCGTTACAAAGAGGTCAGTCCAGCGTGGCACTGTTTCAGGATGGGCGTTCATTGCCCTCGTTCCTCGCCGGCGATCCTAACGAGGCTGTCATCGCTGAGCTTAAAGGCGCCGTTGAAAGCAACGGTCTCGCCTTCCTTAATATCCCCAAGTGCAATGACTCGTCCATCTTGATCACCCAGAACACTGATCCGGCGGAGCTCGGCGCGATGTTTCACATGGGCATTAGGTTCCGCATCTCTCAGCACAAAGACATGGGGGCCTTCGATATCCCAGCGGACAGCGGGCCCTGGTAATGAAAAGGTAATCCTAGCGTCTCGGGTGCGCACCTCGACGAGAACAAGCTCTCCATGACGTAGGCTCGCGTCTTCGATCTCAGCGCGTACATCGTACGCCCGTAATCCGCTCGTAAGAGCATCCGAGACGGCAATAATTGTCGCTTCACCGAGCAGCTCATCGTTGAGTGACATGATGCGCACAGTATCGCCGGGGCTCACTCGGGCAACGCCTTGGGGTATCTTGAAGTCAATCCAACGCGCACTGCTGACCCCGGTGAGCGTAGTGAGTATGTCACCGGTCCGAATGAGATCGCCTACCGATTGGGTATAAATGCCGAGCCTGCCAGTGAAGGGGGCCCGAAGAGTGAGCCGGCTCAGTTGCGCATCGGTTGATGCGATTTGCGCGCGTAAGCTCTCTCCGCGAGCGAGCAGTGTGTCGAGCTGGTCTTGCGAGGCGAGCGACTGTTGTTTGAGCTTTTGGACTCGCTCGAGCTGTACTTTGATTAAATTGAGATCGGCAACCAAAGCGTCTCGCTGGGCTTTTAAGTCTTCATTAAACAGTTTGAGCACGATGTCGCCGGTTTTCACGATATGACCAGCAGCGGCGGGCAATTCAATAACGCGGCCTGTGGCCTCCGCGGCAANTTGTACGAATTGAGGCGCTCTTACCGTGCCTGTGAGCCTGCGTACAGGTGTCCATTCAGTAGTCGCTACATTTTCGGCGCTGACGACTGAATAAGGCGGCGGAAAGCTCTCTACCATTGCCATAGCATTGGCATATTGNAGGTATTTAATGCCCGTTAATAAGCCTGTGACTACAAAACAGACGCCAACGGTGATGGCCCAAGGAAGCACGCGCATAGATCGATTCCAAAATCGTGGATTGGTCATAGTTAGTAACGCCAATAGTGTACGTTGCACAGGCGACGCATGCTCACTCCGTGGGCGCTACATACCCTTCGGCGCGATCGTAGCTGTCTCCCGCAAGGAATCTGTCCATTTGTTGCTGAAGGTATTTGCGCGAATCGGGATCCATCATGCTCAAGTGCTTTTCATTAATAAGCATTGTTTGCTCCGCCTGCCACTCGAGCCACGCCTTCTTTGACACATTGTCAAAAATTTCCTGACCTTTGGGGCCGGGCAATGGCGCCCGATCGAGACCCTCAAGTTCCTCTTTGTAGCGTCTACAATGCACGGTTCTTGTCACGAGTAGCTCCTTTGATGGTGTAATGTACATAGCGCGCTGCCGACCTTGTATTCAGCGCGAGGTTTATACCAGCGCCAATACTTTCAGCAGCCGAACGACCGGCGCAGGCAGGCCTTTTTGGGTGATCGCCGTTTTGGACATCCACCCGGCTTGCGGCGCATCATTTACNTGAGTCGCGTGCACCTGAGTTGCGTGGTGGCGTTGTGAGCTTTGCCTTACGGTAATAATCGCCGGTTGGATGTCTAAATGGAAGTGACTAAAAGTATGCCTTAATGCGGAAACCAACTCGATGCTATCTACGTCGGTGTTTAGAGTGTGCCGACACCATTGGGCAATTTGATCTTCACTTTGGAGCTCAGGGAAGCTCCACAGTCCGCCCCAAATGCCGCTCGGTGGGCGCTTTTCTAGCCATAGAGCGTTTTCAGCATTGCGCGCTATCACGAATACAGCGCTTTTAACGGGAAGCGTTTTTTTAGGTTTTTTGCCGGGAAAATCGGTGGGGCTATTTAGCGCATAGGCTCCACAGCTTGTTTGCATTGGGCAGCGATCGCAGTCGGGTCGACTNCGTGTNCANAGGGTGGCGCCTAGATCCATGATTGCCTGGGTGTAGTCTGCAACGCGCATCTCGGGCGTATGCAGGTCGGCCAACGACCAAAGCTCCTTAGCAGTCGCCGTTTTTCCTGGCCAGCCACTCACGCAGTGATGGCGCGCCAGTACACGTTTCACATTGCCATCTAAAATGGGCGCTCGAATTCCCATGGCAATACTCGCTATCGCGCCCGCTGTTGACTTTCCAATGCCCGGCAGCGTTTCAAGTAGTGCGGTATCACGGGGGAATTCACTCGCGAAATCGTTAACAACGCGCCGTGCGGTTTTGTGAAGATTTCGCGCGCGTGAATAGTAGCCGAGGCCAGTCCATAGGCGGAGTACCTCATCTTCGCTCGCGCCGGCTAGTTCAGTCACGGAGGGGAAGCGTTGCATGAATCGCTCGAAGTATGGGATGACCGTCGCGACTTGGGTTTGTTGCAGCATGATTTCGGACACCCACACCCGATAGGGCGTGATACCTTTTTGCCAAGGCAGATCTCGACGGCCGCACTCATCGAACCAATCGAGCAGCCGGTCAGCAAAGCTAGCCTGTTCTTTTAGTATTGCCACACTTGATCCGTATCAGGGTTGTAAATTGTATAAGTGAAGTGTTCGCCATGTTTGGATACAATTCGCGCCCTAGTGTAGCGTGCCGCGCCCTTAAAGGCAGGGGCAGTTGCAAAGGGTCGCAGAGGGTCGCAGGCAGNGTCGCNNGTAAGTNTCGCGTGTAAGTNTCGCGTGCAATAGTGGCGTGTAGGCGTGTACGTGTAATAGTGGCGTGTAATAGTCGCAAGTAATGCCCCCTAAACCATCTCAATTGAGCAAGGAGCTTTTCA
>JGI26080J50196_1000877_pt1 | contig 13481 bp, 9 predicted proteins | sample SaaInl0LU_22_DNA_FD_50196 | JGI IMG/M metagenome (IMG submission 50196)
TTTCTACTTGCTGCAGACGCTGTACTCTTAAATTTATGTTAATGTAAGTTCCTTCATTACAATTGGAGCTATTTTTGCGTTCCCCTAAGGGTTTTCACAATACCATTACTATGCGTTTAAGATTTTTTGCACTACTAGTGCTTTTTTGTAGTTTTTTTTCCGTTAAAGCCCAAGAATTTGTCCTCAAAGGAAAGTTATTAGACGCTCAAATTAAAAGTCCTCTAGATGCTGCCACGGTTTACGTGGAGACTATAGCAGACTCTACCCTAGTGGCATATAGTATTACGGATACAGACGGAAGTTTTATAATAGAGGGCAAAACCAACCAAACCAAACTTATTTTTTACGCTACTTTCAATGGATATAAAAGTCTTAAGAAAGAAATTAGCATTGTCCCTCAGCTTCAGATGGGTACCTTGTATTTAGAAGAACAAGTAGAACAATTAGGGGAAGTGTTGGTGTCAGCAGAACGCGCTCCAATTGCAGTAAAGAAAGACACCCTAGAGTTCAATGCCAGTTCTTTTAAAACTAGACCAGACGCCAATGTAGAAGATGTGCTAAGAAAACTACCAGGGGTAGCTATAGATGCCAATGGCACCATTACGGTAAACGGCCAAGAGGTAGATCAGGTGCTGGTTAACGGTCAGGTATTTTTTAGTAAAGATCCCAAAGTAGCCACCAAGAGCCTGCCCAAAGATATTATCAGTAAAATTCAGATTACCAATACCAAAACAAAAACAGAAGAACGCACTGGAGACGACGCCCAAAGCGAGAATAAAACCATAAACCTCACTATTAAAGAAGACAAAAACAAGGGCTATCTGACCAGAATGGCTGGAGGGTATGGAACAGATGAGCGCTACCAATTAAACGGTTTACTCAATTATTTTAAAAACAAACAGCGCGTGAGTGTTTTAGCGAGCAGCAACAACATTAATAATGCAGGTTTTTCCTATGATGAGGTGTTTGATATGCTTGGAGGTGGCGGTTCCAGCAGAAGAAACTTTGGTGGTGGTTTTAATGTTAGGGGGAATTAATTTTGGCTTTGGTCAAGGGATTGCTACTTCCTCTACCGTAGGGGCCAGCTACGCCGATGCAAAAAAAGGAAAATACGAAGTAGAGGGGAATCATTTCTTTTCTTATTCAGATTCCTATAATGACGAAGCTTCCTTTAGAGAAAACATCCTTCCAGANAGCAGGTTTTTTACAGAGCNAACGTCTAGCTTTAAAGGGACCAACCAAAACAATAGGGGTTCTGCAGATTTGGAGTTTAATTTAACCAAGGATTTGGTGATCAGTTTTGAACCCAATGTGAATGTGGGTTTCACCACAGCCTCTAACGATCAGAATACGCTTTCTAAAAATAGTGAAGGGCTTTTAATTAACTCGAACAGGGTAAAAACCGCCAACAGAAGTGATTTGAGAAGTTTTTCTAATCAGTTCAGTCTTTTCCAAAAACTAGATACTATTGGTGGGTATATTTCATTGGATTTTGATATTTCTCAAAATAAAAATGAAAGCCGCACCAATTTAAATTCCCTCAGAGAGATCTATAATGAAGACCAGGTGACTCAAACACTTTTGGACCAAGAGAACAGTTCAGAGAATATAACCAATGCATATAATTTAGAACTAGAATACAGAAAAGCACTCACAAAAGATTTGTTTGTGCAAGCCGGAATGACTTACGATGTAAGCACAAGAGAGAACAAGCTATCTATCTTTGATTTGGACTTAGAAACTGGTTTGTACGACGGCTTTAACACAGTACAGAGCTCAGATTTTAGGTTTAAAACAGTGCAAAAAACACCTTCTATTGGTCTTAGGAACAATAGCGATAAATGGCGTTTAAGGCTGAACGCTAGTTATACAGACGCTACACTAAGTAATGAAGATTTTCTGCAAAATTCAGATTTTTCAAAAAATTACAAGAAGCTGCTGTTTAACCTTTATAGCCGTTATAGTTTGGGAAAAAACAAGAGCCTTAGTTTAAGGTATTCCAACAACTTAGACCTACCTAATCTAAATCAATTACAGCCAGTGCCTAATTTGAACAATCCACTGAATATTGTGGTGGGTAATCCAGATCTGGATCCAGCCCTAAACCACAGGATAGGATTTAATTACAATAACTACAATTGGCGGGAACGTTCTGGCGTTTTTGTATATGCAGGTGCTACTTTTACAGACAATAGGGTGAGTGCGGTAACCACAACAGATGAAAATTTTTTAAGGAACACCACTTTTACAAACGTCAACGGTAATTACAATGGTTATTTTGGGGTAGGTTATTCCAAGCAGATTAAAAAAGACAGTGTTTATTCCATGAATTTGAATATTAGGCCCAACGCGAATTTCTCTAAGAATGTAGGCTTCTCAAATGGGCAATTACTTAAAACGACCTCTTATAGTCTGAATCCTTCCGTGTCTACTTCAATTAATTTCAATGAAAAGTTTCAAATTGAGCCGGGATATTCTTTAGGGTATTCTAGGAGTACTTATAATTTGGAAAACCTTCCAGAAGTATCTGTGTTGAACCACAATGCTACTTTAAAAACAACCACTTTTTGGCCAGAAAATATTATTTGGGGCAATGACATTACCTATAGTTACAATCCAAATGTAGGTCCAGGGTTTGATAAGAACGCCTATTTTTGGAACATGAGTATTGGGGTTCAGCTACTCGAAGACAAGGCTACTTTGAAAGTATTGGCTTATGATATTTTAAACCAAAACATCAATACGCGAAGGACTACTGCAGAAGATTTTATTGAAGATTTTCAAGGCACGGTATTGCAGCAGTATTTTATGCTGAGCTTTAGTTATAAATTAGACAAATTTGGCGGCCAGAAACCAGGGGGCAGAAGTATGCGCTACGGTGGTTAGAATATTACAGTTGTGACTTTATTTTCAGAAGTTCTTCTTTCACTAAAGACAATCGCTTCACGAGGTCTAAATTATCTAGCGTTTTATTTTTAGAGACTTTCAAATGGGCCTTAGCACCTACCAGGGTGTAGCCTTTTTCTTTGACCAAATGATAAATAAGCTGTAGGTTTTTAATGTCTTCAGGGGTAAATTTTCTGTTACCCTTGGCATTTTTCTTAGGCTTGAGAATGTCAAAAGTAGTTTCCCAAAAGCGAATTAAAGAGGTGTTCACCTCAAACGCTTTGGCCACTTCACCTATGCTGTAATATCTTTTATCGGGCAGGTTGTGCATTAGTCTAAAGATTGGTTTTCTTGGTTGGCAAAACGCAGTAAGTTCTCGAATTCTGCAGGGCTTAAAGTGCCGGTATAGAAGTTAATCGGGTTTATTTTTTTCTTGTCTTTCCACACTTCGTAATGAAGGTGAGGGGCCTGCGAACGTCCAGTACTCCCCACATAGCCAATAATGTCTCCTCTTTTAACCTTTTCTCCCCTTCTCACATTGTACTGACTTAAATGCGCATAGATGGTCACATAACCAAAGCCATGGTCTATGCGAATGTGTTTCCCAAACCCAGTAGCTCTTTGATCTGCTCTGAGGATTCGTCCATTTCCAGTAGCGTAAATTGGGGTGCCTCTTGGGGCTGTAAAGTCCATTCCCCAGTGTTTTTTTCTCACTTTATTGAAAGGGTCAGAGCGCCATCCAAAGCCAGAAGCCATTCTGGTAAGGTCTTGGTTTGAGATTGGTTGTATGGAGGGAATAGCAGCAAGTAGCGCTTCTTTTTTAGAAGCAAGTGTACTTATTTCATCCAGAGATTTAGACTGAACCACCAATTGTTTTTGAAGTATATCTAGTTTTTTCGCGGTATTTACGATAAGATTTGAATGTGCATATCCCTCCAGAGTGGCATACCTGTTTAGTCCTCCGAATCCTGCTTTTCTTTGAGATTCAGGAATTGGATTTGCTTCAAAGTACACCCTATAAATTGTATTGTCTCTGTTTTCAACATCTGCCAAAACAGCTGTGGCTTCATNCATTTTTTTATTGAGTTGCTCAAATTGAAAGTTCAAATTTTTAAGCTCTCTAGACAGACTCAATTCTTTGGGAGTATTTACTATTGATGTATTGAGGAGAAACAGCAAACCAATCATTCCAAATAAAAAAGAGGCCAAAAGGAACAATACCGCCTTTTTAAAACGAGTGGTTTTCTTGTCCGTTATTTCACGGTAAGAAAGTGTATCTGCGTCGTAATAGTATTTTACTTTAGACATCTCTGGAATTTATGCTATTTTTGTGCCGTTGTTAACAGCATTAAAACAAATATAAACATTGTTTTTCTTTCGCTCATAGTTTTGCGTAAAGCTTAAGAAATCTTTGCATTTTTAACATTTTGTTCTCAAGTGTTTTTGACACCAATTAAATCATTAAGTGCCCATGAAATCTCAAGATATTAGAGCCCAGTTTTTAGCTTTCTTTAAAGATAAAAACCATCAAATAGTTCCTTCTTCTCCAATGGTTATTAAGGATGACCCAACCCTCATGTTTACCAATGCAGGGATGAACCCTTTTAAACCGTATTTTTTGGGCAATACCCTTCCTAAAAACCAGCGCGTAGCAGATACTCAAAAATGTTTGCGGGTGAGCGGAAAACACAATGACTTGGAAGAAGTAGGTAAGGATACTTACCACCATACCATGTTTGAGATGCTTGGTAATTGGAGTTTTGGTGTGGCAAAGAATAATGTAGATGGTTATTTTAAACAAGAAGCCATTCAATGGGCCTGGTCTTTATTGGTAGACGTTTTTAAAATAGATCCCAATAGTTTGTATGTGACAGTTTTTGAGGGCAGTAAAGACGCAGATCAATTAGAGATGGATGCAGAGGCATTGTCTTTATGGAAAGCGATTGTACCCGAATCACAAATTTTATTTGGGAATAAGAAAGATAATTTTTGGGAAATGGGCGACCAAGGTCCCTGTGGTCCTTGTTCTGAAATCCATGTAGATATTCGTACGCCAGAGGAGAAAGCCTCCGTTTCAGGAGCTAGTTTGGTCAATATGGACCACCCACAGGTTGTAGAGATTTGGAATTTGGTTTTTATGCAGTTCAATAGAAAAGCCAATGGTATTTTGGAGCCACTGCCTGCAAAGCACGTAGACACCGGTATGGGATTTGAAAGGCTTTGTATGGTTTTACAAGGGGTTCAGTCCAATTATGACACAGATGTATTTACGCCTATTATCAAAGAAATAGAGGTGATTAGCGGCCATTCTTACGGAAAAGATACCCCAACAGATATTGCCATTAGGGTTATTGCAGATCATATAAGGGCCGTAGCTTTTTCTATTGCAGATGGTCAATTGCCAAGTAATACAGGCGCAGGCTATGTTATTAGAAGAATACTTAGAAGGGCCATTCGTTATGGGTTTACTTTTTTAAACACCAAAGAGCCTTTTATGTTTAAACTGGTTCAGGTGCTTTCTAAAACCATGGGAGATGCATTCCCTGAATTAAATTCCCAAAGGCAATTAATTCAAAATGTAATTAAGGAAGAAGAACAATCTTTTTTAAGAACTTTAGAGCAAGGTTTGCAGTTATTAGACACGCTCATTCTTACCGCAAAAGATAAGGTTCTAGCTGGAGAGAAAGCCTTTGAATTATATGACACTTATGGTTTCCCCATTGATTTAACCGCTCTAATACTCTCAGAAAGAGGTTATGCGCTAGACCAATCAGGATTCGAAAAATCCATGCAAGTACAAAAACAGCGCTCAAGGGCGGCTTCTGAAGTATCCAAAGAAGATTGGGAAGTCTTGCTAGAAGACGACACCCAAGAGTTTATTGGTTATGACCTTTTAGAGACGCAGGTTAAAATTGCCAAGTATAGAAAAGTTACTTCAAAAAAAGAAGGAGAAATGTACCAATTGGTATTTAATCTAACTCCTTTTTATCCAGAAGGTGGAGGACAAGTTGGAGATAAAGGCTATTTAGAGGCACCCAACGGAGATGTGACTTATATTGTAGATACCAAAAAGGAAAACAATGAAATTATTCATTTTTCTAGCACACTCCCCAAAGATCCAAGGGTTTCTTTTAAAGCATCTGTAGACAAGAAACAGCGTGACAGAACGTCAAAAAACCATACAGCCACGCATTTATTGCATCAGGCTTTAAGAGCCATACTTGGCACTCATGTGGCCCAAAAAGGTTCTGCGGTTCACTCCAAGTACCTGCGTTTTGATTTCTCTCACTTTTCAAAAGTAACTTCAGAACAACTTAAAGAGATAGAAGACTATGTAAACGCTAGAATAGACGGACACATCCCTTTAGAGGAGCATAGAAATAGACCTTTGGCTCAGGCTCAAGCAGATGGTGCTATGGCCTTATTTGGAGAAAAGTACGGAGATACGGTAAGAAGTATCCGTTTTGGCCATTCTATTGAACTCTGTGGTGGAACTCATGTGAAGAATACAGGCGACATTTGGCAGTTTAAAATTACGGGGGAATCTGCTGTGGCCTCTGGAATCAGAAGGATCGAAGCCATTACTTCAGATGCGGTTAAAGATTATTATTTAAAAACAGATCAGACCTTACAGCAGGTCCTGAACCAATTGCAAATAAATACTGACCCAGTAACGGCTATTACAAAACTTCAGGAGGAATTTGCACAGTTAAAAACTACCCTAACAGCGCTTCAAAAAGAAAAAGCGGGTGATGTAGGAAAATCATTAGCGGCATCCTTTGAAGAAATTAACGGGGTGCGTTTCTTGGCAGCAGAAGTCTCTTTAGACGCCTCAGCCATGAAAGATTTGTGTTTTGAATTGGCCGCCCAGAGTCCAAATACTTTTTTGCTTTTAGGTGCGCAATACGAGGGGAAAGCATTGTTGGCTTGTTATATCTCTAAAGAACTCTTGACCGAAAAGTCTTTAAATGCAGGGCAAGTTGTGAAAACACTTGGTCAGTATATCCAAGGTGGTGGTGGAGGGCAGCCCTTCTTTGCTACAGCAGGAGGTAAAAACCCCGAAGGAATAGCAGAAGCTATTGCACATGCCAAGGACTTTATAACCCCATAGACCCCCTTTAAATGGAGCTGCAAACTAAGGTGCCACTATCTCATTTGAATTTTCAAATAGACTACAATGCCCAAATATTGCTCCTGGGATCATGTTTCAGTGACCATATAGGTGCTTTGTTTTCAAAGCACCAATTCAATACGCTAAGCAATCCCTTTGGTATTATATTTCATCCTATTCCGCTCGCTTCCCTAATACAAAGAATAGCGCATAAGAATTATTTTACTGAAGACGCGTTTTTTTTCCATCAAGAGCAATGGCATTCTTATGAACTTCATTCTAGTATGGGCCGAACAAATCTATCTGAAGCACTTAGAAATGCCAATGAAATATTGGATCTCACCCATAATTTTTTAAATAAAGCTTCCCATGTCTTTATTACTTTGGGAACTGCCTGGGGTTATAGGTTGAATAACACCACTGTCACTAATTGTCACAAGCAGTCCGCCTCGTTATTTCACAAAGAGTTGGCTTCAATTTCTTTGATTGAAAATGCCTTGGAACAAATACAAGCTGCCATGATGTATCTGAATCCCGATCTGAAGGTGGTGTATACCGTTTCTCCTGTGCGGCATTTAAAAGATGGTTTTACAGAGAATTCTATCGGTAAAGCCCATTTGTTGGCAGGTATTCATGCGCATAAGGAAAAAGCCAAGGATTCAAAATCAGTCTCTTATTTTCCATCCTATGAAATTGTAATGGATGAACTGCGGGACTATCGTTTTTATAAAATGGATTTAATTCATCCCAATGAATTGGCCATAGCGTATATATGGGAATCTTTGGTAGCAGGTACTTTTACAGCAGCCACCAAAATACTTTTAAAAGAAGTGGTTTCAATCCAAAATGGTTTGGACCACAGACCCTTTAATCCAACCGCTGAGGCACATAAAAAATTCCTGCAAACATTGGGTAGGCGTATGGCAAAAATTAAACGGCAATACCCCCATATGTTTCCATAATTTAAGTATGTTTTTACAAGTTAAAAAGCGCTTAATCTTTGAAAATAATATTGGTGTGTGACTTATTTTTTTTCAAGTGATGGCGGATAAGCGGCCATGATTTCATTGACAAATTTTTGAATATTGGCCTGTTTTTTTAAAGGATCGTCCTGAGGTTCTAAAAAGCCTACGCCACTTCCTTGCCACAGCAATCTTTTGGTTTTAGCATCTATCACGTCTATAAACAAACGCCCTTTTGCTCTGGTGGTCACTTGGGTGTTTTGCATGCCCATTCCTGGCCAAAACCATGGATTCCAGCCCCATCCCCATCCTAATCCGGCATTGTTGTAAATGTCAACTTGGGCCTCTTCTTTGGTAAAAAAGTTAAGGAGTATGTCTGGCATATCACTGGCAGAAAAGCCTTTCTCTTGGAGGGTGTTTTCTAAAGATTTTAAAATCCTTCTCTTGTCTAAATCAGAAATTTTTACCTGATCTATTCCCGCTTTGTAAAAAGCGTAGGTCTTGTAGCGATCAAATGAACATTGGGATCGTAATCTGTAATGACCTTTATGCTGGAGCAACTATGGAGAAACATCATTAAGGTGAATAGCGGTAATGCGAATAATAGTTTTTGTCTCATCATAAATCCAGTTTTAAAAAGATTAAAAATTTAATATATCACCCTAAAATCAAAAAGCATGCCATTCTTTTCCATTATTCTTCTGGTGAAATACAATTGAACGGTATTAGCGCAGCGCAACAGGACTACTTTGAGAATGCAGTGCTATTGCTTGTTTGTTTTTGGGTCATAACCATAGGGGCAATGCCTACAACCACTCTCACAGCAATANCCNCTTTTTANGTGNTATTGGGCAGTAAACACCCTATAACCACTGGGGTCGTAATAAAAATCACCTTCTTCTACAGGAATGTATTTTTTCATCATTAGTTCGGCAATTGAGATTTAGGGTATAAAAGCTATTTTGTGAATGTTAAAAATACGAATTTTGCGTTCAATTCTCTACTTAGTCCATTGATAAACGAAATAGCTACATACACCGAAATAGACCTGCCTTTGCTTAGAGAGAAAGGCATTCAACTCGCTTTTAAGCGAGAGGAGTTGTTGTTTCCGGGTATTTCTGGCAATAAATACCGAAAGTTAAAATACAATATTCAGGCGGCTAAAGCGGCAAAGCAGCATACGCTGCTCACCTTCGGTGGTGCTTTTTCAAACCACATTGCCGCGGTAGCCTATGCAGGAAAAATCCATGGTTTTAAGACCATTGGGATAATTCGTGGAGAAGAATTGGCAGGACAACCCTTGAATCCTACCCTTGAGAGAGCGAAATTACATGGAATGTCTTTTCACTTTGTGTCTAGGGAGGTGTATAGAGAAAAGCATCGGCCACAATTTGTGGCCAAACTACAAGAGACTTTTGGTCATTTTTATCTCATTCCAGAGGGAGGTACCAACGCACTAGCGGTCAAGGGATGTGCAGAAATACTCCATGAGTTGGACGCTAAATACACACACATTTGTGTGGCTGTTGGTACTGGAGGTACGCTGTCTGGTTTGGCAGAGGCTGCATTTGAACACCAAGAAATTCTTGGATTTCCAGCCCTAAAAGGCGCTTTTTTGCAAAAAGATATTTGTAATTTTACACAGCAGAATAATTGGTCCCTTTTTGAATCGTATCATTTTGGGGGTTATGCAAAGCTCAGCCCTCAGCTGGTAAATTTTGCCAATCAATTTAGGCGAGATACAGGGGTTGTTTTGGATCCCATTTACACTGCTAAAATGGTTTTTGGCACCTTGGACCTCATTGCTAAAGATTATTTTGTCTCTGGAGACCATATTTTAATGATTCATACAGGGGGTTTACAAGCCATTGAAGGCATGAATAAAAAATTGCGAAAGCAAGATATAGAATGGTTGCTATGAGATTGAAATCTTTTTTATGGGTGGTTTCTTTTGCGTTATTGCTCAGTAGCTGTATCGCAAAAAAGAAGCGCAGCTATGCCCAGGCAAAAAAGGCCTACGAANAATCAAGTGCTCAAGGGTNAAAACCAAACGCANTACCGGATGNAAACACAGCCGGATTTACNACCTATACCTTTAATTCTGCAGAAGAGTATATACGTACATTCGCTCCCATTGCCTTAGAGGAAATGGAGGCCTATGGTATTCCTGCCAGNATTACCTTAGCCCAAGGATTGTTAGAAAGTGGTGCTGGGAGCAGTAATTTGGTTCGAAAGTCTAACAACCACTTTGGGATAAAGTGTCACACNAAATGGCGGGGNCCTTCCACCACCCATGACGACGACGAAAAGGGGGAGTGTTTTAGGAAGTACCTACACCCCAGAGAGTCCTACAGAGACCACAGTCTTTTTTTAGCCAATGGCAGCAGATATGCGTTTTTGTTTGACTACCGAACCACCGATTATAAAGCCTGGGCTAGGGGATTGAAAAAAGCCGGCTATGCCACAGATCCAAAATACCCCGCCAAGCTCATTGCCCAGATTCAAAAATATAATTTAGACCAATACGACCACCCCAGAAAGGCACAAAGAATTATTAAAGAAAATAATGAAAACCCAATCAGTAGTTATGTGTCTGACCGTATTCACCAGGTTCAAAAAGGAGATACTCTTTTTGGAATTTCCAAAAAATACGGTCTTAGTGTAGACACACTCAAGAAGATTAACGGGCTTAAGAGCAATGACATTCAGGTGGGTACCTCACTTAAAATAAGTATAAAATAGATGAATTATCAGAGAAGTAGCGCCCTTTTTGAAGCGGCACAGAAAGTAATACCAGGAGGCGTGAACTCTCCAGTAAGGGCTTTTAAAGCAGTTGGAGGGACACCTATTTTTGTTGAACGTGCCAAAGGGGCTTACCTATACGACGTAGACGGGAATAGGTATGTAGATTTTATTGCCTCATGGGGGCCACTTATTTTAGGACACGCTTACGAGCCTGTTTTAAAAGCCGTGACAGAAAAAGCTGCTTTGGGCACTTCTTTTGGAATGCCTACCGCTATTGAAACAGAATTGGCCTCACTCGCGGTTAGTATGGTGCCTGGAATAGATAAAATCAGGTTTGTCAATTCAGGCACAGAAGCCTGTATGAGCGCCATTCGTTTGGCCAGGGGGTTCACAAAAAAAGACAAGATTATAAAATTTAAGGGTTGTTACCACGGACATTCAGACGCCTTCTTAATTCAGGCAGGTAGTGGTGCGGTAACTTTTGGTGCACCGAGCAGTCCTGGTGTGACAAAAGGAACGGCAAAAGACACCCTTCTGGCAGATTATAACGATTTGGAAGGGGTGCAACAATTGGTGCAAGAACACAAGAATGACATTGCTGCAATTATTATTGAGCCAGTAGCCGGTAATATGGGCTGTATTCCACCAGAAGCTAGTTTTATTCAAGGCCTAAAAAGACTTTGTAGTCATGAGGGCATATTGCTTGTTTTTGATGAGGTTATGACTGGTTTTAGACTGGCAGCAGGTGGGGCCCAAGAGGTTTTGGATATTTCCGCAGATATTGTTTGTTTTGGAAAAGTAATTGGTGGTGGTTTGCCGGTAGGTGCTTTTGCAGCTAGGGCAGAAATAATGAATTATTTGGCACCAGACGGACCGGTGTATCAGGCAGGAACGCTGTCCGGAAATCCGCTGGCCATGAGTGCAGGTTTGGCTATGTTACAAGCGCTCTCAAAAGATAAAGCAGTATTTAAACGCTTGGCAGAAAAAACAGCCTATTTACATAAAGGAATAGAAGGCGTGCTACTCAAGCACGGTATCTCTCATACGATCAATAGGCTGGGTTCTATGATTTCTGTTCATTTTTGTCAGGACGCTGTGACAGATTTTACGACTGCAGCTGCGGGAGATAATGAAACTTTTAAAAAATACTTTCACGGTATGTTGGCACAAGGGGTTTATTTGCCCCCCTCTGCTTATGAGAGTTATTTTTTAAATGACGCCTTGAGTTATGAAGATTTGGATTTCACCATTGCTGCATTGGAAAAAGTGGCACCAGATTTACTGTAATGCTTTTGGCTTATGTGAAGTAAAAAAAAAGGGAGGCTGAAAGCCTCCCTTTTTTAAAAATTGGTTTGATTGGATTATTTAGGATCCAAAATGTCATTGATTCTAGCAATGGCATCTTGAATATGGTATCTAGACATGGTATTGGCCGCGTTGGCCAATCCATTTCTCAATTGTGCTCTAAGGGTCACTAATTCCCCTCTTACTACTGAACGAATGTCTGATTGAGACGTATTCACTGCAGTAGATTTTCGGTACCCACCATAGCTCGGTAATTTTCTCTGACTGTCTGCAGTCATTAAATAGGCCAAACGGTCAATGTGTCCTTTTTGTAGGTTTCTTCTATAAGTGTCTATAGCGCCACCGCTGTAAATCTCAGACCAGATCCCTCTTCTGAGTTCAGACATCATTTGGGTTAAAGTATAGGCCTTAGACCCCATGGCTGTTTCATGTTCAATGAGTCTGGCCATTTTACCCAGACTAAGTACATTGTTTAACGTTCTTACTTGAACACCACGAACACGGTCTACCGTTCCTGAGTACTCAATTTTGTTAAAGATGTTTTGGTCTAGCATCCACTCAGGTGTTTGAAACAATTCACGTTGTAAAAACTTCATAGCGTCCCGCTGATGCCCCTTAGCTACTGGCGTATAAACAGCCCCTTCTTGCTCATAAGTTTTGTGGTTTTCGTAAACCCCACCAATATTGTTAGACACATGGCCCATATAGCGGTTAAACTGAGACAGTACTTGACCGTAAAGGGTTTCTAAATCATCGTAATTCTTACCGTCTTCTGCAGTCCACTCAATTAATTTAGGCACAATTCTCTGTAGGTTTTTGATTCCGTACATACTCGCTTTCATAGCGTTGTCTCCTAAATCTTCTGTCTGAGAACTCGGATCTACTACGTCGCCTCCTTGTTGGCTTCCAAAACGGTATAATGGGTCTCCATCATGGGCCATAATCCAGCTGTCTAGTACTGGTTTTTCTGCTTCAGCAGTTTTATCTAAGATGGGTCTATAACCCCATTCAATAGCGTATTTATCATAAACACCAATATTTGGCATTAGGGCTACCCCTTTGTCTTCTGGCTGGGCCACATAGTTAAAACGGGCATAGTCCATAATGGAAGGTGCTGTACCGTATTTACTGGTAAAGCTTGCAGACCTTAAAGAATCTACAGGATATGCAGCAGAACTACCCATATTGTGGGGAAGTCCTAAAGTATGGCCTACTTCGTGAGAAGAAACAAATTGTATTAAACGGCCCATTACTTCATCTTTAAAAGCCACGCCTTGTGCTTCTGGGTTTATGGCCGCAGTTTGAACAAAGTACCAGTTGCGCAATAGACTCATTACATTGTGGTACCAGTTAATGTCAGATTCTAAGATTTCGCCACTTCTTGGATCACTTACATGGGGTCCGTTTGCATTGGGTATTGGGGAAGCTAAATAACGCACTACAGAATAGCGCACGTCTTCAGGAGACCATTC
>JGI26080J50196_1000893_pt1 | contig 13368 bp, 21 predicted proteins | sample SaaInl0LU_22_DNA_FD_50196 | JGI IMG/M metagenome (IMG submission 50196)
ACAAGATATAGATGTTGAGTATGAAGTTCCTGGAGTTTTAGAACTAAGCGGCGAGTGGTGGAAACTAAAAGCAGATATTAAAAACAATACTCAGCAATTAGTAGTAGACCTAAAAACAACGTCTAATATAGATAAATTTGCTTACTCAGCAAAAGAATATAACTATGACAGTCAGGCTTATATTTACTCTACTTATTTTAATATGGATATGATATTCATAACAGTAGATAAGCTAAGCGGAAAGATTGGTATATTTGATTGCTCACCTCAATTTTTAGAGAGAGGCAAAGATAAAGTAGAACAAGCTATTGAACAATATAGGTTGTTTTATAAAAACAAAGACTTTGATCCTGCACAATATATAGTATCAAAGACATTATAAATTTACAGATCCAACACGATCGACATTCGATATTAATAATAACAAATAAAAACAATTAAAATTATGGCATCAATTATTAAAGCAAGCATCAACCTTAGCGAAATCCCAAAAGAAAAAGTTATCGTTGGAAAGAAGGGTAAGTACTTACCAATTACAATTACATTAAACGATGAGCCGGACCAATTCGGTAATCAAGGACCCGTTATTGTTGATCAAACAAAAGAAGAAAGAGAAGCTAAAGCAGCTAAAACCTATTTAGGTAATGTAAAAGTTGTATGGACTAACGGAGATAACGTAGCAGCAGCACCTAGAGATGGACAACCTCAACAAGCAGCTCCTCAAGTACAAGCTCCTGAAGATGACCTACCATTCTAATGCAATGCGAGTTTTGTAAAGAGGATATGGATATAGAAGATTATGACTTCTGTGACATTTGTCCTGATTGTTTAGAAGAATCTGGGTATTAAATTAAATTAAATTAAATGCAAGAAGTAGAGATCAATGGGTTTGCAATTGACGAGTTCAATGTGCATAAGCTTGAAGAGGGTAAAAAACAGGGTACATGCCCTGTGTGCTCTCACAACAGGAAACCTAAGAATCAGAAAGCCAAATGTGCTTCCTATGATTGGGATCGTGGTCTCGGTACTTGTCACAATTGTGATACTTCATTTCAATTACATACTTATAAGCGTAAAGGTAGTGCTGAAAAAGTATATGTAAAACCCGAGCAGCCCGATGCTATACATAGCGTTGGAACTAAGGTTGAGGAATGGTTTAAAACAAGAGGTATTTCCAAACAGACTCTCGATGACTTACGNGTTACCGAGGGTCCTGAATGGATGCCACAGACACAAAAAACCGAGAATGTAATAAAGTTTAATTATTTCATGGGTGGTGATTTAACAAATGTTAAGTACCGCGATGGAAGAAAGAACTTTAAATTATTTAAGGGTGCTGAAAAAGTATTTTATAATATTGACAGCATAGTAGGTTTTGATTATTGCGTATTAGTAGAAGGCGAGATGGATGTACTAGCTTTACACGAAGCAGGTATAACTAATGCTATTTCGGTTCCTAATGGAGCAACACTTAATTCAAACAACTTAGAATATTTAGACAGCTGTATTGATTATTTCGAAGACAAAGAAAAAATTATAATAGCGGTAGACGGTGACGAAGCAGGTCAAGCATTACAAACAGAACTTATAAGAAGACTAGGTTCCGAAGTATGTTACATTGCTACGTTTGATGATTGTAAAGACGCAAATGAATATTTAACTAAACATGGTAAAGAAAAATTATCTAAAAGGATCTCGTCTAGTAAGCCGGTTCCGCTCGAAAATGTCACAACTTTTAGAGACATTGAAGATGAAGTTACAGACTTTGTCAGAAACGGATTTAAGCCAGGATTTCAAGTTGGCTTGGAACAATTTGATTCCATCTTTTCTACTTATACTGGTCAGTTTATTACTGTTACTGGTATTCCTAGTTCTGGTAAAAGTGACTTCGTAGATCAAATGGTAGTAGGTTATAATACAAACTACGGGTGGAAAACAGCATTTGCTTCACCAGAGAATGTNCCAACCTATTTACATGCGCACAAATTAATGCGTAAGACTTGGCAAGGTATGCCTACNTCTGCAGATATCGGAGGAGACAAATGGAATCAAGTAGCAGATCACTGCAACAGTAATTACTTCCATATAGATATGGAAAAGTATACACTAGATTCTGTATTACGTAAAGCAGCAGAGCTTGTGAAGCGTAAAGGTATTAAATGTTTGGTAATAGATCCATTTAATAAAGTAAGAGACACTGAGTGTAAAACTGAAGATGTTAACAGGTATACTATGGAATACTTAAGTAAGATTGAAATCTTTGCTAAAAAGTATGACGTACTAGTATTCATTGTAGCGCATCCAACTAAAATGTATAAAGATAAAGATGGAAAAATTGAAGAGCCTACTATGTATAACATTAAAGGTGGTGGTGAGTGGTATGATGCTTCTTATCATGGTTTATTGGTTCACAGAGACTATGAGAACAAAACTGTTAAATGCAAAGTACTTAAAGTTAAGTTCCAGAACCTTGGTGAAAACGGAGCAGAAGCTCATTTCAAATGGGAACCAAAGTCAGGTTGCTTTTTACCACACGTACAAGCAGGAACAGAAGACAAAATGCCTTGGGAATAATAAAAATTAAAAAATATGAAGACACCAATTATTAAGTACAGTACTAAATTTCTTGATAGAATAAGTTTATTTATGAAGGTAGGCGGTATTACCATTTATCCTTATATTATATTAAGAGATAAAAGTATGGGTATGAAATCTGCTAGATTAATCAACCACGAATCTATACATATAAAACAACAAGAAGAGTTATTAGTTTTACCCTTCTATATATTATATGTGTGTGAATGGTTAGTTAAATCTATCATTTATAAATCTTTCAAAAAAGCTTACTATAATATTTCATTTGAAAGAGAAGCTTATGAAAACCAAAACAAATGGACTTACTTGAAAAAAAGAAAACCTTATGCTTGGTTTAAAAGAATTATAAATTAATGTCTAAAAAAAGCCCATTTAATATGGGTGAATGTAAACCAACTAAAGAAGATTACGAAGCTAATATCTGGTGTATAAAAAACAATATATATATATCACCTGTAGCTATAAAAGAAGGAAGTTGGTCAATAGAAATAACTATAAACGGAGTAACTAACAAGTCCCCAAAAGCTTTTTTAAAAGATGTTATTTGGGAGAAATATTACGAATATTGCAGATACTATTATGATAAGCACAAAAAGTAATTTTAAAACAGCAAGTGAAGCATTTGACTATTTCTTTATAAAGATTAAAAATAAAGGAGTAGACTTTGGAGAGACTAAAGCATTATTTAATGTAGGGTTTTATATCCATAACCCATCTGATAAACAGATAAAAGCTAGGTATAGAAAATGGAATAAAAAATACGCAGCAGCTGAATGGGCTTGGTATTTGTCAGCTGATCCTAAGATTAGTAAACTAGGAGAATTAAACGGAAGTATACCACCTATATGGAAAAAAATGGCCGACAAGAATGGAGAAGTTAATTCTAATTATGGGTATCAATGGCAAAGACACAACCAAATAGATCGAGTTATACAAAAACTAAGGTTCGACAATGATACCAGGCAAGCAGCTATAAGTATATACGACGGTAAAGAGTGGACATCTTATCAAACAGATACGCCATGTACGTATGCAGTTCAGTTTAGTATAATTGATAATAAGCTCTGTATGTCTGTCTACATGCGTTCTAATGATCTCTGGTACGGTTTCTGTAACGACCAGTATCAATTTGCATCATTACAACAAATGATTGCAGACAAGCTGTCTATTGAGACGGGTTGGTATTACCATCACGCACACAACTTACATTTGTATAACGATAAAATTTAACTATGTATTATTTATATCACATTCCTGGTAAAAAGATAGGTGTAACACGTAATCTTAATACCAGGGTTACGGAGCAACAAGGTTATGCTCCAGACGAATACGAAGTTCTACTTACTAGCGAAGATATCACAAAGATATCTGACATGGAAATAGAACTTCAAAAGTCTTATGGCTATAAAGTTGACAGACAATCATATAAGAATTTAATGAAATCCAATAAAATGAAAATAAATATAACAGAACAAACAACGACATTTCCTTACCCTTTAGATGAGTTAAAAAGTAAACTACTAGACTCGGTGGGCTTAACATGGGAAACAACTTTCGGTAGGTTTGAAATAACTAACAAGAACTACGAAGAGTTATTTAAGAACGCTGTAACTTCTATGTATAATCCTGATAGGTCTTTTGTTTATAACAAAAAACTTATGGAACTAAATAGCGAGGAAAATACAAGCAACAGTAAACAGGAAGAAGTAAGTGTTTTCGACTCAATAAGAGACTGGGCTCAAGTTCGAGGTATATATAACTCTGGTGATTCAAAGACACAGTTTGCTAAGCTGGTTGAAGAAGTCGGTGAGTTAGCTCAAGGTCTGCTTAAAGATGACAGAGCTGAAACTAAAGACGCTATAGGAGATATAATGGTTGTGCTCACAAACTTAGCTCATATGCAGCAGATGAAAGTAGAAGACTGCTTGGCTAGTGCTTATGATGAGATTAAAGATAGAAAAGGATCAATGATTAACGGAACATTTGTAAAGAAGACATTATAATGAAGATAAAAACTAAAGATGAAATAGTACTTAAAGTACTTAAGAAAATGGATGAGCGTAGTATTGTNGGTCAAGAAAAATACGGTGCTACAATGATGGAGGAAATAGTTGGTCAAGAAAAAGATCTTAACAGGTTTCTAATAGATGTACAAGAAGAATTAATGGATGCTTTGCTATATATTGAAGCTGCTAAACGTTGTTTATCTGATGAAGTCGAAGAGGTTATGCTTAAGCGGTTTCAAGAAGAACCAACCTCTCCTTGTTCAGCACATGCTTTCGAGGAAGATGAAGACAGAATGAATATAGTTGGTCAAAATGGTAATACGGGTGAGCATTACTCTAAACCACACAGAATGTACCCTGGTGATATTATAGTGGGTGGAGATAAATAATACTTCATGTTTAAAAAGAAAAGATCTAGAAAAAAGGGACCAGTAAGAGCAAAGAAGGTATCGTATGATGGTATCAACTTTGCCTCTGGGCTTGAGAAATATATGTACATGGCTTTAAAAAAAGCTAAAATAAAATCTAAATACGAAGGAGAAACTTTTGTCTTGTTGAATGGTTTTCATTTTGAAAACGAATGCTACGAAAGACAATCAAATGGTAAAGGAGAGTATGTAAATAGGGGTTCTAAAAGAATACTACCTATAAAGTACACACCAGATTTTATTGGTGAAAACTTTATAATAGAGACAAAAGGTAGAGCTAATGAGTCTTTTCCAATGAGATGGAAATTATTTAAACAGTTAGTAATGAGGCAGTTTCCTAATGTTACACTGTACAAACCACAAAATCAAAAAGAATGCGATATAACGGTTCAGTTAATCCTAGAGAAGCTAAAACAATAGCTAGGCAAAAGTACGCTGAGAGACAGATCGAAAAATGGATCACATGGACAATAAGCGTTAGAGGTAAGATGATTTATAAAGAACTATTAGAAATACAAAACAAATACGATATAGAGTGTTATGCGGAAAAAAGAAAATAAAAAAGCCTGGTCCATAGAAATTGGTTTATACCCAGGTGTGTTATTCGGTGTTAGAACCTACCCACAAGAAGATAGAAAGATACATGTACTTTACATACCTTTTGTAGATATAGCTTTTTACCTATATGACGAGTAGCGAATATAAACAAAAATTAGAGGTTATAGAGTTTTGGTTAGACGGTATTAGCTCTGAAATGATTCACATAAAAAAAAATAAACCAACAAAAAAAGTAGTACTAGAGAATCTAGACCAATGGGTTAATACTTTAGATAACATAAAAGGAATAATAGATTATGGGATTGTTTGATAAAAGAATAGAATATAAACCGTTTGAATTCCCCGAGTATTACACAGACGGGTGGTTAAAACAAGCACAGGCATTCTGGTTACATACGGAAATCAGCATGTCGGGTGATTTAAAAGATTGGAATGAAAGATTAACAGACAAAGAAAAAAGCCTAGTAGGTAATATACTTTTAGGTTTTGCTCAAACTGAATGTGCAGTATCTGATTACTGGACTCAGAAGGTAGTAGGATGGTTTCCTAAGCACGAGATTCAACAAATGGCTATGATGTTTGGATCACAAGAAACTGTTCATGCAGTAGCTTATAGCTATTTAAACGAAACTTTAGGACTTGAAGACTATAAAGCTTTCTTACACGAGCCTGCGACGGCTAAGCGTTTTGAAAATTTGGTGGCGTACGAAGGGGAAAATACTCGTGGCATTGCTTGCTCTTTGGCTATTTTCAGTGCTTTTGCTGAAGGCGTTAGCCTTTACTCCGCTTTTGCTGTATTGTACTCGTTCCAAATGCGTAACTTGCTTAAGGGAATTGGTCAACAAATGAAATGGTCAGTTAGAGACGAATCACTACATAGTAAGATGGGTTGTAGATTATTTCGACATATGTGTGAAGAAGATAGTCAACTTTTATCTCTATGTAGAGAAGACGTGATTAAAGCTGCTGAAGCAATGGTTAAACTAGAAACTAACTATATTGACAAGATGTTTGAAGCCGGAGAAATNGAAGGCATATCATCTAATGACTTAAAACACTTTATAAAAAAGAGAGCAAATGAAAAACTTATTGAGCTTGGTTATGTCGATCTTGGATCGTATTTCCCTCATGACGAAAAAGCAGCGGCTAATCTTGATTGGTTCTATCATCTTACCGGCGGGGTCACTCATACTGATTTTTTCGCAATCAGGCCGACGGACTATTCGAAAGCTAACGAAGGCGAAGATTTCGAGGATATATGGTAACAAATAAATTATAAAAAATGACAGGACAAAAACAAAGTAGAATTGATTTACTAGAAAAGAAAACAGAAGCACTCGTAAGAGTTGTACAACAACTACTAGATGAAAACGNATACTTAAAAGACCTATCTGTAGGTACATTAGAAACAATTAAATTAATGCCAGATTATGATAAAGCAATCGAAGAGCTTAAGAAGAAAGCTACTGCAGAGCTTAGTGAAGCAGAGAAAACTAAGGCCAGCTGAAAGAATAGCAAATAGATTAGGATATATGGGGACTGGGTTTTTTATCACTGCTCCCCATATGTTACCTGAAATGCCTGGGCTTGTAATATACTTTATGGCGGGATTATTTTCTTTACCTCAAGTGTTTGTAGCTAAACAATGGAACCTAGTTATGGTTAATATTAATGTAATGATGGCTTATGCTTTACTAATTTTTAAATAAAATATGTGGAATAATGAATGGATTAAAGAAAAAGATTACCCAGCTTGGGGTGATACTGAAGTGTACAAAAAAACCATCAGCGGTGGATATCTTCTTGCTGGTGAGTCTCCTTACGATGCTTACAAACGTGTTGCTAATACTGTCGCTCGTAGGCTTTCTAGGCCGGAGCTAGCAAATACATTTTTTGATTACATTTGGAAAGGNTGGCTATGTCTGGCCTCTCCGGTGTTATCAAACACGGGAACAGATAGAGGTTTACCTATCAGTTGCTTTGGTATTGACGTAGCTGATTCTATACAAGACATCGGTGGTAAAAACTTAGAGATGATGCTACTCGCTAAGCACGGCGGTGGAGTTGGTATCGGTATCAATCAAATCAGACCCGCTGGCGCTAAAATAACAGGTAATGGAACAAGCGACGGAGTTGTCCCTTTTTGTAAGATCTACGATTCAACAATTCTTGCCACTAACCAAGGATCAGTCCGCAGAGGTGCAGCAAGCGTTAATATCAATATTGAGCACGGTGATTTTGAAGAGTGGCTCGAAATTAGAGAACCAAAAGGAGATGTTAACAGACAATCCCTTAACATACACCAATGCGCTGTCGTCGGTGATAAATTCATGCGAAGACTTGAGGCTGGAGATGCTGATGCTAGAAAGCGCTGGGGTAAGTTGTTACAAAAACGCAAGGCAACTGGCGAGCCTTATATCCTCTTTAAAGGAAATACGAACAAGGTTAATCCACCAGCTTACAAAGAAAACGGATTAAAAGTACACATGACTAATATATGTAGTGAAATTACACTGCACACAGATGAAAGCCACAGTTTTGTTTGTTGTCTATCGTCTTTAAACTTAGCTAAATATGAAGAATGGAAAGATACTAATCTTATATACGACGCCACTTGGTTTCTTGATGGGGTTATGGAGGAATTTATTCAAAGAGCCAAAGGTCTTAGAGGATTCGAAAACAGTATACGTTCTGCACAAAAGGGACGAGCCCTTGGATTGGGTGTCCTCGGATGGCATACTTACTTGCAAGAAAAGAGCGTTCCTTTCGAAGGTTTACTTGCTCAGTTTGAAACTAGGAAGATTTTTTCACAGATAAAGATTGAAAGTGAAAGAGCTTCTATGGACCTTGCGGAAAGTTATGGTGAGCCTTTATGGTGTGTTGGAACGGGTATGCGTAATACTCATCTTCGCGCTGTTGCTCCTACCGTTTCTAATTCTAAATTATCTGGTAACGTTTCTCCGGGAATAGAACCTTGGGCTGCTAATGTGTTTACAGAGCAATCAGCTAAAGGTACTTTTATTAGAAAAAACCCTACGTTAGAGCAAAGATTAGAAGAAGCTGGTTTAAATAATTCCAAAATATGGAATAAAATACTAGAAGACGGAGGATCTATACAAGGTATCGAAGAGTTAGATAACTTAATGATAGGAGAACACGATATACCTTTTAAAGACGTTTTTAAAACGTTTAAAGAAATAAATCAACTAGAGCTAATCAATCAAGCTGGTTTACGTCAACAGTATATTGATCAGTCTGTTAGTTTAAATTTAGCTTTTCCTTCAGAAGCAACTCCAAAGTGGATGAATAAGGTTCATTTTGAAGCTTGGAAAAAAGGTGTTAAAACTTTATATTATACTAGAACTGAAAGTGTTTTGCGTGGGGATATCGCAGCTAACGCTATGGATGAAGGTTGTCTAGCTTGTGACGGATAATTATGCTATACACATATGCTAAAAAAGGGCTCTCAATACGAGGGCCCTTTCTTGGTTACAGGAACTTTGGGTATGGTACGCCCATTTTATTTATTCCTTTTATTTTCCACAGGCTTCACCTGTCCTTACGTTTACCCAGTTTTCTTTTTCAAACCAGTCACGCAGCGTAGCTCCTTTCTTGCGAGCGCCTTTTACATTTGACTTGCTAGATCTTTTATACTTTCCTGATTTAGCAGCTGTTTGCTTAGCTCTAATAACCTTCTCTTTTTCGGCCTTACTCATTGACCTGACTTTAGCCGCAGGTAGACACACTTTCTTAGTACCTCCACCTTTTACTTTGCTTTTCTTAAATAAAGGTGTATTCATTACTTTTTCTTCTTTTTACCAAATTTACCTGGGCCTCCAGCTCTAGTACATCTTACTCCCCAACCAGAAGCGTAAGCGCTTGGCCAGACCTTAAACTTTTTCTTTGCAGCTGTTTTACATGCTCCACTAATTTTCTCGTATAATGGTGTATTCATATTTTTATTTTTTAGCGTTATCTATTTCTAATGCTTTAACAACATATTTAAGTTGATCAACATCTTCTTGTAGGTACATTATTTTCAAATCTTGCTTGGCATCGTCAGGTAAAGCACCCATTTCTCCTCGAGGCCATTTAATTCTAAACTCTTCGTTTAACTCTACAGCGTCTTGCATCCTGATTATGTCTAATTTTAGCTGTGCTATTTCAGCTGTTAAAGTAAACCATACGCTAGCTAAAGAAATAATACCTGCAACGGCTCCAATGACGGCTTTTATATCTAAAGAAACCTTTGATTTTTCTGAAAATTCTGCATCCATTTATATAACCTTGTATTTAGTTTTACCATTATCTTTATAAGCTTTTAAACATCTTCTTCTGTTCTCGTCAGTAGAACAATAGCTAATATGTAGCCAATCTGGATTGTTTTCATCTCCAAACTCCCATATCATTTGATCAAAATCCAAGTTCTTCTGTATATAGTCAAACATCTCTGCGTTTGTTTTATAACCATACACATCGTCTATATCTATAGCTCTACCTTGACAATGCTGAGACTTAGAACTTCCACCTATAGCTTTGTTTAATTCTGGAGATCTAAAAAAAGAGTTTATTTTTATAGGACCTCCCACCCATTTACGTAATGGTTCAAAAACTTGATAAGCTAAAGCCCACATATTAGTGAGCTGGTAGTCATTAGGTATGTTTTCTATACCTTGCCTTTTAGCTGTATAAGAATTTATTGCTTCCTTTAAAGTTATGTGATCGCTTATGTTTTCCATTTATTTCTGTATTCTTATTCTAGTTGGTTTTCGTCTGCTTGAAACTTTAGATCTTGTTTTATTTAAGGGTTTNTCTTCTTCTTTTTCTTTTATACCTAACTCCCANNCAGACCAACCACCTAGTAAAGCTATACGCTCCCATGCTTCAAGATCTTGAGAAGTTGCTTGAACTACGTTATTAGCTTTCTTAATAGCTCTATCGATAGGTATATTAGTTAAAGCTGAAACGACTTTACCACCAGCTAAATAAGCGGGGTTATCTAAACTTAAACCTTTTTCTCTCATTTCATCTTTGTTCCAGTCGTATGACTTACCTGCTTGGTCTAGTCTTGAAAGCTTGGCAGAAACAGGAGGTGCTATTTTTGCTAGTTCAAGAGCCAGAGTTCTCAACTTTGGTCTGTCTTTTTCTAACTCCTTTACTGTTTTAATAACCGCGTTTTTACCAACAGATATTAAAGAGCCTCCAATTCCAGTACCTCTAAGTAGCGAGTCCATCATTCCATTTGCAATGCGTAAATACTTCTTTTCTTTCTCTTCATCTGTTGGCTCTTCATCACTAAGAGCTGTGGCGAATAGAGCTTGTTGCAAAGCGTTAAATAGTATGTTTTGAGCTGCCCCATAATAAATTATCTTAGATATATTTGTTTTACGATCTCCTCGGCCATTTTTAAGATCGCTAGCGGCTTTTTTAATTATTCTAGCGTATTGCGCTGGGGTGTTCGCAAAAGCTAATACAAATCTCCCTACTGGACTAGCTTGCTGCATAGATATTCTATCAGCTCTGGAAGACTGTTGTGACTCTTCAGCTGTTTCTCTAAAATCCTCAAAAGCTTTTTTCTCAGCTTGTTTATCTGATAAACCTTGTTTTTTGTAAGTGTTGACTCTGTTTCTATAAAAAGTAGATCCACCAGAAGCGATAGCAAAACTATCAGCTATTTGCGTAGGAGCGAAACCTAATTCTAACAACTTACTTATAGCTCTTTAGCTCCACCTTTCTTAGCCATATCAGCAATATCTGCTTCGCTAACATTAATACGTAATCCTCCACGTCTTTCTTTTAAAAAGTCAGAGTTCATCAACGTAGAAAAATCTTTCCAGTATTGTTTTTGGTTAGCAAAAGCCTTTACCAGCTGCTAGAATATTATTGTCTGTGAAATTTACAAAGTTTATAGCAGATATTGTTTGTAACACGGCTGATCTAGTGTTAAGAAACATTGTAACACCGACACTACCGGTTACCCAATCAGTAAATCTTCCAGTTGCACTATCACCAGGAAAGCTTCTATTTCTACCAGACTTCATTCTGCCTAACATGTTTTTAAGAGCTTTTACATAGTTTAAACCATAAACAGCTTGNAGTTTATTCATGTTTTCTTCACTAAATATAGCGTCTGTGTTTTCTTGCCATTGCTTTAAATATTTAGATCTTTTCGTAGTGTTTAAACCTTCAAGTATATCTGTAGTTATAGTTCCTGCTGCCCAACCATCTTTTGGTTTTATGTAGCCATCACCTAANTGTAAGTTTATTAATTGATCACCGAACGTTTGTAGGTTAGCATCTTGTGCTACAAAATTACTTAATTTTTTAACGTCTGCACTGCTTATACCTGGCACATCCATTTTCTGTTTGCTCCATATGTAAACTCTAACAGCTTGTTCTTTAGTGTAATCAGTACCTTCTATTTTTCTAGCTAAATCCTTGGGTACTACACCTAATTGATTTTTAAGCGCCTTGTAGTTGTTAAGCATGTACACACGAGCTTTACTAAGCTTATTCATAGCTTCAGCATATGGATCTATAAGGTTAGACTTGTACCAAGACATTTGAGCGTCTCCAGTTTTACCTTTTGCAAGAGTAGGGTATAATAACCCAACAAAGTCTTCTGCTGACGGTGGTATAAAGAAGTTAAATTTACCTTTATTAGATCCTTTAGTTATAGCTTCAACAATACCATATCTTTTTTTACTAGGTATACCTGTTTTATTCTCTATAATATCGTTAAAAGTCTGGTCTAAGGTTTTAGCTCTATCTACCGCTTGTGAATTACTGAACATAACGCTATTACCGTTCATGTCCTCGATAAATGGCTTATACTGCTCCAAAGCTTTTAAATATTCTTTACTTTCGTAACCTTGNGCGTTTTTGTAGTTAGGGTTTTTTGCTCTTTCTACCGCGAAATTAGGAAGAAACTTCTCTAAAGCTTTCGGCATTATGTTTACTAAAGCTTCTTTTTCCAAAATATCTAATACTTCTTGCTTTTCTACTTTACCTTCAGCATAAGACGATAATAGCTCTTTTATCTCTTGAGCAGACATTTTGTGCTCTAAGTAGAGTTCAGTAGCTCTGTACCCGTCTATTATCTCACCATTTGGCTTAGACATTTTTCTTATTAAACCTTTCTGATCCAAACTTACTAAACTCAAGTAAGAATCAACCATAGAGTCATACTGGCCCTTAGTTATTTCTTTTCCATTAAGCCTATCTTTTAATGAATCTATCTTATCTAAAGCAAGTTCTCTAGCTTTGTCAGCTTGCTCAGAAACTTTTTCGCCGTAAACTCTGAAACCTTTAGATTTCAATTCAGTAATATCTTGAAAACCTTCTAATCCTTCACCTTTATATTTTATAAAAGATACTACTTTCCCTGAAGGTAGCTTTTTCTGAACCGCTTCAAAGTCAGAGTCTTTTCCTACAACATCCTTCAATACCGAATCAAATAGTTTCTTGTTAGTAGAAACATACAACAAGCTTTTATTCTTACTTGACCTAACGGATCTAGATACTGATAATAACCAGTCGATAACTTTTGAATCCCTAGTTTCTTTATTGTCACCTTTTACAGATTCTTTTAAACTTTCGACCTCTGTGACGAATCCTATAGCTTCGTATTCTTTTTTGAATATTTTTCTAACTTTCTTTAAGTTATCAACTAAAACAGCTCCAAAATCCTTACCTTCAGATTTTATTAAGTCTGTTATTAATCCTTCTTGAAAGCTTCTTTTAGAGTTAATGCTTAAATCTTGTGAAGCTATATCTGAAAC
>JGI26080J50196_1000923_pt1 | contig 13112 bp, 8 predicted proteins | sample SaaInl0LU_22_DNA_FD_50196 | JGI IMG/M metagenome (IMG submission 50196)
TAACCCGAATTGGCTGTTTTCAGGGCTGTATCGGCAAGACCTTTACGCGCACCATGTGTCGAGTTGAAATATTCCAGAACATTCAGACCTTCTTTAAAGGACGAAATGATTGGCGTTTCAATAATCTCGCCAGACGGCTTTGCCATAAGGCCACGCATACCAGCAAGCTGTTTGATCTGTGCAGCTGAACCACGGGCACCTGAATGCGCCATCATCCAAACCGAGTTGATTGGCTCGCCATCCTTGGTTGTGGAAATGCCCTTCATCATCTCATCAGCAACAAGATCTGAACAACGTGACCAGACATCGACCACCTTGTTGTATTTCTCGCCTTGTGTAATCAGACCGTCGAGATATTGCTGCTCGAAGGTTTTGACTTCGGTTTCAGCTTCAGAAACGTATTTTTCTTTCAATTCCGGTGTCGTCAGATCGGCAATACCGAATGAAATTCCAGCGTCACAAGCCTGACCAAAGCCAAGACCCATCAGACGGTCACAGAAAATCACCGTGTCTTTCTGACCACAATGACGATAGACATGATCGATCACGTCGCTGACCTCTTTTTTGGTCATCAACTTGTTCACCAGTTCAAACGAACAGGCCGGGTTGTCAGGCAATAAGTCAGCCAGCTGCGCGCGGCCCGGTGTTGTTTCGATTACTTTCAAAACACGCGTTCCATCTTCGCTATCGCGGGTTGGAACACGCGCTTTAACCTTGGCGTGCAGGCTTACCGAGCCATTGCCAAGCGCAAGCAAGATTTCCTGAACATTCGAGAACATCATGCCCTCGCCCTTTTCATTATCGCGTTCCATCGACATGTAATAAAGGCCAAGAATGATATCCTGCGACGGCACAATAATTGGCTTGCCGTTCGCCGGGCTTAGGATGTTGTTTGTCGACATCATCAGCACGCGGGCTTCAAGCTGAGCCTCAAGCGACAATGGCACATGAACCGCCATCTGGTCGCCGTCAAAGTCAGCGTTAAACGCGGTACAAACAAGCGGGTGAAGCTGGATTGCCTTGCCTTCGACAAGAACCGGCTCAAAGGCCTGAATGCCAAGACGGTGCAAGGTTGGCGCACGGTTCAGCATGACCGGATGTTCACGAATGACTTCTTCAAGAATATCCCATACCTCAGGACGTTCCTTTTCGACCATCCGTTTGGCCATTTTGACTGTGCTGGCAAGCGAATATAATTCAAGCTTTGAATAGATAAACGGCTTGAACAGCTCAAGCGCCATTTTCTTTGGCAAACCACACTGGTGCAGCTTTAGCTCTGGGCCAACAACGATGACCGAACGACCCGAGTAATCAACGCGTTTACCAAGCAGGTTTTGCCGGAAACGGCCCTGTTTGCCTTTTAGCATGTCAGACAGTGATTTCAGCGGACGCTTGTTGACACCGCTGATCACGCGGCCGCGACGGCCATTGTCAAACAGCGCATCAACTGATTCCTGCAGCATCCGCTTTTCGTTACGAACGATGATATCAGGTGCGCGAAGCTCGATCAGTCGCTTTAGACGGTTATTCCGGTTAATCACCCGGCGATAGAGATCGTTCAGATCAGACGTCGCAAAACGGCCACCATCAAGCGGCACCAATGGGCGCAGCTCGGGCGGGATCACCGGAACAACATCCATAATCATCCACTCGGGACGACAGCCTGAATCACGAAACGCATCAACAAGCTTTAGACGCTTGACCAGCTTTTTACGCTTGGCTTCAGAACCGGTTTCGGCAAGGTCGGTACGAATTTTGACGCGCTCGGCATCGAGATCAAGCTCTTCAAGAATTTTCTTGATTGCTTCGGCACCAATGCTGGCTTCAAAAGCGTCATCGCCATGCTCGTCCTGCGCATCATAGAATTCTTCTTCAGACAAAAGCTGGCCTTTTACCAGTGATGTCATGCCAGGTTCGATGACCACAAAATTTTCGAAATACAGAACCCGCTCAAGATCCTTTAGCGTCATATCGACAAGCAAACCAATGCGGCTAGGCAATGATTTCAAGAACCAGATATGGGCGACAGGCGCGGCCAATTCGATATGACCCATGCGCTCGCGCCGGACCTTTGACAAGGTAACTTCAACGCCGCATTTCTCGCAGATAATACCGCGATACTTCATCCGCTTATATTTGCCGCACAAACATTCGTAATCGCGGACAGGGCCAAAGATGCGGGCGCAGAACAGACCGTCTTTTTCTGGCTTAAAGGTACGATAATTGATGGTTTCGGGCTTTTTAATCTCACCAAATGACCATGAACGGATGCGCTCAGGTGCGGCGATTGAGATTCTGATCTTGTCAAAGCTTTGTGGGCCTTGGGACTGCCCGAAAGGGTTCATCAAATCATTCATCTATTTATCTCCCCAACATTAGTTGGTGTCGTGTGAGTCAATTGCGGTTAGGTCAGCCAGACCAGCCCTGATAACAAGGCGGGTCAGATGCCGGTTTAATATTCAGCCTCATGGAGATCCACATTCAAGCCAAGCGAGCGAAGCTCTTTGACAAGAACATTGAAGGATTCCGGAATGCCGGACTCAAAATCATCATCGCCGCGAACAATCGCTTCATAAACCTTGGTACGGCCTGAAACATCATCCGATTTGACAGTAAGCATTTCTTGCAAGGTGTAGGCGGCGCCATAGGCTTCAAGCGCCCAAACTTCCATCTCACCAAAGCGCTGGCCTCCGAATTGCGCCTTACCACCGAGCGGCTGCTGGGTGACAAGCGAATATGGGCCAATCGAACGTGCATGGATCTTGTCATCGACAAGGTGATGCAGCTTTAACATATAGATGTAGCCAACAGTCACCTGACGGTCGAAGACCTCACCAGTACGGCCATCGGTCAACCATTCCTGTCCGGTATGGCTAAGACCTGCCATGCCAAGAAGCGAAATCACATCAGCTTCACGCGCACCGTCAAACACGGGGGTGCCCATTGGAACGCCACGCGCCAGAATGCCTGCCTGTTCAATGATCTGATCGTCATCCATCACAGCCAATTCAGCATCATATTGTTCTTTGCTGTAGATATCGGCCAGCATTTTGCGGATTGGTTTGGTATCGAGATTGGCGCGTGCCGCTTCGGCGGCGGCACCAACCTGTTTGCCAAGACCACGCGCAGCCCAGCCAAGATGCGTTTCGAGAATCTGTCCGACGTTCATTCGAGATGGCACGCCAAGCGGGTTCAACACGATATCAACAGGCGTTCCATCATCGAGATATGGCATATCTTCCATCGGCACGATGCGTGAAATCACACCCTTGTTACCATGACGACCAGCCATTTTATCACCGGGCTGAAGCTTACGCTTAATCGCAACAAAGACTTTAACCATCTTCATAACGCCAGGCAGCAATTCATCTCCGCCCTGCAGCTTGTCTACCTTATCGGTAAAGCGAGCCTGCAATGCCGCAACGGCGGTTTCAAAGTTGGCAATCTGCGCTTCAACCAGCTTTTGAACCGCATCATCCTTGACGGCGATCTGCTGCCATTGTGATTTTGGCAGTTCGTCAAGAATCTCTTGGCTTAGCTTGGTTCCGGCTTTCATGCCTTTTGGGCCGCTGGCAAGAGTTTGCCCGTCAAAAAGCTCGCTCATCCGGCCCTGGAAACCACGTTCTAGGATCGCCCGCTCGTCATCACGGTCTTTTCCAAGACGGTCAATCTCAGCGCGATCAATGGCCAAGGCGCGCTCGTCTTTTTCAACGCCGCGGCGCGAGAAGACCCGAACCTCAACAATGGTGCCCGACCCGCCTGGTGGCAGTTTGAGTGATGTGTCACGGACGTCAGATGCTTTTTCACCAAAGATGGCACGAAGCAGCTTTTCTTCCGGTGTCATTGGTGACTCGCCCTTTGGCGTGACTTTACCAACGAGAATATCGCCCGGGCCAACTTCGGCACCGACATAAACGATACCGGCCTCATCCAGATTTTTCAGGGCTTCTTCACCAACATTCGGTATATCGCGGGTGATTTCTTCCTGACCAAGCTTGGTATCACGCGCCATGACCTCATATTCCTCGATATGGATCGAGGTAAAGACGTCATCACGAACGATACGCTCAGAAATCAGGATTGAATCCTCAAAGTTGTAACCATTCCATGGCATGAAGGCCACGAGAACGTTACGACCAAGCGCCAATTCACCATCTTCGGTTGATGGGCCGTCGGCAATGATATCACCGCGACGAACCGTATCACCTACTTTGACAAGCGGGCGCTGATTTACCGTTGTATTCTGGTTTGAACGCTGGAATTTCAGCAGGCTGTAGATATCGACTGGCGAGACGTTGCCTTCGGTATCTTCACTGGCGCGAACCACAACGCGGGTTGCGTCAACCTGATCAATCACACCGGCACGCCGCGCAACGATTGTTACGCCTGAATCACGTGCAACACGCGCTTCCATGCCTGTCCCAACGATTGGTGCCTCGGCCCGCAAAAGCGGAACCGCCTGACGCTGCATGTTCGATCCCATCAGGGCGCGGTTCGCATCGTCATTTTCTAGGAACGGGATCAAGGCGGCAGCAACTGAAACCAACTGTTTTGGCGACACATCCATCAATTCAATGTCGGTTGGACGGGCAAGACCAATGTCACCTGACCGGCGAACGGGGATCAATTCACCAACAAATTTATTGTCACTATCCAATTCGGCATTTGCCTGAGCAATGGTATAGCGGCCTTCTTCCATCGCCGAAATATAACGTACTTCGGCAGTAACCTTGCCATCAACAACCTTGCGATAAGGAGTTTCGATAAAGCCATAGCGGTTGATCTTGGCAAAGGTTGCCAATGAGTTGATCAAACCAATATTCGGGCCTTCCGGGGTTTCAATCGGGCAAATACGACCATAATGGGTCGGATGCACATCGCGCACCTCAAAGCCCGCACGTTCACGGGTCAAACCGCCCGGCCCTAGGGCTGAAACACGGCGCTTATGGGTAATTTCAGACAAAGGATTGGTCTGATCCATAAATTGAGACAGTTGTGATGAGCCAAAAAACTCACGAACCGCAGCCGCAGCCGGCTTGGCATTGATCAGATCGGCAGGCATAACCGTGTCGATCTCGACTGATCCCATNCGTTCGCGAATTGCCCGCTCCATACGAAGCAAGCCAATGCGATACTGGTTTTCCATCAATTCACCAACCGAACGCACGCGGCGGTTGCCAAGATGGTCAATATCATCAATGTCGCCTTGACCGTCTTTCAAACTGACAAGCACTTTCAAAATGGCCATCACATCCTGCTTGCGCAGAACACGAAGGTTATCATCAGTTTCCATTTCAAGACGTGAGTTCATCTTGACGCGGCCAACCGATGACAAATCATAACGGTCAGAATTAAAGAACAGGCTCTGGAACAGGCCGTGCGAGCTTTCCAATGTTGGCGGCTCACCAGGGCGCATGACACGGTAGATATCAACCAGCGCCTCTTCGCGGCATGTATTGCGGTCAGCAGCAAGTGTATTGCGCAGATGCGGGCCGAAATTCACATTATCGATGAACAGAATGCTGATTTCTTTGGTGCCATTCGCCTCGAACTTAGCCAACAGATCTTCGGTGATCTCATCACCAGCTTCGGCAAATACTTCGCCGGTGGTCATATTAACAACATCTTCAGCGGCAAACCGGCCGAGAAGATCAGAATCGCCAACAAGAACCGCCTTCACACCAGCTTCAGCCAACTTATTCAGCGACCGCGGGGTCATTTTTGTACCAGCGCTGGCAATGACTTTTTTGGTTTTCGCATCAACCAAATCACGGATCAGCTTGCTGCCTTTCAGTGACTCGACATCAAAATCATAGGCCCAGCCATCACCCTGACGACGATAGGTCACTGATTTGTAGAAATGGCCAAGAATTTCTTCACGGCTCATACCAACAATCTTGCTGGCGTCAACGGCATCGCCGCTTTCTGCACAACCGTCAAGATAGGCAAGCGACTCATCATCCGGAAGTGCCATCATGAAAGTTGTTGCTGGCAGCTTGCGCTTGCGGTCAATGCGCACATTCAAGATGTCTTTGGCGTCAAATTCAAAATCCAGCCAAGAACCGCGGTAAGGAATAACGCGGGCAGCGAACAGCAATTTGCCCGATGCATGGGTTTTGCCACGGTCATGGTCGAAAAACACACCGGGTGAACGGTGCATCTGCGAAACAATAACGCGCTCGGTGCCATTCACGATGAAGGTACCATTCGATGTCATCAAAGGCATATCGCCCATATAGACATCCTGTTCCTTAATATCGCGAATAGACCGCGAACCGGTATCCTCATTTTCTTCCCAAACAACAAGGCGAAGCGTGACGCGCAGCGGCGACGCATAGGTCAAACCGCGCTGCTGACATTCTTCGACATCATATTTTGGGGTCTCAAGATCATAGGACACGAATTCAAGAATTGACCGTCCCGCAAAATCCTCGATCGGAAAGACCGATTTGAACGTTTCCTGCAAACCAAGACCAGCACGCTCATGCGCGGCCACATCCATCTGCAAGAAGGTATCGTAGCTGGAACGCTGAACATCAATAAGATTGGGCATTGGGGTCACTTCTTCAAGTTGCCCGAAAGTGCGACGTACCCGTTTGCGGCTGTCCAGAGTGCTTACATGCGATGCCATCAGTGATCCCTCGTCAAAATTCCAGCTGCCAGTGACCAAATTCGATTGCCATAGGCGCTTTTTAAATGGGTTTCGGCCCGGTTATAAAACCGCCGATTATTAAACGACCTTGCACCGGACAGCCGAAACCGCCCGGTGCAAATATTTTAGACAGCTAAGAAACCAGCTGTGCTGCCAAGTTATTTAACTTCGACAGTTGCGCCAGCTTCTTCAAGCTTTGCTTTGATCTGCTCGGCTTCGTCCTTAGACACGCCTTCTTTAACAGCCTTTGGTGCGCCTTCAACCAGATCTTTGGCTTCTTTCAGGCCAAGACCAGTGATGGTGCGGACTTCTTTAATGACGTTGATCTTTGAAGCGCCTGCAGACGCCAAGATTACATCAAATTCAGTCTTTTCTTCTGCTGCGCCACCGGCGTCACCACCAGCAGGCATTGCAACAGCCATAGGAGCAGCAGCGGCGGAAACGCCCCACTTCTCTTCTAGCATGGTTGCTAATTCAGCAGCTTCAAGAACTGTCAGGTTAGAAAGGTCTTCTGCGATTTTTGCGATATCAGCCATGATATACTCCATTAAGGCTTGAACTTCTGATTGAGGGCATTATGCCCCTTGCTGCAATTGGTCTTCGCGTGCCTTGATCACACGGGCAACTTTGCCGGCCGGAGCCTGCGTAACCCGAGCAATTTTGGCTGCCGGAGCTTGGATAAGCCCGACAAGCTTGCCACGCAATTCGTCAAGAGAAGGCANTGTGGCCAATGCTTCAACGCCAGCTTTGTCGAGANTTTTCCCGTCCATGCTGCCGCCAACAATGGTCAGCTTTTTGTTTCCCTTGGCATAATCGACGAGGATTTTGGCAGCTGAAACTGGGTCTTGCGACATACCAACGGCTGTTGGNCCAGTGAACAGGCTGTCAAGATCTTCGAAGCGCGTGCCTTTAAGCGCTAGCTTGGCAATCCGATTTTTGGTTACCTTGAAGCCAGCTTCGGCGTCCCGCATTTTTTTGCGCAGGTCACCGCTTTCCGCAACGGTCATACCAACCTGATGCGCCACAACAATTGTTGATGACTCATTGAAGGCTGATTGCAGCGTTTCGATCAGTTCGGCTTTTTCTGTTCTATTCACCGATCGTCTCCGCTCTCGTTTGGGCAGNGTGGGCCAACCACGATCTGCCTTGTTGCAAAATGNACCGACGANTATCGCCAGTCCGCTGGCCTGCCCATAAGAAGTTCAAGCGGTATAATCCACTCTTGCTCCCCGTCTATTACGGGTGATTAAGTCCTGCCGATGGCAGCACCCCCGTAGTCTTGGACAGGTGCGGGGCATTTGCAATTTTGCATTTGCCCCTAATTTTCAGCCAAACCAATGGTATCGGCTGAAAAAACTGTGTTCGGCCTTATTGTGCGGCCGCATCCTCAACGAACACACCAGCGCTCATTGTTGATGAAATGGTAATCTTTTTCACATACTGGCCTTTGGCACCAGATGGGCGCGCTTTGCGAACCGCATCGATAAAGGCTGTTGCATTCTCAATGATTTTGGCTTCGTCAAAGCTTGCCTTGCCGATACCGGCATGAACAACACCGGCTTTTTCGGCACGATACTGAACTTCACCAGCTTTGGCAGCATTCACCGCTGCCGTCACATCGGCAGTTACCGTTCCCAATTTCGGGTTCGGCATCAAACCGCGTGGGCCAAGCACCTTACCAAGACGACCGACAACACCCATCATATCAGGCGTTGCAATCACCCGGTCAAAGCCTGACTCGCCATTCTGGATGGCTTCGGCCAGATCTTCAGCACCAACCAGATCAGCGCCCGCTGCTTTGGCTTCATCAGCCTTGGCATCTTTGGCAAAAACGGCAACGCGCATGGTCTTGCCAGTGCCGTTTGGCATAGCAACAACACCGCGAACCATCTGGTCGGCATGACGTGGATCGACGCCGAGATTCATCGCAATTTCGATGGTCTCGTCAAATTTTGCTTTTGCATTTCCCTTTACCAGAGCCACCGCTTCGGCNAGCCCATAGGCCTTATTCCGGTCAATTGCTGCATAGGCTGCTTTTAAGTTTTTGCTATTTCTTGCCATGTTCTTAGCCCTCCACGACTTCGAGGCCCATGGCACGGGCAGATCCCATAACCATTTGCATTGCGCCTTCGACGTCAACTGCATTCATATCGCCCATTTTTTGATCGGCAATTTCGCGCACCTGCGCCATTGTAACTTTACCAGCGACCGAACGGCCCGGCTCTTTTGATCCGCTTTTCAGACCGGCAGCTTTTTTCAAGAAATAGCTAACCGGCGCTGTTTTTGTGACAAATGAAAACGACTTGTCCTGATACACGGTGATTACGACCGGTACCGGCATGTTCTTTTCCAGTGAATCTGTTGCAGCGTTAAACGCCTTACAAAATTCCATGATGTTCACACCACGCTGGCCCAATGCCGGCCCAACTGGAGGCGACGGGTTGGCCGCGCCTGCCGGAATATTCAGCTTGATGTAACCTTGGATCTTCTTTGCCATCTTAATGCTTCCCTGACATAGATACAGCCTGCCACCGACAGGCGTTATGTTCATTTACCGCCCAAAAGGTGCGGCATGTTAAAACTTTATATTTTTTCGACCTGACTATATTCCAGTTCAACCGGCGTTGACCGACCAAAGATCGACACCGCCACCTTCAACCGCGCCTTATCATCATCGGCTTCTTCGACATAGCCATTGAATGACGCAAATGGCCCATCAGCCACCCGCACCTGCTCGCCAATATCAAAGGTAATAGTCGTACGCGGACGCTCAACACCTTCGCTAACCTGACGGATCAGACGCTCAGCCTCTTTATCGGTGATCGGAATTGGACGGCCTTTTCCACCAAGGAAGCCGGTCACGCGCGGCTGGCTTGTCACCATTTGCCACGCTTCGTCACTTAATTCCAATTTCACCAGAATGTAACCCGGGAAAAACTTACGCTCGCCCTCGACACGGACACCACGTTTAACTTCGACCACATTCTCGGTCGGAACCATGACGTCTTCGATCTGATCTTCCAATCCATGCGTGGCGGCTTGCTCACGAATAGACTGCGCGACCTTTTTCTCAGATCCTGAGAAGACATGAAGGACATACCAACGCTTGGCCATTACCATTCTTTCCCGATGCGATTCGCCAAAACGAAACGACAAAAACCCGCTTCGTCCTTAACCACCAAGGCCAAGGACAAACTGGACACCATTCGACAAAACCCAATCAACCAGCAGAAAAAACAATGCGGCGATCGTTGTCATTATAAATACAGTCAATGTAGCAGTGCCGGTTTCACGCCGAGACGCCCAGGAAATCCGGTTGATTTCCTGACGGACCTGTCTAACAAATTGTGCGGGCGACACTCTAGCCATCGATATCTGCCAATTCAAGTTCTAATTAACCAAGACACGGCAATCAACACCCTACGTTTTCCGTGGGTTTTCGATCAGGCTAACGGCCAGCATCTAATGAAATCGATACTGGCAATTTTTACCTTGAAAGGCTGGTCGCACATCCTTGGATGAGGGCTTCTATCAAAACCACCGCACGAAGGCAACCATTTATCGTGAATTTGGCGCCAGAAAAGATGATAGGGCTGCGCACAGGGCCATGATCAACAGGCCGGTTGCCGTCACGCTAAAATGATTGGCGCCACCAAGCGCAATGATTGCGCTTCCCGCCACCCCGCCAAACAGCATCTGCATTGCCCCCAAAAGGCCAGTGCCAGCACCGCTATTGCTCCCCGCGGCGCGCATGCTGCAGATCATCGCATTCGCAATGACAAGCCCGTTGCAGACACCAAAACAGAAACATAAAAACGATAGCCATAAAGGTGTCAACAAGCCGGTCAAACCCCCAGCCAGCATCAGCAATGGCACCAACACCGTTAGCAGGCTGCCAATATAGGCCATGCGGACAACGCCAACGCGCCCAACCAGCAAACCATTGATAAAATTGCCAAGAATATAGCCAACCGAGGTCATCGCGAAGAACAAACCATATTCCAGCGGGCCAATCCCCATCCGGTCAAATTCATATGGCATCACCCCGCCCATCGCAAAAAACATGCCCACCGCAAGGCCGCTTGTCAGCCCGTGAAACATAACACCGGGAGTCTTGAGCAAAGCCAAATAGGCGGCAATCAATGATGCCGGACGAAACAGCACCGGATCACCGCGCCGCGATTCGTCAATAAACAGAAAGGACATAACCGCAATCAACAGCGCGCCCATCACCATGATGCCAATACTGCCCCGCCAGCCGATAAATTCGGCAATCACCCCGCCAAAGGCAAATCCAAGCGCCGGAACAATGGCCTGCGCACTGCTGACAATTGACAATTTGCGTGCCGCCTCGGTGCCCTGATAGACATCATTCACGATCACCCGCCCCATCGTCATGCAGGCCGCGGCACCCGCCCCTTGCAAAATACGAAACCCGATCAACATATCAATTGTCGTCGACAGCAGCGCACCAATGCCGCCAATGATGAAAATCACCGAACCACCCAGCAAAACCCGTTTGCGGCCAAACCGATCAGACAGCGACCCGCTGATTAATTGGCTGATCGCAACCGACAGCATAAAAGCGCTAAGCACAAGCTGCGCCCGATCAGCCGAAGCTGAAAAATCATCACGCAATGTGGTGATAACAGGTGACAGAATGGACAGCCCAAGATTGGCGCTAGATGCCGCTAGAATCAGCACCCCAATGGGCGGCACCTTAACGGGCAACACAGCCAATGATGACATAGATACTCCAAGGACGTCAGGCCAGCAGCAGCCGGCATAAAAAACAGATCAACCAGAACGGCTAATCAAAGCGGCAAATCAAAATCACGAATTAAACCCGCAATTCATCATAGGACACCATCACATGCGACTGATAGGCTGGCCGCTGGCTTAGCAAACCATAATAGCGCCGCAAATGCGGCAAATCACGCCGCACAACATCAATATCGTAATAACGATACAAGCAATAGCCAAAGGCGATATCAGCAAGCGTAAAATCATCACCGGCAAGATAGGCGCTTGTGGCAAGCTTGGCATCGGCCATCGCCAGCATGGTTTCGACAGTCACGAGGGCCGCGGCAATGCCGTCATGGTCAATTTCATCAGCTGGCGTGCGAACCAATTTCCAGAACAGATTCATAATGAAAACATGACCGAAATTCCATTTTGCCCATTCGGCCCATTTATCGATCTGCGCCCGCGCCGCCGCATCTTTTGGCCAGAAAACATCATCGCCATATTGGCTGGCGAGATAGCGCACTATTGCAGCCGATTCAAAAATCGGCTGACCATCGCCATCAATTAATACCGGCACACGGCCATTGGGATTCATCTCCTTGAACGCATCTGTATCAACCACACCGTAAATAAAACCAGCATCAACGCGCTGATAGGCAAGATTCATCTCATCAAGCGCCCAAAGAACCAATTGAACATTTACCGAGGATTTGCGCCCCCAAATGCGGATGTCACCCATGAAAATCTCTCTCCAGCATGATGGATCTATAACGGCAGTGTGGTTTTGAAAACGGGCTGTGGTGCCCGCAATTAACATTGCCCCCATCTTGGCGACAAGCATCCTGAAGATCAAGCCACAGCAGCCCTGCCCTCATTGCCGTAGATGCCACCACCAGATCAACCAGCCAAAGCTGCAAAACAGCATTTACCAGCGCTATCAAAATGGGCTAGCGTTATTGCATCGAATATCTTTCATCAAATATCATCTGCCGCCGCACCGTCGGCAAAGGGAACTATTTCACATGAAATCAATTGGATTTGTCGGATTGGGTGCAATGGGGTCAGTTATGGCGCCTTTGCCGGTTAAAGCAGGTTTCACCGTCACCGGATTTGATCCAGCGGCAAGTCTTGATGCGTCATGCGGCGTGGTCATGGCTACAAATTTGCAAGATCTTGCCAGCTGCGACGCCATCGTTTTGATGCTTCCCGACGGCACCGTGGTCACCAAGGTCGCGACCAGCCTTGCCCATGCCGGTTTTGCAGGTCTGTTCATTGATATGTCATCCAGCCAACCAGATGGCACAATCGCGCTTGGCAAGCAGCTTGGCAAAAGTGGCATTCGCATGATTGATGCGCCGGTTTCAGGTGGGCGCAAAAAAGCGGCACTTGGCACATTGATGGTGATGGCAGGTGGCACCGCAGCTGATTTGGAAACTGCTGGCACGCTATTGGCCTGTTTTGGAACGGTTGCCCATGTCGGGCCGTTGGCCGCGGGTCATGCGATGAAGGCATTGAATAATTATGTTTCGGCGGCAGGCTTGCTTGCCAGCATGCAGGCATTGGCAACGGCGGAGTCATTCGGCATTGCGCCTGAAACCTTTACCAAAGTCATTAACGGATCGACCGGCCGCAACAACACCACCGAGGTCAAGCTGGAACCTTTTATCATTTCACGCCGCTATGATTCAGGCTTTTTCCTGCGTTTGATGGCAAA
>JGI26080J50196_1000928_pt1 | contig 13084 bp, 11 predicted proteins | sample SaaInl0LU_22_DNA_FD_50196 | JGI IMG/M metagenome (IMG submission 50196)
TCATGACCCATTGCAGTTAGTACTTAATCGGTCCGTCGCCAAATAGGCTTTTTCAAAACATGAGATCTTCAAAAACGCGCCCTCGCTCGAAGAATAACCGTAATAATAACAATCGCTCCGGCGCGAACATCATGAATCGCGTGTTCGATAGTTCAGGGCCTGAGGGCAAGGTGCGTGGCACGCCTCAGCAAATTATTGAAAAATACCAACAGCTCACCCGTGATGCGCAATTGTCAGGTGACCGCGTGGCGGCCGAAAACTTCCAGCAGCACGCTGAACATTACATGCGGCTTTTGGCAGAAGCGCAACGTGAAATCGAAGCCCGCCGTGAGCAGCAAGATCGCGAGAATCGTGAGAAACAAGCCCAGCGGGATCAGGAACGGGGCGAACGCAATGATCGTTCAGAACCGCGGCGAGATCGCGGCGATGTTGAACAGGTCAAAATGCCCTCCGCCTTGGATGTCGCCGATTTTTCTGATGCTCCGCAACCAGATTTGGCACCTTTGAACCCGGCTGATTTGGCGCAAACGCCGCCCATTGAGCCCAGCAAAAAAGCGGAGCCGGCCAAACCGCGCGTGCGTCGCCGGCCTGCAAAACCGGTTGGTGAGCCGGCGCCAGCAGCTGATGAAGCCGCCAAGCCTGCGCCTGTTCCAGAGGATTAATCGGCCCCTTTGGGCTTTAAAGACCTCTGCATAACCTAGCCGCCAAGCCAAAACATATGCCCGGTGGCCGCACCGGGCTGCGCCTGCCTGCCCCCCGGCAGGCGCATTCACCATCTCAATATGCTGATATATATGGTTATGGCTCAAATCTTGCAGTGATTTCACCACGGCACATATGCGCCCGCCCAGACCGGCGCTGCCCTCATTTCATGTTGAACTGGCGTCATGCAGAGGTCTTTTTACCACATCTCGCTCCTGAGGGCGCGAAGCGCGGCTGGGTCGTGGTTGGGCAAGTCTAANTGAGAATTCCAAAATCCTCCGTCATGAGGCGAAGGCCGCGTGTGCTAGATTTTATTTAGCCAATCGGCGGGCCAANGCACAGAATCCCTCTAGCGAAATTTCTTCGGCCCGCGCAGTGGGTTCGAGGCCCGCATCCCGCAGCGCAGTTTCAATGTCAGGTGCCGCAGATTTCAGGCTTGAGCGGAGCATTTTGCGGCGTTGATTGAACGCCATTGCAACGGTGGAAGATAACAGCCCCGCCGGCGCTGGAAAGCGTGGCTGTGCCAAGGCTTCCAGATGGACGACGGCAGAATGGACTTTCGGCGGCGGCGTAAAGGCTTCGGGCGGCAGTTCCATGACCACGGAGGGGGTACTTTTCCATTGGGCTAAAATACCAAGGCGCCCATAGGCCTTTGTTCCCGGCTTGGCGATGATCCGCTCGGCCACTTCTTTTTGGAACATTAAAGTTAAACTGCTCCAAAATGGGGGCCAGTCTTTTGGTGTAAGCCAGCGCACCAAAAGCTCGGTGCCCACATTATAGGGCAGGTTGGCCACCACGCGCACAGGCCCGGTGAGTTGGCCGCGCATGTCAAACTCCAAAGCATCGGCGTTGAACACATCCAAACGGCCGGGATAGGCGGCTGAAATCTCAGACAGCGCAGCCATGCATCGAGGATCTTTTTCCAAGGCCACGACCCGCCGCGCGCCGGCAGCCAAAAGTCCGCGCGTCAAACCGCCCGGACCGGGGCCAACTTCTAAGACGTCATGGCCGCTGATATCTCCGGCCAGCCTGGCAATTTTTGATGTGAGGTTGAGATCCAGTAGGAAGTTTTGCCCCAAAGATTTTTTTGCGTCTAATCCATGGGTGGCGATCACGTCGCGCAGCGGGGGAAGGTCGTCAATTTGCATTCTGGCGCGCCTTTATCATGCGATCTGCACAGACTATGGCTTGAACCATTGAGGATGCATCCGCAAGGCCTTGACCGGCAATATCAAAGGCCGTGCCATGGTCGGGCGATGTGCGCACGATGGGCAGGCCCAAGGTGACATTCACGCCACCAGAAAAATCCAAAGTTTTAATCGGGATCAGGGCCTGATCATGGTACATGCACAGGGCCGCATCATAGCGGGTGCGCGCCTTTGCGTGAAACATCGTGTCGGCGGACTGCGGCCCAGTTATGGACACTCCGGCGCTTTGCAGCTCGGCAACCCAGGGGGTAATTTGGTCTATGTCCTCCCGGCCAATCTTACCGCCTTCGCTGGCATGGGGATTGAGCCCGGCAACACTGATGCGCGGTTCTTCTATGCCAAAGTCACGGCGCAAAGCGTCATTTAGGATGTGCGCGGTAGTTTGAAACAACTCCCGGGTGATGGCCTTTGGCACATCGCTGATGGGAATATGAATGGTGAGCGGGACCACAGAGAGGGCCGGGCAGGTCAGCATCATCACAACCTGCTGCACGCCGCAGAGATGCGCCAGAAACTCCGTATGCCCTGGAAACTGAAACCCGGCGCCGTCTTGCAAAATCGCCTTGCTAATAGGCGCGGTGCATAGACCGGCCATCTGTCCGGCCTGGGTGAGCCGCACCGCCTGCTCAATGGCTGAAATCACCCCGGCCGCGTTGCGCCGATCAGGTTGGCCAGGATGCGCAGGCTGGGCGAAGTCGATCTGATGCAGCCAAATGTGATCTGGCGGCGGGGGCGCCGTATCGGGTTGAAACAGCGTGACCGGAACACCCTGCGGAAGATGCCGCCGATCGGCAAAAAGAACCATAGGGATGTCACCGCCAATTTCTTTCTGCGCGGCTATAAATATTTCCATCCCGATGCCCGCAGGATCACCGCAGGTGACGGCAAGGGGCGCCTGTGTGGTCTTATTTGTCATCAACAAAGCACCTGTACCAAAAATCAAATTTCAAAGCGCCAGGTGCCAAGACTTCTGGGTTTGAAATTTTGTAAAACCACCACCGCAATCGGCGTTAATGATAGACGATATCTGCACTGGCGCGCAGCTCGGCGAGAAACCCGTCGGCCAGGCTCGTGATCCGTGCCGAGCGCAGATTATTTGCAACTTGTCCGCGTGAGACATCTTCCAGTGCCGCATAGACCCGCGCGCAGAGCATGACAATTTCAGCCTGCTCCCCCTCTGCGGTCGGCATGTCATCAAATTCATTTTTATCGAGGCCCATCAGCCGCAGAGATAAAGCTTGGGGAATTTGATCGGGGCTTTCGGAATGAATTGTGAAAGTGAGCGATGGATCCGCTTTGACCGCGCCGTAAAAATCATCGCAGGTATCGGCCATGCGCGTGGCGGATGTCACAGCATCGGCCGGCCCACTCACCCGCGCGTATTCAATGGCCGATATCTCTGGTGATTGTGCCGTGGTCTCTGCCACATCACGCAGTTGAAACAAGACAATGGCATTCGTCACCTCAAGGGGCGTGGTGATCTGACCTGGACGTAAACCGGAAATGATGGGACGCAGACCATCGGGCAGGTCGCTCAGATTGGCCCATTCCAGCCGGCCACCATTCACCCGCGATTGTGCCACTGAAAGCCGGCGGGCTTGTTCAGAGAAATCGGCGGCTGACGTGATGCGCCCCAAGCGTTCCGCCGTCTGACGCGCGCTGTCCAGCTCTTCGGCAGATCCGGCTGGTAATACAATTTCAGTCAAGAGCACTTTGACCCCGCCCTGAGCTCCCGCTGAGGCGAGCGCGCGGTCAATTTCTGCCTCAGACGGCGCGCTGCGGGCTGCGAAGCGGGCCCGGATAACTTCGCGCCAGGTCACCCCAGCTTTGATGAAATCGCGATAGGTTTGCTCATCAACGCCGTTTTGGGCCAAAGTTTCCAGCAATTGATCGAGATCAAGATTGGCGTTGGCGGCAAACTCTTCCATGGCTTTAACCACCTGCGCGTCGCTCAAATTAATGCCGGCACGGTCAGCGGCTGCCATTTTCAAGCGATCTTCAATCAGGGTGTCGCGCGCGCGCTGCGCCATACCGGAGGAGCGCTGCAGAATTTCCAAAAACCGCTCGCGTTGCTCCAGCTCATAGGCTGTGATTGCGGCCCTGTTCACGGAAATCACCGGATCAAACGGCCCCCGCGCCTGAACTGCGCTGTGGAGCGCGCCGATCAAAACAAGAGCTGCGAGACCTAAGCGCAGGGTGATCTTGAGCATTTCAAACCTCGTTTATGATGCGCCGCATTGACGGCTTTTCTTTATGTTTCTGACGCCTGTAGAAAATCCAGCCAGTGCTACACTCAGACCAAATTCAGTTTTGTCTGTCAATGTAGCGGATGTTGCGAAGCGACGCGAGGCTGAAAAATCCACGATAACGCATTCATTTGCATATTCTAACCCAAACTCGAATTTGGACGCCTCACCGATGGAGGTGTCAAATTGAAATTCTGAAGTGGAGCGCCAATCGGGCAAAAACTGATAGTCCCATTTTAATGCAAGCGAGCTCAACGGCACGTCACGATTTTCCGCCTCATCGGCGGCTAGCCCAACATAGGTTGCATCCAGCTGATGTTTGCTTGTGTGCCAGCTGGCGCGGAGCTCGGATTTTTTGAGCAAACCGACATTCTGAAGAAGGCTGCGTGCGACCAATTCTATGCCCAAAGGGGTTTGCACATGGGCGGCGAGGAGCCAATCGCTCACATGGCCTTGGAGACCCGAGGTCTTAGTGAAGCTATTGGCGTTATCAGTTCGATAAATTCGGCCAATCTCCCATCCAATTTTAGTTTGATTGGGATAATCAATGCCGCCGGCCAGCCCGATATTCAGCCGCATACCAGTTTCGATGAGATCAAACCCTGGCGCGCGATTGAAGCGGAACAGATTGCCCTCGTCAAACTCGACCTGCGTACTGTCTTGATTCGGAATGGTGTCTGAATTCGCCATCACCCCAGCCAATTGGATGCGCGGTTCGAGCCGCTGCACGGCTCCTCCGGCAAACCGCCGGGCGAGGGGCCAGCGCAGACCAAGGCCGCCGCCGCCGGTGATCCGGGTGATGACAGGCGCGATATCTTGGTGCTGGCGCACAATGTAATGGGACGCTTCCAGCTCTGTGGCAAAATCTACAACGACTCCTTTGGGCAGCACCCAGTCGCGGCGATATTTGGCCAGCGAAGAGAGGCGCAGCGTGTCATAGCCGTCAACCTCATCACCGCTGTCGGGTCCGTCGATGGGCGATGTGGAGGAGCGGTAGCTGGTCAATAGGCTTGCTTCCAGATCGAAAACGCCGCCCAAACCCTTGGGATAGCTGCGCTGTTGTGCAATGGCTTCGGTGACCAGGGTTGGCTGGGTGGCGTTGTTCTCGCTGTCGCGCAAGGAATGATAATTGGAGAACCGCAGCTCAATATTGCGGTTTCTTCGGCTGCGCTCAAGGGTGATTTTGTTTTCCAGCCTATCAATTTCTTTGACATCATATTCAAACAAATAGGCCGGATCGCTGGTGCTTTGCAGCTGACCGCGAAGCGCGTAGCCACTGTCTAAGGCAAAATCGGCTGTGCCGAAGAGATAGCCGCGATCTTGGCCGGCAAGAAGCGTGTCGCGGGAATAGGCGCCTTCAAGCTCAATGGTGCCGGTGTGATAGGCATGGCGATATCTCAGGCCAAGGGTCTTGGTGCGTGACGAGACCATCGGCGACAGGGTGATATCGTGATGATCACTTAGTTTTATGAAATAGGGCGTTCGGATCGCGGTTCCTAATGTCGTTGAGGTGGTCAGCTCGGGAACCAAAAACCCTGTGGCGCGTTTCAAGCTGGGATCGGGCAGCCGCAAATAGGGAAAGAAAAACACGGGCACGTCCATGACACGCAGCTGTGCTTGTTCAAAATAAATTTGCTTTTCGCCGCTGTCATGCACGATCCGTTTGGCCCGGATTTGCCAAAGCGGTGTCTGACCTGTGCAGATAAAACAGGAGGTGGCCGAGACATTTGAGGCCTGGCTATAGGTTGCATTCACGCGGGAAATTTGGGCTGCTGCAATTTGCACTTGCTGGCTCAAAATGATCCGCGCACTTGTGATGATCCCGGCTGAAAGATCGGGTGACAGATCGGCTTGATCTGCCAAAATGACTGTGCCGCTGGCGTCTTGCAGCTTGATGGGCCCGGTCAGCGACAATTGCCCGTCGCCGCTGGCATAGGTGATGTCTTGGGCGGTGATCCGAACGTCGCTATGCCAGACCACCACGGAACCACTGGCCCGCAGGGTGCCATTGGGCAAGATTTCAATACGGTCGGCAATCAAATGGGCCGCGTCCTGTGCCCAAAGCGCCTGGGCCCCGGTCAACCATAGGAGCGTTAGAAGGAGCAGTCTCATCTAGCCGTCCTCTGTGTGCAAAAGAAACGCCAGTGAGAGGCCAATGGCTGCGACGGGCGGGATCCATGCCGCCCAAATTTCTGGTAATTGGCCATTTTCACCGAGTATTTGGGCAAAATTGCGCAGAAAATAAAGGCCGAAGCCAAATAATAAGGTCATGAGCACGCGCAGACCTGTTCGATTTTGCCGACCATGTCGCATCGTGAATCCCGCACCGATCATGACGACAGAGGCCAGAAATAAGGGCAGTGCCAACTCCATATGAAACCAAACCCGATGGCGCCTGGCTGAAAAGCCGGCTTTTTCCAACTGGCTGATAAAGGCGGGCAATTGCCAGATCGGAATGGAGGACGGGCTGCCAAAGCTGTCGTGAATATGATCTTTGGTCAATTCGGTTGGAATTTTATACTGCCTTTTCGTATCGGCCTCGGCTTCCGGATTGCCGCCGATTTCCAACTGCCATTCCTTCGCATTGATAAGATGCCAAAAGCCGTCCTCTAANGTCGCNGTTGTGGCCGCAATGCGCCGGGTGGCCTTGCCGCTGAGATCGAATTCGTAAAGCGCCACGTCAAACAAGCGCGTCCCATCCAAATTGCTCCGCTTGGCATGTATCACNGTTTGCGCCTGGTCATCGCCTTGGCGCAACCAAAGCCCTGTGCTTGAAACAGAGACGGCGCTGACCCGTGATGTGAAAAAACTCGACGAAAGCAGCTCATGTTTTTTCTGCGTGCCTGCCACGATTGGGTTGACGATGGTGACCGCCAAAAGCCCGATCACCAGTGAGGTTAGGATCGGCCCATAGAGGGCGCGCAGAGCTGAGCGGCCAGCGGCCCGGGTCACGACCAATTCACTGCTGCGCGCCAGGCTCAAAAACAACATGATTGAGCAGAGCACGGTGATCAACGGGAGCAGCTGGTAGAGTGCGCTTGGTACATAGAGCGCCACCAAATGCGCTTTCTGGCTGAGCGTGACATCCAAGCCTCGAAACCGGCGCATTTGCTCGATGAAATCCAACAAGACGAACAAAATCAAGAACCCGCCCAAAACATAGGTAAAAGCCAGGGCAAAACGTCGGGCAAAATACAAATGCAAAATCATATGCCAGTCGCCTTATCCGAGTTCCAGATTTGATCGGCCGTGAAGATGATGCCGTAAGACAGCACAGCGCCGCATAGGAGGGGCAGGTAGAGAACCCAAAGCGCATCCTGATTTTGGCGGCTGTAATCCATGCATAGGCCTTCGATAAATTTAACCAAAATCAGACAAATTACCGCCACCAGGATTGGGCGCCATAGGCCGAAACGGCTGTATCGGGCCGTGACCATTACGGCAAAGCCAATCAGCACCAGACACATGGACAATAATGGTCCCGCCAGTCGCTGATGCAGCGTATAGAGCATGTCAAAACGGGCGCTTTCACGCATATCTGGCACGCTTATGAGTTGCGCGATCAGCTGTAGGCTGGTGAAATGTTCTGAGCGCTTGACTGCGGTACCGCCTGGGCTGACAATCTGACCAATATTTATGACGAAATCATTGAACCGCGTGACGGCCAGTTTATCGGTGGTCAGATCGAGGTTTTGAATGACACCATCAATCAAAACCAAGCGTGGCCCAACCTCTGAACGCACCAAAAAGGCCTTGGCTGCTGAATAGGTGATATTTTTACCCGGGTCTGAAGCATCATTGAGAAAAACGCCTTCGAGCTGACCCTCGGCGGTGATATGGCGCAAATAAAAGGTGATGGTATCGCTCGGGGTTAAGAACTTGCCTTCGGTGAGCAGCCTTGCGGTCAGGTTTTCCGCAACTTCCATCTGCCTTTGATGTAATTGCGCTTGGCTAATTGGCACTAAGATGCTGCTGAGCACCAAGGTTAAGACAGCCAGGCTGATGGCAAAGCCCCAAACGGGCTTGGCAATCTGAGCCACCGACAGGCCCGCGCTTTGCACAACCACCAACTCCCGGTCTGTCGCGAGACGATGGATCACATAGATGACCGCGGCAAATCCGGCGATTGGGGCGATTACAAAAATCATCCAGGGAAGGGTCAAAGAGGTGAACTCCAAGAAAACCAATGCGGATTGACCATCGGCAATCAGCCGATCAAACAGGCTCACAGCGCGGTTGATCCAATAGATCAACACCAATACCAATGCAAAAAACCCAAACATTTTGAGCAATTGCTTCAGAATATATGTGTTGATCCGCCCCATATGGCCCCCGCAGTGATCTTGTGTTTACTGCTAAAGGAAATTGCACAGAACAGAAACATGAATCTGGTCAAAATCAATGCGACAGGCTAGGCTTTGCCCATATTTTTGAAAAGGAACACCCATGACACCGCTGCCAAAGTTTACCATCTCTGAGTTGGAATTAGATCGCTTGCAGGACTATGAGGGGCAAATCGTGCTTTTGGTGCAAGAGGATGGCCGCATGGATGTGGTGGGGCGTCGGATCAACAAGGCAACCAAGGGGGCCCTGGCCAGATTTTTGGCCTCCAAAGGCTTTGAAGATTTGGAGGCCGGTAAAGTCATGACCCTCTCTTATCCCACCGGCTTGATGGCCCGTGCGGTGAGCCTGGCGAAAATCGACCGCAATTGTACGCAGGGCGCGGCGCGCAGCTGTGGCGTGGAGATCGCCAAGGCCAGCGTCAGTGAGCGCTTCATCATTGCGTGCAGTAAATTCAAGCGGATCAGCGATTTAATCGAGGGCATGGCGCTGCGCAATTATGAGTATTTGGATCAAAAAAGCGACGCTGCACCAAAACCCTTTGATGTGGAGGTGATGGGCGCAGATGCGCTGGAACAGCAGGCGGAAATTGAGACGAAATTGGCCGTATTGGACGGGGTGTTTTTCACCCGAGATCTGACCAATGCGCCGGCCAATGTGCTGACAACAAGCCATTTCGCCGAGCAGCTTGTGGCTTTGAGCGATTTGGGGCTCGAGGTCGAAGTTCTCGAAGAGGCGGAGCTGGAGAAACTTGGTATGCGCACCTTGCTTTGCGTGGGCCAGGGCTCTGAGAGCCCCTCGAAGGTTGTTGTCATGCGCTGGACCGGCGGCGGCGAGGAGGCGCCATTCGCTCTGGTCGGCAAAGGGGTTGTCTTTGACACGGGCGGCATTTCCTTGAAACCGGCTGGTGGCATGGAAGATATGACCATGGATATGGGCGGCGCAGGTGTTGTCGCCGGGGTGATGAAAGCCTTGGCGCAGCGCGATGCCAAGGCCAATGTGGTCGGCGTCGTGGGACTGGTGGAAAATATGCCCTCCGGCAATGCCGTGCGCCCTGGAGATGTCATCAAATCCATGAAAGGCGATACGGTCGAAGTCATCAACACGGATGCCGAGGGGCGTTTGGTTTTGGCGGATATTCTTTGGTACACGCAAGAACGTTTCGCACCCAGCGGCATGATCAATCTGGCGACTTTGACCGGAGCCATCATCATCGGGCTGGGCCATGAAATGGCCGGTGTGTTTTCCAATGATGACAAATTGTCTAAGGATTTCATCACGGCGGCCACGGCCGAAGGCGAAGGCGCTTGGCGTATGCCCTTGGCGCCGGCCTATGACAAAATGCTCAAATCGCGCATTGCTGATATGAAAAATGTGGGCACGCGGGCGGCGGGATCGATCACGGCTGGGCAGTTTCTGCAGCGGTTTGTGAAAGATGATATGCCTTGGGCGCATTTGGATATCGCTGGCGTGGCCTCCATTGCCTCGGAAAGCGCCTTTGCGCCAAAAGGCGCCACCGGATGGGGCGTGCGGGCCTTGAACCGTTTGATCGCAGATCATTACGAGACCAAGGGCGAGGATGCGCCGGGTGAGTGAGGTCTATTTTTACCACCTGACGCGCCAGAGGGTGGATCAGGCCCTGCGCCCACTTTTGAGCAAATGCCTGGCCAATGGCTGGAGGGTGGTGATCCGAGGCCGTGAGGCGGCGGAAATACAACAGCTTGATGATGCCTTGTGGCAGGGACCGGCCGAAGAGTTCCTGCCCCATGGTCTTGCCGGCGCAGCTCAGGAGGCCGATCAGCCTGTATTGCTGGCGCTCGAGGGTCATGAGGCGCCGCATGATTGTTTGATTTGCATCGGCGGCAGCGCCGTCACCGCCGATGAGGTCCTATCCAGCAAGCGCGTGTGCATCCTATTTCAAGATGACAATGGCCAGCATATGCAAAACGCGCGGGCGCAATGGAAATCTCTGACAGAGGCGGGAATTGCGGCGAAATATTGGAGCCAGGCCCAAGGCAATTGGGCGCTTCAGGCTGAGAAAGAAGCCAGCAATGCCTAGGTCTACGCCCTAAAGGCCCATAGGTTTTCAACCGGGTTCAGCGCTGCAGGATCAGTTGATCTTGGGCAATTTCAATCCGCCCAAAACGCCCGAGGTAGCTCATACCCAACAGGCTTTTGTCCATCTCACCGCCATTGATTGATACGGAGATGCCTTGGTCCAAATAGGGGCCAAGGCGAATGGTTTTGAGGCGGCTATAGGCGATAGGCACAACGCCATTTGCAGTGCGCGCGCTGCCCAAAAACGCCAGTTCGTCTAAGTCAAAGCCAATGCGTGCGGCATCTTTTCGCGACAAAACGATATCACTGGCCCCGGTGTCGACCAGAAAATCAATTTCGGTGCCATTCACCTCAGCTGTCACATAGTAATGCCCGTCGGGCGCGCGGGGCAGGGCAATTGCGCCGTCCTGCCGGGTGATGGGCAAGCTTTTGCGGCCATAATCGCGACTGATATCGCCCCAGAGGCCATAAATGGCCATGCAGCCCATGAAGATCATGCCCCAGACCAGAGCCATTTGCAGCGATTTGCCGACCGATTGGCGATGGCTCGCCAAATAGGCGCCGCCCAAAGCCAAGAGCAGCAGGGCCAAATATCCAAGACTTGCAAGTGAGTCGCCGCTCATGTCAGCCTTCCTAATATGCGCGAGAGAGCCACTTTAGCCAAAGGTCGCGCTAAAGCCCAGCAATCCGTTTAAGATAAATTGCACCGCTAAGGCCGCCAATAGCATGCCCAAGACCCGGCTGACCACCAAAATTCCGGTTTGCCCCAAGGCGCGCTCCATGACACCCGCGAGCATGAATAGAATAAAGGCTGTGAGAACCACCGCGCCCATCACCACAATCACACTGATTTGCTGCAAAAGATTGCCCTGAGCCTCATTGGTCAACAATATGACCGTCGCAATCGCCCCGGGTCCGGCAATCAGGGGTGTGGCCAGAGGGAAGACGGATGGATCGTTGTCATCATCCTCAACGTCATCGCCCTTGGTGCTGCGCCGTTTGGCGCGCAGCTCAAATAGCATTTCTAGGGCGGTTAAGAACAATAAAACCCCACCGGCAATTTGAAAGGCCGGCATCGAGATTCCCGCAAACCCTAAAACAGACTCGCCGAAGAATCCAAAGAGCGCCAGAATAACAAAGGCGATCATACAGGCGCGCATCCCAATGGCCTTGCGCTTTTTGGGCTCGATTCCCTGGGTCAGAGCCACAAAAATCGGCGCCAGACCGATCGGATCAATCACCACGAATAAGGTCGCAAAAGCCCAAATCAGCGGCAGCGTATCAATCAACTCAGACATTTTCCAATTTCTCTACAGTTTCACTGGCGTTGAGCCATAGCTTTTCGGCCCGCAACAGGGCGGTCTCCACTTCATGAAACTTTTTTTGCCAGACCGCAAGGTCGGCGGCATTATGATCCTCATAGAGCTTTGGATCTGCGAGCTTTTCTTGCAATTTTCCATGCATCACGGTGATTTTTTCGATACGCTCTTCTGCGCGTTTCAGCTCGCTGCGGGCCGCAATCCGCAACTCGCGTCCGGGCTTTTTGATCTTGGGCTTTTCAGAGGATTTCTTGGGCGCGGCGCCGCCGAGAAGAAAATCGCGATAGGCCGCGAGATCCTGGTCAAACGGTGTGACCCGACCGCCCGAGACCAACCACAAACGGTCGGCTACGAGCGATAAAAGATGCATGTCATGGCTCACCAAAATCACCGCGCCAGAATAGGTTGTCAGCGCTTGCACCAAGGCCTCGCGGCTTTCGATATCCAGGTGGTTTGTCGGCTCATCCAAAATCAGCATATGCGGCGCATCCAACGTGGCCAGCAAGAGCGATAGCCGCGCCTTTTGCCCGCCTGAAAGACGCGCAACCACTGTATCGACCTGATCGGGCCCCAGACCAAAGCCCGAGAGCATGGCGCGCAGGCGGGCCGGGCTGTGATCGGGGCGTTCGGATTGCAGATGTTGCAGCGGTGTTTCGTCGAGGTTCAGCTCATCGACCTGATGCTGGGCAAAATAGCCAATGCGCAATTTGTTATGGGTCACAAGCCGCCCGGCAGAGGTTTTGAGCCGGCCAGAGATCAACTTCGACAGGGTTGATTTTCCTTCACCGTTCTTGCCCAGAAGCGCAATGCGGTCGTCCTGATCAATCCGCAACTCCAGCTGAGATAGGATATCCGGCCCGCCATAGCCGACGGCGCCGTTTTCAATCGCAACAATGGGCGGTGACAGCTCTTCGGGCTGCGGGAAGGTAAAGACCCGCTTTGCCACCTCCTCCGGCGGGGTGATCAGCTCCATGCGCTCCAGCGCCTTGACGCGCGATTGCGCTTGTTTGGCCTTGGAGGCCTTGGCCTTGAAGCGATCGACAAAACTTTGCAAATGCTCGCGCTGCGCCGATTGCTTTTTCGCCGCGGCCGCTTGCACCGCGCGTTTGGCGGCGCGGGTTTTGGCGAATGTATCGTAATTGCCTTGGTAGAAGGTCAATTGCTTGTTCTCAAGATGCAAGATCCCGCCCACGGCGCGGTTGAGCAAGTC